>ERZ777305.2581-NODE-2581-length-14980-cov-2.865327_pt1 | contig 14980 bp, 12 predicted proteins | sample MGYA00374965_ERZ777305 | MGnify/ENA primary metagenome ERZ777305 (study PRJEB29328, sample SAMD00013331) | mouse gut metagenome | study: EMG produced TPA metagenomics assembly of the Metagenome analysis of fecal microbiota from mouse which was promoted... | reverse complement strand
TTGGGAACGGCTAATGTGGACGAGATTATAAGAATCGATGCGTTTCCCAGAGTGGGAGAGACCAGGTTTTCTGACCGGTACTGCGCACTTTTGGGCGGGAAAGGCGCCAATCAGGCAGTTGCGGCCAGCCGGGCCGGGGCTGCGGCTGTTTTTTTGGGAAGCATCGGTGCGGATATTTACGGAAGCTATGTCCGGGAGAGGCTGGAGGAAAACGGCATAGATACTTCCTTTCTTGTCACCCACAGGGAAAAGCCGACCGGAATTGCCCATGTGTGGGCGGATGATAGCGGCCGCAATTCCATTGTCTGTTATCCGGGAGCCAATCTGGGCAGCGAGGAGGAACAGCTGAGGCATTTACGGGAAATTGCAAAGCCCGGGGACGTGATTCTTCTAACTCTGGAGTATGGGAAGGATTTCGTACGGGAGATTGCCGGAGAGGCAAAGAAAAAGAGCTGCCGCCTGATTCTGGATCCCTCCGGGAATATCGAGATCGGGAAGGATGTCGCCATTGCTCAAAATACATATCTTATAAAACCCAATGAGGTGGAGGCGGAACAGCTTACAGGCATGGCCGTCAGGACAAAAGAGGAGGGCTTTGCGGCGGCGGAACGGCTCCGGCATATGGGATATGCCCATCCGGTTGTATCCATGGGGGAAAAAGGAGCTGCTGCTTATGTGGAGGGTGAAATGCGGTTTTTTGAACCTTTGCCTGTGCGGTCCGTGGACAGTACGGGAGCCGGGGACGCATTTCTGGGCTATCTGGCGGCAGCATTGGCAGAAAACCGGGATTTGGACGGGGCCATCCGGCTTGCGGTCCGGGCGGCGGCTCTCAGCACGGAAAAGATAGGAGCCGCGGAGGCGGTCCCCCGGCGGGGAGAAGCACAAGGGCTGTGAGACAGGAAACGGAGGCAGAGAAGCAATGAAGATTACAAGCGTTGATATTTTTAAGTGCGTGAAAGGGAGAGGGACCAATCCGTCTATTTTTACTCCGATCGTAGTGCGTGTAAATACGGATGAGGGGATTTCCGGCTATGGGGAGGCAGGGCTTACCTATGGGGACGCCAATCATGCGGCCTTTGGGATCTGCAGGGATTATGCCCCGTGGATCATCGGCAAGGATCCCTTTGACAGCGAAAAAATATGGGAAGAGCTGATGCGGCTCACATTCTGGGGCATGGGCGGCGGAGCCGTGATAAATGCAGGGATCAGTGCCATTGACATTGCCCTTTGGGATATCAAGGGAAAAGCCCTGGGAGTGCCCTGCTACAAACTTTTGGGCGGGAAAACCAATAAAAAGCTCCGGGCGTATGCAAGCCAGATCCAGTTTGACTGGGGACCTGTGAGCAAAGCTATGATACAGCCGGAGGATTATGCGGCAGCGGCGGCGCATGCCATGGAGGACGGGTATGACGCGGTGAAGGTGGACCCCATCGGCTATGATATGGAAGGAAACTGGCTGAAATCTACCAAGACGGGCTTTCTAAGGCAGGAGGAACTGGATCTGGCCTACCGGCGCGTGCGTGCAATCCGCGAACAGGGCGGGGAGAACCTGGACATTCTCATAGAGCTTCACGCCCTTACGGATCGGAAGTCCTCCGCCCAGCTGATCCGCTGCCTGAAAGATTTGAACTGCATGTTTGTGGAGGAGGCGGTCATGCCTTTGAATGCCAGGCTGATGAAAGATTTGGCGGATGCCGTGAGGGTGCCTCTGGCGGGGGGAGAACGGATTTATACCAGGTGGGGCTACCGGCCGTTTCTGGAGGAAGGCTCTCTCCAGGTCCTTCAGCCGGATCTGGGAAACACCGGAGGAATCACGGAGGGGAAAAAGATTTGCGATATGGCCCATCTTTACGACGCGGGGATTCAGCTTCATATCTGCGGCGGCCCCCTGGCTACGGCTGCTGCTCTGCAGCTAGAGGCGGTGATTCCCAATTTTGTCATTCATGAGCATCATGCAGTGGCACTTCTGAAGGACAATATCGAATTGTGCAAGTATGATTATCAGCCGCAAAAGGGCTGCTTCGAGATTCCGGAGAGGCCCGGGATCGGAAACGAGCTTTCTGAGTACGGGATCCGGACGTCTGAAAAGATTACCGTTCAGTAGCGGCATAGATGGAGATGCAGAGAATGAAAAAGAGAGTGATACTAGATGTGGATACCGGGAGCGACGATGCCATTGCGATTATGTATGCGGTTTTGTCCGGGGAATTTGATGTGGAAGGCATTATGGTTTCTTTCGGCAACCAGGCTCTGGGCTACACCCTTCTGAACACGTTGAAAATACGGGAGCTTTTAAAGAGCAGGGTAAAGATTTATAAGGGTGCATCGGGACCTTTGGTGGCCGATCTGATGCCTGGGACTCCGAAGAATACGAAAGTAGTTTCCCTGGAAGGGGGAAGGGAAGGCCGGGAGATTGCCATTCACGAGAAGATTTTTGATCTTCCCGGCCCTAAGGAGAGAGAGGAGCCGGTCTCTGCGGTTCCCTGGCTGATGGAAACGTTGATGGAGGCGGATCGGCCGGTTACCCTGATCCCGGTGGGCCCCTTGACAAACCTGGCCCTTGCGCTGAAGGCGGAGCCCCGCATCGCGGAGCGGATTGAAGAGATTGTCTGTATGGGCGGCGGCGTCTTCGTGAACAATATAACGCCCTGCGCGGAAATCAATTTTTACAACGATCCGGAGGCGGCAAAGATTGTGCTGCACTCCGGGATTCCCATACGCCTGATTACCCTGGACGCGACCCACAATTCCTGGTTTGGATATGAGGAAGTGGAAAAGATGAAGAAAGTGGGGAATCCCGCGGCGGATTTTGCGGCCTATCTTTTGAAAAACCGTATCGACGCGGCCAACGCCCTGGGAGTGCGCCGGGTCAAGAAAAGCGCCCTTCACGACGTGCTGGCGGTGACGGCCGTGAGCCACCCAGAAGTGATCACCCGGATGGAGGCCCAGGACTGCGACATCGATGTGGGTGCCGGGTACGCCAGGGGCGGCCTCTTCGTAGACCGCAGGCCCTCTGCCGAAAAGGGGAAGCTGGTGCGGATTGCCTACGAAGCGGATAAAGAGATGCTCTGCGGGCTTTTGCTTGAGGCGCTTGGGAGGTATCCGGGGGAGGTGCATAATTAATAATGGTCATTTGAATTATCATTTGGTGCTGACCAACCGGGAAAGCGGCTTTGAAGCAGATTAATGAGCAGAATTAGGAGGCGGTTCTGGAGGAAAAGGACATAGAAAGAGAGCGGATTAGAAAGTACGGTTTTGCGTTTTGCGGAAGAAGGTGCTGATTGGGCGGCAGAAATAGAAGAAAATATTATTAAAAAAAATAAAAAAATTTCTGGATATTTGCAACCACCCGGTTTCCTTAGTCGTTTCATAGGTGTAAACAAACAAAACAACTTTTGAAAAGGGGAAAAACTTATGAAAGCAATGATGAAAAGTATTGCAGTAAAAATGTTAACCGGAGTAGCCGCGACTGCCCTTACAGTGACAGGCATTACGGTGCCAAGGACCATCGGTTCCGCTCAAAATGGGGCCGGCGTTTCTGTAATTGCTGACAAAGACATTCTGGGAGCAGAAACCATTGCTGAGGCAAGGACCGTTGAAACTGGCCTGCGTAAAGCATCTGCTGAGACGGAACATGAGGATGCAGCTGCAGAAAATGCCGAAAATAAACTTGCTCAGGCTGCTGTCGGCGATGCAGCTTCTGCAAGTGTACCTGCTGCCGGCACCGTTGGCGGATCTGCCAATGATAGCGGCGCCGCCGGCGGCCGGATGGAAAAGTCTTCTGTGGATCCGAGTGAAGAAAGAGGAAGAAACGCAGCAGAGAAGAAAGCCGCAGCGGAGCAGGCTGAGAGCGTAGCAGCTGAAAAAGCAGCGGCTGAAAAGGCTGAAGCTGAAAGGCTTGCAGCCGAGAAAGCGGCAGCTGAACAGGCAGAGGCTGAAAGGCTTGCGGCCGAGAGAGCAGCAGCTGAAAAGGCAGAGACGGAAAGGCTTGCAGCTGAGAGAGCAGCAGCTGAGAAGGCAGAGGCCGAGAGAGTAGCAGCTGAACAGGCAGAGGCAGAGAGACTTGCTGCAGAGCAGGCGCAGGCAGCAGAAAGAGAGAAGTATAGTATCACAGTTTATGGTGAAGAGGCTACGCTTGTATTTGGTGATGTTGGTGATGAGCAGCAGAAAGTGGCTCATTATCACTGCAACTGTGGTTATTCTTCTACCGACTATGAAGAATTCACACGTGTTCATATGCGTCAGCATGTGCTCAACGGTGACAGAAACAGCTATTGCACGACCTACGAATAAGAAATGACACAGAAATTGAGGGTGCTGCAGCCTAAATAGTAAAGGGGCCGTCTATTTTTTCCGACGGCCCCTGTTTTTTAAATTCTGCAATTTGCAATGGGTAAAAATATTAGACCCATAATCTTTTATATTTTCAATAATAATCTTTAAATCCCCAGTCTTTTTTAAATAAAACCATATGTATCCTATTTTTTACAGAATGATATTGTCAATATCGGTTGACACTTTTTTACAAGGATATCAATGTCTAAGTAGCAGATCCCAGAGATTCGTAATATCTCTGCCTTTTTACCATAGGAGGAAGCCCTTCATTAGCAGAGCATATCCTCCTGTTATTCCAATAGCTGATGAAATATCTCCAGATAATGGTTTTTACTTCATCCACGGTCATTTTCTCTGTATTATGCCTTCCATAGAGGAGTTACTCTTTCATTCGTGCCCACATGCTTTCACACCGCGCATTGTCATGACAACGTCCCCCAGCGCTGTTCATACTCTGAAGAATACCGTATTTTGCGATACTCCTGCGGTAGGTTGCGCTGGTATACTGTGAGCCCCGGTCCGAATGGATGATGCCTCCCTTAAACGCCGGATAGGCACGGACCGCATTTTCAAGTGTGCATTTGCATAATTCCGCTTTCATGTTTGTATCCATTGTCAGTCCAAGGATTGCTGCGTCAAAGCAGTCGAATATGGCAGATACATACAGCTTTCCGTCTTTTGCCTAGAACAAGACAAAGGTAGTGGTCACAGAGCCCAAAAGCCTTTCTTCCGTGAGGGATATTCCCATTCCCAATTTTCTGATGAAAAGGCTGGAGACCCTGCGGCATCTGCCGGAGGATGCCTATCTCCTTACGGGAAGCACGGAGGTATTTATTGAACCCCGGACTATGGAGAATATTTTAAGCCGCTATCTGCGGGAGTGCAGGATTGAAGGGATCAATTACCATGCCCTCCGCCACACCTTTGCCACCCGCTGTGTGGAGAGCGGATTTGACGCAAAATCTTTAAGTGAAATCCTGGGACATTCCAGTGTGAATATTACCCTGAACCGGTATGTCCATTCCTCCATGGAGCAAAAACGCAAGTGTATGGAGCGGACGGTTTTTGATATTTGGAAAGCAGAGGCCCCTACGCAGCATATTTCAAATTCCGGCAGGAAAAAATAAGCCTTGACAAATCTCTTTGGTGGCTGTATAGTATAATCACAAAATACCCATAGGGGGTATAAGAGAGGTGAAAAGCATGACAGAAGAAAAAACTTTTATCATAGAAGGAATGACCTGCGCTTCCTGCAGTGCGGCGGTGGAGCGGGTAACCAGGAAACTGCCCGGCGTTAAGAGCAGTCAGGTGAATTTGGCTACCAACCGGGCGCGGATCGTCTACGATCCGGAGCAGGTGGATGCACAGGCAATCTGCGCCAAGATTGAGAAGGCCGGGTTCGGTGCTAAGGAAGAGATACACGCTGCAGCAAAAAATCAGGAAGTGACGTTAAACATTGAGGGAATGACCTGCGCTTCTTGCAGCGCGGCGGTGGAGCGGGTGACAAGAAAGATGCCCGGCGTGATCAGCAGCGAGGTAAATCTGACTACCAACAAAGCGCATATTGTTTACGATCCCTCCCAGGTAAAGCTGGCGGATATTAAGAGCAAGATTGAGAAGGCTGGTTTTACGCCCAAAGATATTGACAAGGTGGACCGGAGTGCAGAGCTGAATGAGCAGCAGGAGAAACTGCGGCTGCAGAAAAGGCGCCTCATCGCCACTATCTGCCTGGCTGTTCCGCTGCTTTACATTTCCATGGGGCATATGATTCCCATCACTCTGCCTTTGCCGGAATTTCTGCATATGCACACCAATCCGCTGAATTTTGCCCTGGCCCAGTTGGTTTTGACGGTGCTGATTCTCTGGAACGGGAGGAAATTTTACCTAGTAGGTTTTAAAACCCTCTTCCGGGGGCATCCCAATATGGATTCCCTGGTGGCCATCGGTACGGGCAGCGCCTTTCTCTACAGCCTGGTGATGACCGTCCGCATTCCGGCGGAGTATACAAGCGTGGAGAATCTTTACTATGAGTCGGCGGCCGTGGTGGTGACGCTGATTATGCTTGGAAAATATCTGGAGGCCAGAAGTAAGGGAAAGACTTCGGAGGCCATCAAAAAGCTGATGGAGCTTGCGCCGGATACGGCTCTGATGCTTCGGGACGGACAGGAAGTAGAAGTCCGGGTAGAGGAAGTTGTTCCCGGGGATATTCTCCTGGTAAAGCCGGGGGGAAAGGTTCCCTTAGACGGTACGGTGACAGGCGGGGCCAGCAGCGTGGACGAATCCATGCTCACCGGAGAGAGCATTCCGGTGGAGAAAGAGGCCGGAGATACAGTCATCGGCGGAAGCATCAATTTCAACGGAGCTTTGCAGATTCAGGTGACCCACGTGGGAGAGGACACTACTTTATCACGCATTATCCAGATGATGGAGGACGCCCAGGGAAAGAAGGCACCCATCTCCAAGCTGGCAGATACGGTGTCAGGGTATTTTGTCCCTGCGGTTATGGGGATTGCAGTTGTATCGGCCCTTGTCTGGGCGTTTTTGGGCCATGACGCGGCCTTTGTACTGACCATCTTTGTGTCTGTTCTGGTGATTGCCTGTCCCTGCGCCTTGGGGCTGGCTACGCCTACTGCCATTATGGTGGGAACCGGGCTGGGGGCCAACCACGGAATCCTGATTAAGAGCGGCGAGGCCCTGGAAACCACCCATAAAATCCAGGTGGTGATTCTGGATAAGACGGGCACGGTGACGGAGGGAAAGCCGAAGGTGGTGGATCTCATATCCCGCTCCCTGCCGCCGGAGGAACTGCTTCTTTTAGCTGCAAGCTGTGAGAGGTCCTCGGAGCATCCTCTGGGAGCGGCCATTGTGGAGGGAGCCCTGGAGAAAGGCATGGAGCTTCAGACAGCGGAGGAATTCCAGAGCCTCACCGGAAAGGGCATCCAGGCGGTTCTTGGAGGAAGGCATTTTTCCATTGGAAACCGGAAGATGCTGGAGGAGCTGGGCATGGAGATGGGAGCCTATGAGGAGGCGGCTGCCCAGGCTGCCGGGAAAGGCCAGACGCCTATGTTCGTGGTGATGGACGGAGAGCTTGCAGGGGTGATCTGCGTGGCGGATACTATCAAGGAGACCAGCAAAGAGGCCATAGCCCAGATCCGCAGCATGGGAATCAAGGTGGTTATGCTCACCGGGGACAATCGCCTGACCGCCGATTACATCGGCCGGCAGGTGGAGGTGGACGAGGTGATTGCAGAGGTACTGCCTGGGGATAAATCAGCGGTGGTGGAGCGTTATCAGAAGGAAGGCAGGATGGTGATGATGGTGGGCGATGGTATCAACGACGCTCCGGCCCTGGTCCAGGCGGATATCGGGGCAGCCATTGGAAGCGGCAGCGATATAGCCCTGGAGTCCAGTGATATTGTGCTGATGAAATCTGACTTAAAGGATGTATACAAAGCCATTCATCTGAGCAAAGCCACCATCCGCAATATCAAGCAGAACCTTTTCTGGGCATTCTTTTACAACACATTGGGTATTCCCATTGCGGCCGGTTTGTTGTATGCTTTAGGTGGGCCTCTTTTGAATCCCATTCTGGGAGGTCTGGCCATGTCCTTAAGCTCCGTGTCTGTGGTGAGCAACGCCCTGCGCCTAAAACGTTTGAAACTGTAAAGGCGGGAGAGCGGGCAGAATCCGGGAAAGGAGGCGTGGCAGAAGAGTTTTGAACCGCAGAATGGAGGAGCAGCCTATGGAAGAGGAAAAGCGAAGAGACAGCTGTGTAAAAACCAAACACCGGGACAGCAAAGAGTACAAAAGCCTGATCAACCGGCTGAACCGCATTGAGGGGCAGGTGCGGGGCATCCGCACCATGGTGGAGGAGGAGCGCTACTGCGTGGACATTCTCACCCAGGTTTCTGCCATCCAGTCGGCCCTCAATGCCTTTAACAAGGAATTGCTGTCCAACCATATCAAAACCTGCGTGGTAGAGGACATCCGCAGCGGCGACGAGGCCGTGGTAGATGAGCTCTGCGATACCATACGCAGATTGATGAAATAAAAACTGGAACTTAAAAACAGCAGATTCCCGTAGAATGCCCGGAAGGAAATACGGACGCATATCTCTGCGGCCGGAAGTCCTTCCAGTAAGGGGGGGGCATAGGTAGGGAATCTGCGGAACTGGAATAGGAGGAATCAAGAAAGATGACCGTATTGAAAGCAGAAGATATGCACTGTGAAAAATGTGTGGAGCGTATTACCAAAGCCCTTTCCGGCGCACAGCTGGACTTTAAGGTAAGTCTGGAAGATAAGACTGTGACCATCGACGGCTGTGAGAAATGTGTGGCCAAGGCAAAAGAGCTGATGGACGATCTGGGTTTTGAAACCACAGAGGTATAGAAGATCTGTAAAAGCCAGATAAGAGCCGGAGCTGCGTGGATTGAAAGGAAAAAAATTCCATAAAAGTCCCCGTGAGCTCCGGCACAAAAATTTTTTTGATTTTTTGAAAAAAATGCTTGCAAAATGAAACATTCTAGTATATACTAAGCAAGTCGGCAGGTACGACAGACAAATAAGGTTCCTTGGTCAAGCGGTTAAGACGCCGCCCTCTCACGGCGGAAACAGGGGTTCGATTCCCCTAGGGACTGTTTTAAGAAGCTGAAATTTCTTTTAAGAAGTTTCAGCTTTTTCTATATTTCCACAATTTGGCCGGATTTGAGAGCAGGCCCATTTTTGCAATTCCTACAATTAACAGGCCCATCAGAACGGCCGTATCTAGCAGCAAAACCACCGTTACATTTTTTGCAAGTCCATGCAAAAATAAGATGGAAAATACTTCGATAGAAAGTGCTGCAAAGCAAACATAGTTTGACAAATATTCTGTTATAAGCTCTCCGAAAGGATAGTGCATAAACAATCTCACGTAGATAACAGGACGTAAACGGATTCGGAAGAGTATGCAGGCTAAGGGGTATGCGAAAATAAACTCTTTCTTTACAAAGGAAACGGCAGCTTTGCCGCTCCACTGGACGGGGATTTGAGCCGGCAGCTTTGTATAGGATAAGATTCCAATAATAAGACAGAGGGCGGTGATTATGGTCCAGGTAATCAGGTTTCCCCACAGATACAGAAAGCTGACGGAATCCGGCTTGAAAACCTTCTTGTTGTCTTTCCAGTACGTGTGCAAATCTGTCACGCATGTTTCCACCTGTAATTCATCATAGCTGGTATTTCCGGATGCAAGCATTTTTTCACAAATGGTTTTTGCACCATGCAGATTTTCGATTTGTTTTTGAAGGACCACGGCTTGCTTTTTTATCATTTCTTCCAAGGACACCTTGTGAGATAAGATGCAGCGGATATCTTCGATGGAAAATTCCAGCGTGCGCAGAAAGGCAATTTTTTTAATATTTGCCACGTCCTGCTCCGAGTAATCCCGGTATCCGTTTTTGCTGTTCCGCGCGGGTTCTATCAGCTTCTCTTTTTCGTAAAAGCGGATATTGGAACGGGTTAATCCGGTTTTTTCTTCAGCTTCTTTTATAGTCATAATACGGGCCTCCCTGTCTTTCCGTTTGTTTGCTTTATAGTATGAGGTATCAACAAAGTTTACAGTCAAGCCCTTTTTTATTTTCGGCGGTATTTTATGTCTGCAAAGAAAGGAGTGAAACTTGTTTTTTCTGGGAATCCACCAGCCGGTAGACAATTCCAGCCATGGTTTCCGCAGGTTCTTTCATGCCGTTTTTCAGCCACGTGATATAAATATTGTAGAGGGCGCCCGCATACGCCTGAAGCGCATAGTACAGGCGGTGATCAGCCTTTTTCCCGATATAATAGCTTTCCATCAGATGGGAGCTTAAGGCGTTTAAGAGCAGTTCCCCCATACCGATGTGGAGCAGGCACCTGATAAAATTTTGATAGGCTTCGAAATACCGGAAACAGTGGCAGAGGATTTCATATTCCCCAAAGGTTTCCGGAGGGCCGTTCCGGTGGATTTCCTCCCGATAGGCGGCAGTCAGATCTTCCAGATAATTTTTGAACACGTCCTCCTTGGAGGCATAGTTCCGGTAAAAGGTCATGCGGGAGACGCCGGCCCGCTGGGTCAGCTCCGAGACGGTGATTGCGGAGAAAGGCTTCTGGCTGGCAAGCTGGATCAAGGCCGTTGCGATACATTCCCGGGCCAGAAAATTGGACGGATTTCTTTTTTTCATGAACAAACCTCCTCTGTTTGTAACAGTTGGCTTTCTGGGAGTTGCATTCAAGCAATGTAGATGTTACAATGTGTCACAGTTAAATTTTACCGCAATATTTGAGAAAAGACAAGGAGAATCCAATAAATGAAAAAGATCGCAATCGTAACCGACAGCAACAGCGGAATTTCCGCAGAGGATGCCAAAAAGTATGAGATACACGTTCTTCCCATGATTTTTTATGTGGACGGTCAGGAGTGCCGGGAGGGAATTTCCCTGACGGAGAATGAATTTTTTGAGGCTTTAAACCGCGGAGCCCAGGTCAGTACTTCCCAGCCCTCCACGGCAGAAATGATTGAGCTGTGGGAAGAGCTCTTGGAATCCTATGACCAGGTGCTGCACATCCCCATGTCAAAAGTATTAAGCGGCGGATATTCTACCGCCCTGGCTGTCAGTGAGGAGTACGGCGGCCGGGTACAGGTGGTAGATGGCAGAAGGATTTCCCTAACGCAGATCTCCATGGTGCGGCATGCAAGAAAATTGGCGGAAGCGGGAATGGAAGCAGAGCAGATCCGGGAAAAGCTGGAAGAAGAATCCCTGGATGCCTCCATCTATCTAACCGTAGAATCCTTAAAATATTTGAAAAAGGGAGGCCGCATCAGCGGGGCGGAAGCCCTGGCAGGGGATATTTTGAACATTAAGCCTATTATCCAGCTGAAAGGCGGTCTTTTGGAGCTGCACGAAAAAGTCCGGGGCAGGAAAAAGGCAAAGAAGGCAATGGAGGAGCTTCTGGTGGAAGACTGGAAATATTTTTCCGCCAAATATCCGGCTGAGGCCGTTCATATCGGCATTGCCCATGCGCGGGCAGGGCAAGAGGCTTTGGAGTGGAAAGAGGAGATGCAGAAACTGTTTCCCGGGAAAGAGATTGAGATGTCTGTGCTTCCTTTGAATATCTGCTGCCATGTGGGACCCGGAACCATTGGAGCAGGAGTTTACGTAGATTGATTTACATATAATTACGGCAAAAAAAGCTGCGCCTGCAGCAAAACTTCCAAAACTTCCACCATCAAAAAAATGAAAACCTCCGCATACTAAGAAGAAAGAAACAATCCGGTAAAAGGAGACGATTGTATGCGGAGGCAATGGGAACTTATTTTTCTGGGGCTTTTGCTGGCCCTCACATTTTATCTGGCGTCCGGCTACGGCCTGACAACCGCCAATTTTTCGGTGATCGGAAATCAGGGCGGACGCCGTCCGGCTTTTCTCTTATGGGGAGCCTTGACCGGAAATTATTTTTATCTGTATACGGACGCGCTGATGGAGCGGGCGGGCTGCCGGGATCCGGCAGCTCGTTTTTTTCTGTACGGGGCGCTTCTTCTGCTTGTGACGGCCGTAGGTCTGCCTTATCTTCCTGAGCAGGTTCCCGGGCTTTCCCGCCTGCATGTCATGCTCTCATTTCTGGCTCCGGTGTCTTTGGGACTTGCACAGCTTCGCTTTCTGGCCGTTCTGCGGCGGGAACGTGGGAAGCTGTTTGGCGCTTCCTGGTGTATTCTGGGAACTCTGGCAGCAGGGGCGGTATTCCTGCTTTTCCGTATTGGCATTGTGTCCAGTCTTCTGGAAGTTTTTATTACCCTTGGAGTCTGCCTGTACCTTCGTGTGCTGGGCAGGGAAATAGATGTAAATTGATGAAGAAACCTTTTGCAAAGTACTGTATCTTGTGTTATACTAACTTAGTTGAGAATTAGAACATCAGTACGGTGTGAGGTTGAATAATGAAAAAATTGAGAGAAAAACATACATGGATAGAATTATTTTTTATGGTTTTGCTGGTGATAGCTTTGATAGCTCCTCTTATTATAACGGGAGTGAATCATGGGAATTTGATAAATTCGGATGATTCGTCTGAAATGGTACTTGCAGAAATATTGTCTCACAAAAATTTTGTTTTGACCCGTGGATGGATTTATTCCACAGAGCTTCCAGTAGTGAATACACAGATTATTAGATCTGTTTTGTTTAAATTTACGGATAGCTGGACCGCTGTACGGATATGGGGAAATTTGGTGATTTCGCTATGGATGCTGTTTTCTTATGGCTTTTTTGTTAAGCAGTTGGATGTAGACCGGAAATGGTTTTGGTATACATCACCGTTTCTTTTAATACCTTTTAGTTATGAAGCTTTTTATATGATTGGATTAATGGAATATTATACTCCTTACATTGCCTTTTCTTTTACAATTTTAGGATTATGGCTGTATTTGTATCGGCAAAAGGAGCATAGAAGGATTGCGCATGTGGCTTTATTGCTCTGTTCTTTTTTATCTTGCCTGGGAGGAATCCGGCAGATAGAGATGACTTTTTTACCTATGATAATGACAATGTTTTTTCTTGTGTTGGAGCATTCAAACGAGATCGGAAATTTTATTACGCTTTTTAGAAAAACCTATTATTTGTGGACAAGCCTACTTAGTAGCTTAGTTGGATATTTTATAAATGCCAAACTTTTTTCAAAATGGTTTTTATTTAAAGATTATGGGAATATGAATCTGACCCAGCTTACGATGGAAAAGATACAAATCATTGTGAGAGCTTTTTTGAATGCTATGGGTTATACAGAGAAAGTAGTGGATGTTGAAGTATTTTCATTGGATGGAATTTTATATCTTTTGTCTTTGGCATTTTTGTGTATGCTGGTTTTGCTTGTTTTTGTTTTATGGAAAAGAAGGAAAAAACTTTTGCCGGAATCTCAGTTTTTATTATGGTTTAGTTTGGCAGGATTGTTTTTGAATATTTTTCTTTTTTTATTTACAGAGATCGCTGTTTCTGCTCGATATTTTATATTGAACATTATTATGTATGTTCCCCTTATCATTGTGTTCTACCGGGAGTCTGGCTTGGCACTGGAAGTGAGGCGGTTCTATTTCTTTGCAATGGTATTGCTGATTTGCTTGTTTGGAGGAAAAGAATATAAAAAGTGTCTTCAGAGTACAGCCAATGAAGCACGTAATGGACATATTGCGTATCTGCTGGAGAATCAGTATACGCTTGGCTATGCAAATTTCTGGAATGCGAATGTTTTGACAGAATTAACAGAAGGAAAGATTGAAATGGTGAGTCTGAACTGTGAGGGAAAAGGTACACCAACTTTGAATCCCTGGCTGGTGAAATTGGAGAATATTTACCCTCCCGTCCCTAGAAAAGATGTTTTTCTGTTGCTGCATGAAAATGAACGGAGACGCTCAGAAAAGTTAATTGAAGGGCGGGAACCAGTATTTGAAAGTGAAGGTTATTACATTTATTTATATGATGATACGGATGAATTTTTAGATTTGCTCCATAGAAGCGAGGAAGAAGAACATGGCGAGTAATCAAACTTACGATGCGGCTAGCATTGCAGTCCTGGAAGGACTGGAGGCGGTACGCAAACGCCCCGGCATGTATATCGGAAGCGTGTCCAGAAAAGGGCTGAACCATTTGATTTATGAGATTGTAGACAATTCCGTGGACGAACATCTGGCAGGGCATTGTTCACGGATCTGGGTATTTCTGGAACGGGACGGTTCTTGTACGGTCCTGGACAACGGCCGTGGGATTCCGGTAGACCTTCATGCCAAAGGCATATCTGCAGAACGTCTTGTCTTTACCACTCTTCATGCGGGCGGGAAGTTTGACGATTCCGCCTACAAGACCAGCGGCGGCCTGCACGGCGTAGGTTCTTCAGTGGTCAATGCCCTGTCTACCTATCTGGATATCGAGATCAGACGGGACGGCTTTATCCATCACGATCACTATGAGCGCGGCATTCCTACCATAGAATTAAAGGGAGGCCTGCTTCCCACCCTGGGGAAAACGAAGGAGACGGGAACCAAGATCAATTTCCTTCCGGATCCGGAGATTTTTGAGAAAACCAGGTTTCAGGCGGAGGAGGTCAAGAGCCGCCTGCACGAGACTGCTTATCTGAATCCGGAGCTGACCATTGTTTTTGAGGACCGCCGGGGGGAAACGGTGCTGCGGGAAGAATTTCACGAAGAAAACGGCATCATCGGCTTTGTGGAGGATTTGAATAAGGACAAAGAAACGGTCCACGATGTGATATACTTCAAGGGAGAGTCCGAGGGCATTGTGGTGGAAGGGGCTTTCCAGTATGTGAATGAGTTTCACGAAAATGTTTTGGGCTTTTGCAACAACATTTACAACTCCGAGGGCGGTACGCACCTGACCGGATTTAAGACGGTTTTTACCACTGTGATCAACAATTACGCCCGGGAACTGGGAATGCTGAAGGAAAAAGATGCCAATTTTACCGGAGCAGACGTGCGCAACGGTATGACGGCGGTGATTTCCATCAAGCATCCGGCCCCCCGGTTTGAAGGACAGACCAAGACCAAGCTTGATAACCAGGACGCCTCCAAAGCCGCTTCCAAAGTGGCGGGAGAGGAGATTGTACGCTATTTTGACCGGAACCTGGA
>ERZ777305.2577-NODE-2577-length-14995-cov-3.516131_pt1 | contig 14995 bp, 20 predicted proteins | sample MGYA00374965_ERZ777305 | MGnify/ENA primary metagenome ERZ777305 (study PRJEB29328, sample SAMD00013331) | mouse gut metagenome | study: EMG produced TPA metagenomics assembly of the Metagenome analysis of fecal microbiota from mouse which was promoted... | reverse complement strand
GTATCATGTCCACGCTGGAGGGTTTAAAGACGGCGGTGGTGGTGGTGCCCACCCCAAGGGTGGACTCGATGGAGAACCGCCCGCCGGTCATCTCCGCCTCCATCTTGAACAGGGGCACCCCCAGGCCCACGCTGCGCGTAGTCCGGGTGGTAAAGAACGGGTCCGTCACGTGCTCCACCTGCTCGGGGGTCATGCCCCGGCCGTTGTCGCCGATAGAGATGGAGAGCTCGTCAAGCCCCGCGTCCTCCTCCACCGTTATGGTGATAAGGCTTGCCCCGGCGGAGATGGAGTTCTGGGCGATGTCCATTACGTTCAGTGAAAGCTCACGCATGGGCTTTACTCCGCGTACTTCTCCAGAATGCCGTCCACGTCCTCGGGGGCCAGGCGGCCGTACACGTCCTCGTTTATCATCATGACGGGAGCCAGGCCGCAGGCGCCTATGCAGCGGCAGGCGGTCAAGCTGAACAGGCCGTCCTCGGTGCACTCCTCGGGCTGGATGTGCAGCTTTTCAACTATTCTGTCCAGCACCTTGTCGGAGCCCTTTACATAGCAGGCCGTGCCAAGGCACACGGAAATGTGGTTGCGCCCCTTGGGCGTAAGGCTGAACTGTGAGTAGAACGTGGACACGCCGTAGACCTCCTCAAGGGAGACCCCAAGGCCGTCGGCAATCTTTTTCTGCACCTCTATGGGGAGATACCCGTAGATGTCCTGGGCCTGGTGCAGGGCGGGCATAACGGCCCCGGCCTGGCCCTTAAGGCCCGCGATGACCTCGTCGAGCTTCTTTGCCTGCTCGGGAGTGTCATGGAAGGGCAGAGTGCTGATACGTTTTTGCATAATTCGACCATCTTCCTTTCTTCTTGCATCGTGATTTAAATATATCAAATTGACGGGCATTTATAATTCCACAAAAGAATTAAGCCCAAAAGAACAACAATTTCCATCATTTTTTATCGATATCCCTGGTTATAGTTACCAAAATATCGATATAATATATCGATATCACATTCCCGAAAGCACTTTGAGCACCGCCCTGACACTTTTTTCCGGCAGCTCCATACTGTTTGGCACAGAGGCCGCCAAGGTGTCCAGATAATGGCTGTCCGAGTCCCGGACTATGCCCATGGAGCAAAGCTCCGGGTACCTTCTCTTCACCTCCTCCAGGTCCGCGTCCCTTGTGACCTCGGCAAAGGTATACCCCCCCTCCGGGGGTATACTGCCAAGGGCAGCGGTTATGCTGTAGGAGTCCCTGTCCACATGGGCCGGGAAGGCCGTGCCGCCGTACTGCTCACATAGGGCCTTTACCTGGTCCGCGCCGATATACGAAGCCACCAGCAGCAGGTCAGGGAGAGTCCCCACCAGCTCGTCGTTCTCGTTCAGAACGCGCTGCTCGCCGAAGATCTCCGGCTTATTCTTTATATGGGGCATATTATCATATATGTACCTGTCGAACTCCATAGCACCCTCTAAGCTCTCAAAAAGGCAGACCACGTGGGCCTCCTCGCTGGTGCAGAGCTCCATGCCGGGTATCGCCACTATGCCCGCCTCCTGTGCTGCTTTAAGCACCGCCGGGGCGTTCTTGCAGGTGTTGTGGTCGGTGATGGCTATTATCTCAAGGCCGGAGATCTGTGCCATGCCCACGATATTGTTGGGGGTCATGTCGTTGTCCCCGCAGGGGGACAGGCAGGAGTGGATATGCAGGTCATAGGGGTACGCGCTCATTGCAGCAGCCCGTGGACCGCCACGGCGGTGTCATACAGGTTCGGCCCGCAGCCGTACACAGGTATGCCTTGCATATCGGCCCGCTTCTTCGCGTCCGCGTCCAGGGCCGAGTCCTCACAGAGAACTATGCAGCTGGTATCCGCCAGGGCCGCCACGGCGATGGCGTTAAGGTTCCCCATCACCGTCAGCCAGACGTTCCCCGCCTGGGCCCGGCCCATGACCCAGCTGAGGAGGTCTCCCACGTAGCAGCCATCTATCACGTTCTCCTCTCCGTCCTCCCCGGCCAGAAGCCTCCAGCCCAGGGCACCGGCCATTTCCTTTACAGTCATTCCCTCTCCTCCTTGCCGTCGTTATTGATGCCGCCCGGGTGCCAGCCAAGGCCCCCCTCAAGCTCCGAGAGGGTGCTCGCCACCTTCTGCATCTGCTTGCGGTAGACGAACACGCAGTCGGTCTTCCTGCACGCGCCCTTCACCACGTCCTCGGCGAAGGCCCGGCAGGTGGGCGCGCCGCAGGCCCCGCAGTCAAGGCCGGGCAGCTCCTCCTCTATATTGTCTATCTCCACCATCATGCGCATAGCCTCCGACAAATCGGCCGAGAGGGTCATAACGTTGGAGAACTCCAGCTCCCCCTCCCACTCCATATCTGTGGGCACAGGCCCCCCTGCCAGGTGGTTCTGGCTTACGGGCAGGTACTTTCTAAGGCGCTGTATCCTGGCCTTGGCCACGTAGGGGTTCTCAACGCAGAGCACGCCCCCCACGCAGCCCCCGGCGCAGGCGTTGAGCTCGATAAAGTCCAGCTCCCCTATGCGCTCGTCCTCCACCTCCTCCAGCACGCGTATCACGTTCTCTATGCCGTCGGCAGCAAGGTACTTCTCGTTAAGTAACGCCGCGGACTCCCCGCCGCTTGTGCTCCAGCCCACGCCGATAATTCCCGAGTTTGCGATGGGCTCTATGCTCTCAAGCCTATCCATGGTGTGGCTTAGAGTGGGGAAAACCTCGCTGATGGCGATGGCCCCGTCCACCTTGGACCTGTCTATCCCCAGGGGCATCTGTATGTCCGTGACCTTGGCCGGGCAGGGGGTGATGAAAAAGCAGCCTATGTCCCTCTCGGGAAGGCCGGTTCTCTCCACGGCCTCCCGCTTTGCCATGCCCGCCGCCGTCTCCATAGGGGACTTCAGGGGCAGCACATGGTCGCAGAGGTCGGGAAAGCGCACCCTTATGAGCCGCACCACCGCCGGGCAGGCCGAACTTATCACCGGCCGTGGAAGGCTCATGCCGGTCTCGGGGTTATACATGAGCTTTCGGGTGGCTTCGCTGACCAGCTCCGCGGCCCTTGAGACCTCGTACACCTGGTCGAAGCCCATCTTTTTAAGGCCCGTCAGCACGTAATCTATGTCGTCCAGATTGTTGAACTGGCCGTAAAGGCTCGGCGCGGGCAGGGCTATGTTATACTTGAACTTGCCCAGGTCCTCCATATGGGTATACCTGGCCCTTTTGGCGTGGTGGGGGCAGATGCGTATGCACTCGCCGCAGTCTATGCAGCGCTCGGAAGCGATAAAGGCCTTGCCGTTTCTTATGCGTATGGCCTCGGTGGGGCAGCGCTTCACGCAGTTGGTGCAGCCCACGCACTTGTCTTCTTTTAATGTAACAGAATGGAAAAACTCCGCCATTGGCTTTGCTCCTACTTCCTCCCGGGAATGACGGTCATCTTGACAGTAGTGCCCACCCCTACCGTGGAATCGATAGTCATTTCGTCGGTGTATTTTTTCATGTTGGGCAGGCCCATCCCCGCGCCGAAGCCCAGGGCCCGCACATTGTCCGGGGCCGTGGACCAGCCGGCCTGCATGGCCTGCTCCACGTCGGGTATGCCGGGTCCCTGGTCGATAAGGGCGATGTCCACCCTGTCCGGGTCCACGTCCACTATGGCCTCGCCGCCGCCGCCGTGTATCACAAGGTTTATCTCCCCCTCATACATTGCTATAGCAATGCGTCGTATGGCGTCGGGCTCATAGCCCAGCTTTTTAAGCTTGTGCTTCACGTCGCCGGAGGCCTCGCCCGCCCGGGTGAAGTCGTCGCCGGGCACCTGGTATTCCAAATGCAGCATACTCATGATATGTCGCAGCCCCCTCTCAGGCCGTTCTCAAACAGCAGCCCGCAGGCGGTGAACATACGATAAGGCGAGCTTAAAACCGTCATGTCCTTCATCTCTGCAAGGTCCAGCACCTGCTGGTTCACGGGCTTGCCCCGGACGAAAACGATGCAGTGCATATCCATCATCTCCGCCGTGCGCACCACCTGTGGGTTCATAAGCCCCGTCAGCAGCACCGACTGGTCCTTTACAAAGGCCAGCACGTCGCTCATCATGTCGCTGCCGCAGGCGGTCTTGACCTCCTGCTCAAGGTCCCCCTCCACCAGTATCTGGCATTTAAGTATGTCCACAATGTCTTTTACCTGCATAGTTTTACCTCCTAATATTCGCTTAGGGTCTATACCCAACATTATATCATAAATTATTCACGAGGGCAAACATTTTATGAAATTCGCCGCATTTTTCCTGGGAAATGAATTAGGGCCCGTTTTTTCTTGCATTTTGGCCCGCCTGACGCTATAATATTGAAAAGCATACTTCTTTATTATATTACTCTGATAAACAATTAGGAGGTCAGGACCCATGTCACGAGTCTACAATTTTTCCGCCGGCCCCTCCATGCTGCCGGTGCCTGTCTTGGAGAAAGCCGCCGGGGAGCTTTTGGAGTACGGCGAAACCGGCCAGTCCGTAATGGAGATGTCCCACCGCTCCGCCGCCTTCGAGCCCATCATCAATGAGACCCAGGTCCTTATAAGGGAGGTCATGGGCATTCCCGACAACTATAAGGTGCTGTTTCTGCAGGGGGGCGCGTCCAGCCAGTTTGCCGCCGTGCCCATGAACCTGATGACAAAGAACCGCAAGGCCGACTATGTGCTCTCCGGCCAGTTCTCCACCAAGGCCTATAAGGAGGCCTGCCGCTACGGCGACTGCAAGGCCGTGGCTTCATCTAAAGACGACAATTTCAGCCATATACCAGCGATAGACAAGAGCCAGCTGCGCCCGGACGCGGACTACCTGCATATCTGCATGAACAACACCATCTACGGCACCTTCTGGCACACGCTGCCCGACAGCGGCGACGTGCCCCTGGTGGCGGATATCTCCTCCTGCATACTGAGCCAGCCGATTGACATAACCAGGTTTGGTTTACTGTATGCCGGAGCCCAGAAGAACGTGGCCCCCGCCGGGCTCACCCTCGTCCTCGTCCGGGAGGACCTTATAGGCGAGACTCTGCCGGGCACCCCCACCATGTTCGACTATAAGGTGATGGCCGACAACGACTCCATGTACAACACCCCGCCCTGCTGGCCCATCTATATGTGCAAGCTGGTGCTGGAGTGGATAAAGAACGACGTCGGCGGCCTTGACAAGATGAAGGAGCGCAACGAGAAAAAGGCCGGTGTGCTCTACGATTTCCTTGACAATTCAAGGTTTTTCAAGCCCTGCGCAGAGAAGGACAGCCGCTCTATAATGAACGTCACCTTTATAACCGGCGACAAGGACCTGGACGCGAAGTTTGTGAAGGAGGCCGCCGCCGCGGGCTTTGTGAACCTGAAGGGCCACAGAAGCGTGGGCGGTATGCGGGCCTCCATCTATAACGCCATGCCGCCCGAGGGCGTGGATAAGCTGGTGGAGTTTATGCGGGAGTTCGAGAGCAGGAACGGCTGATTCCGAGATACATCTTGAGAAATATATTGACATAATCTGGAGAGCGTTGTAAAATAGAAGCGCCCCCCTAAAGGGGCGGGGCGCTGAAAGGAATATCGAGTACGGAGGACGGTTGGCCGACGAGTAGGTGTACGGCATACGCGGGCACGCGAGACGCGAATCCACACTGAAAGGGGGTCGTACTTATGAGTGCTTACGAAGCATTAGTGGTCATGGTGATGGTACTTCATATCATCGCCGACCTGCTGATAGCCCTTCATAACGGCACAAAAAAGTAACCGCCTCTCGCCAAAGTCGCCGGTTACTTTTTGTGTAACTAAATTTTGGCTAACCGTCCGAGATACCCCGCCGGCGCCTCTTTATCTATATTATACCACATTTTGTCCCCATGTCAATACCCCCAACAACCTTTGAAAGGAAGATAACCATGTACAAAATACTCTGCCTTAACAAGATAAGCCCCACCGGCACCAAGCGCTTCGGCGAAAGCTATACCTTCTCCCCGGAGATGAAGGACCCCGAGGGCATACTGGTGCGCTCGGCCTCCATGCACGATATGGACCTGCCCGAGAGCCTTCTGGCCATCGCCCGGGCCGGGGCCGGGACCAACAATATCCCCTCTGAGGACTGCGCCAAAAAGGGCGTGGCCGTGTTCAACACTCCCGGGGCCAACGCCAACGCCGTGAAGGAGCTGGTGCTCTGCGCGCTGCTGCTCAGCTCCCGTAAGATACCCGCCGCCATGGACTGGGTGAAGACCCTAAAGGGTCAGGGGGCCGAGGTCTCAAAGCTTGTGGAGAAGGGCAAGGGCCAGTTCGCCGGGCCCGAGATTCAGGGCAAGTCCCTGGGCGTGGTGGGCCTTGGGGCCATCGGCATACTTGTGGCCAACGCCGCCCACTCTTTGGGCATGGAGGTCTATGGCTATGATCCTTACCTCTCCGTGGACGCGGCCTGGCGGCTGTCCCGGTCGGTGCATCGCTCCATGAGCCTTGACGAGATATACCAAAGCTGCGACTATATCACCCTGCACCTGCCCGCCACCAAGGACACCAAGGGCATGATAAACGCCGAGACCCTGGGGAAGATGAAGGAGGGCGTGCGGCTTATGAACTTTGCCCGGGGGGAGCTGGTGGACACCGCCGCCCTGCTCAGCGCCCTTGAAAGCGGCAAATGCGCGGCCTATGCCACGGACTTCCCCGCCGACGAGATGCTGGGTATAGAGAACGTGATACCCCTGCCCCACCTGGGCGCCTCCACTCCCGAGAGCGAGGACAACTGCGCCCAGATGGCGGTGGACCAGATAAAGGAGTATATCGAGAACGGCAATATAATAAACTCCGTGAACCTGCCGAACCTCAGTATGGCCCGGGAGCCGGGCACCCGCCGTATCTGCGTTATACACAAAAACGTCCCCGGGGCCATCGCGGACTTCACCAGCGTCTGCGGCAAAGCGGGGATAAACATCGAGAATATGCAGAGTAAGTCCCGGGGGGACTACGCCTATACCGTTCTGGACGTGACCGGCGCGGACATCGCCCCCGCCGCCCGGGAGCTGGCTACCCTTGAGGCAAATATCCGGGTGCGGGTCATAGACTGAGTTTCCCAAAGCATACGGAATTTGAAAGGGAGTGCAAAAATGACAGACGGACATATCCATATTGAGCGCGGCCCCTACACCCTTGAGTGGATAGATCAATTTGTAAACAGGGCGGTTGAAATGGGGCTCGATGAAATACGCCTGCTGGAGCACAACTATATATTTGAGGAATTCTCCCCGATGTATGATTCCGTGCGGGCGTACAGCGAATATGTGGACGCATGGTTTCAGAGAAGCGCGGGTAAGCACAAGCTGGCGGACTATTTGGAGCTTATCGGCCTTGCCAGGAGCCATCAGTTTCCCATAGAGGTCAAGTTCGGACTTGAAATATGCTATTTCAAGGAGTTTGAGGGCTTTATTCATGAACTCACAAAGGACAAAGGCTTTGATTTTCTGTTGGGAAGCATCCATTTTGTCGATAACTTTGCCTTCGACCATAAGCCCGAACACTGGGCCGGGCTTGACGTTGACAGGATATACCGCCGGTATTTTGAGGCTTCCGTCTCATTGGCAAGAAGCGGGATATTTGACGGCATCGGCCACCCGGACGCGATAAAGCTGTTCGGCCATAAGCCTTCGTATCCGCTGTCAGGCTTCTATGAGAGTTTGGCCGCTGAGCTTGCAAAAAGCGGCATGTATGCGGACCATAACAGCGGCGCGGAAAGAAGATGTCCGGAAACGGCGTCCCTTGGCATGGACACTGAGCTGCTTGGAACTTTAAAAAAGCACAACGTGACGATAATCACCTCGTCCGACGCCCATTGTCCCGAGGACGTGGGGTATAAAATCAGGGAACTGAATAATATGCTATAGGAGTGAGGAGAATGGCAAATTTCAGCTTTGACGATATGCAGGCCATACAGAAGGAGCTTCAGGAAAAATACTTCGACAAGTGGGGCGGGCTGTACCCGGAGAAGGCCGTGCGGATGATGCTCTGGATGCTCTGTGAAGCCGGCGAGGCCGCACAGGTGCTGAAAAAGGTCTCCACCGAAGACCTCCTCGCCGACACACCCCAGCGAAAGCACTTTATCGAAGAGATGTGCGACGTGATGATGTACTTCAACGACGTGCTGCTGTGCTACAATATCACGCCGGAGGAGCTTGAGAAGGTGTACCGGGAGAAGCACGAGAGGAATATGAAGCGGTGGTGAGCCGCCGGAAGGGGACTGGTCTCCTTCTTTTTGTGTTGACAAATGAACACAGCTATATTATAATATAATAAAAAGGAGCCGGAGGGGTTTGATACCTTGAACGGTTGGCTTGGTTTGTCACTTTATAAGTAACCGCTTACCTTTGGCCGGGGGCGGTTACTTATTTTTTGCATCGAGGGCAATCAGCAAGTCCACAATGATGTGAATAAACATCACTATGACTGCTACAATCTCATATGCCGTCATAAGCATGGCCTCCTTTCAGTGTGGATTCGCGTCTCGTGTACCCGCGTATGTCTCACACCTACTTGCTGGCCAACCGTCCACCGTACTAAATATCAACTTGTCCGGCTCCCCGTCCCTTATGTAGCGGTCGCTACTGGGGGCTTTTTTATTTTACAGCATTTCCCATATTATGTCAAATACTTTTAGCCCAGAATAATTTTGCAATTTACCCTTGACAAATACCCCGCCCCGGTATATAATAAATATACCCCCTATGGGTATATTGCCGAAAGGAAGGCCATACTATGTGCGAAGACTGCCATAAGACCAGAGAGCGCTCTGAGGAGGAGTACAAACGCCTGATAAACCGCCTTAACCGTATCGAGGGGCAGGTGCGGGGCATACGCGGTATGCTGGAGAAGGACGCTTACTGCATCGACATACTTGCCCAGACGGCGGCGGTGGGGGCGGCCTTGAACGCCTTCTCCCGGGAGCTGCTGAGCCAGCACCTTCGCACCTGTGTGGCGGAGGGACTGAGACATGGGGACGACAGCAAGGTCGACGAGCTGACCGCCGCCTTGCAGAAGCTGTTAAAGTAAATTCTACACAATAAGCCTTTTATTTACGGGAGGGAGATAGTATGAACCAGTACAACGTCACCGGCATGACCTGCGCGGCGTGCAGCGCCCGGGTGGAAAAGGCCGTGGGCAAGGTCCCCGGCGTGACAAGCTGCTCCGTGAGCCTTCTCACAAACTCCATGGGCGTTGAGGGCACAGCCGCGCCCTCAGAAATAATCGCCGCCGTGGAGTCCGCGGGCTACGGCGCGGCCCAGAAGGGCCGGCAGAGCGCCGGCACAAACGCCGCCCCGGGGGACGAAGCCAGCCTGAAGGATAGGGAGACCCCGCTTTTAAAGAAGCGCCTGTTCTGGTCCCTGGGCTTCCTTGTGGTGCTAATGTACTTCTCCATGGGCCACATGATGTGGGGCTGGCCTCTGCCAGGGGCTCTCGTTGGCAACCACATAGCCGTGGGGCTTATCCAGCTTTTGCTCACCGGGATTATCATGGTGATAAACCAGCGCTTCTTTATAAGCGGCTTTAAAAGCCTATGGCACCGTTCCCCCAATATGGACACCCTGGTGGCCCTGGGGGCTGCGGCGGCCTTTGGATACAGTACCTATGCCCTGTTCGCCATGACCGGCGCGCAGCTCCGAGGGGACGGCGCCGCCGTCATGGACTACATGATGGAGCTCTACTTCGAGTCGGCGGGTATGATACTGACTCTTATCACCCTGGGCAAGCTTTTAGAGGCCCGCTCCAAGGGCCGCACCACCGACGCCCTAAAGAGCCTGATGAAGCTGGCCCCCAAGACCGCTACGCTCATAAGGGACGGCCACGAGGTGGAAACGCCCATTGAGCAGGTCATGGCCGGGGATATCTTCGCCGTGCGCCCCGGGGAGAGCGTCCCTGTGGACGGGGTGGTGCTGGAGGGCACGGCGGCCCTGGACGAGAGCGCCCTTACCGGGGAGAGCGTGCCTGTTGACAAGGCCCCCGGGGACCCGGTCTCGGCGGCGACGCTGAATAAGTCCGGCTACCTGAAATGCCGGGCCACCAGGGTCGGGCAGGACACCACTCTGAGCCAGATAATCCAGATGGTAAGCGACGCGGCGGCCACAAAGGCCCCCATCGCCAAGGTTGCCGACAGGGTATCGGGGATCTTCGTGCCCACGGTCATAGCCCTGGCGGCGGTCACCACCCTGGTATGGCTCCTGCTGGGCCACGGGGCCGGGTACGCACTGGCCCGGGGTATCTCGGTGCTGGTGATAAGCTGTCCCTGCGCCCTGGGCCTGGCCACTCCCGTGGCCATAATGGTGGGCAGCGGCCTGGGGGCCAAAAACGGCATACTCTTTAAAACCGCCGTCTCCCTTGAAGCCGCCGGGCGCACGGAGATTGTGGTCCTTGACAAGACCGGCACCATCACCACCGGGGAGCCGAAGGTCACCGACATCCTCCCCGCCGGGGGCATCTCCGAGCCGGAGCTTTTGAGTCTGGCGGCGGCCCTGGAGAACCCCTCACAGCACCCCCTGGGCGCTGCCATCGTCCGGGAGGCGGAGACAAGGGAGATACCCCTGCAGCCGGTAGAGGACTTTACGGCCATACATGGCCGGGGAGTCCGGGCCGTACTGAAGGGTGGGACCTATATTGCGGGGAACCTTCCCATGCTGGAGGAGAGCGGCATAGGCGGGTTGGAGCTCTCCGAAGCCGCCGCCAGACTCTCCGGCGAGGGAAAAACCCCCATGTTCTTCGCCAACGAAACCGAAAAGCAGGTGTTGGGGCTTATCGCCGTAGCGGACACGGTTAAGGAGGACAGCCCGCAGGCCATTAAGGAGCTGCAAAATATGGGTCTTAAAGTGGTGATGCTTACCGGCGACAACGAGCGCACCGCCCGGGCCATCGGGGCCCAGGCCGGGGTGGACGAGGTGATAGCCGGGGTGCTGCCCGAGGGCAAGGAGGCCGTCATACGAAAGCTTCGGACCCAGGGCAAGGTGGCCATGGTGGGCGACGGCATAAACGACGCCCCGGCTCTGACAAGGGCCGACACAGGCATAGCCATCGGCGCGGGGACGGACGTGGCCCTGGACGCGGCGGACGTGGTGCTGATGAAGAGTTCCCTTCGGGACGTGCCCGCCGCGCTGCGGCTGAGCCGGGCCACCCTTCGGAACATCCACGAGAACCTCTTCTGGGCGTTCTTCTACAACACCATCGGCATACCCCTGGCCATGGGGGTCTTTATCCCCCTGGGCCTGACCCTGAACCCCATGTTCGGCGCGGCTGCCATGAGCCTTTCCAGCTTCTGTGTGGTGAGCAATGCCCTGAGGCTGAACCTCTTTAAGCTCTATGACCCAAGGCACGACCACCGCTTTAAAAAGCGTGTTGAAAATAATACTATTATAAAGGAGACGAATACTATGACAAAGACCATGAAGATCAAGGGAATGATGTGCGGCCACTGCGAGGCAAGGGTTAAGAAGGCCCTGGAGGCCCTCTCACAGGTGGAGAGCGCAGAGGTTAGCCACGAGAGCGGCACGGCGGTGGTGACCCTTAATGGGGATATCAGCGACGGCGAGCTGAGGAAGGCCGTGGAGGAGCAGGATTATGAGGTGGTGGGGATAGAATGACTTGACAAGGGCCCCCCGATATTGTAGAATACTATTAGAATAATGCAAAGGGGGCCTTGCCATGCCGGCCGAAAAAGAAATCGTCCTGCTTCAAAAAGCCACGGTATACGACATCAGGCGGCTCCTCGAAAAGGAGCCTGACAGAACCTGCACTCTGCAAGAGCTCCGACAGATACCGGACGCTTATATTACAAGCGTGGAGGCGTGACCTCCCAAGAAAGGAGCGCAGATTATGGGTACTGAGAAGGAACGCCGGGACACCCGCGCGGCTCTGCTGTATGAGCTGCGCAGACTTATCAAGAACAACGAAAAGCAGACCTACACAAAAGAGGAGCTCTGCGATTGGTTCGACACCATCGCGGACGCCAAGGACCAGGACTGACCCACAGAAAGGAGCGCAGGTTTATGGGTACAGAGAAGGAACGCCGGGACACGCAAAAAGCCCTGCTGTATGACCTTCGGCTCATATTCAGCACCGGCGAACAGGAAAACTTTTCGCGTCAGGAGATCCTGGAACTGCTGGACAGACTGGCGCTGGCGAAGGACCAGGACTGAACACAAAAGCCCCCCGGAGGACTCCTCCCCCGGGGGGCTTTGCACTAACCCCTAAAGTTACCCGCCAAGAGTTTTGCTTCGCAAAACCCGGGCAGATAGCGCCCGCATCAGCGGGCTCTATCTGCTGAGCAGCCGCAATCGCAGTCCCCGGCCCTGGGCGGGAAAAACTCGCCCACGGGGAAGTCTATGCGCCTGAAGAGCTCGCAGGGGTTGTCGCTGGTGGGCACGCACTCCTTCTCCGGCACGCAGAACTCGCTGGCCGGGACGGTCATGGGCACGCTGCGCACTATCTGCACGATGGTGAAAAGGCCGATGGTCACGTACACGTTGTTGCGCTGGGGCGCCGGGTCCAGCTCGCCGCCGTAGAGCTGGCTGATGGCCTCGGGTATGCGGTAGTAGGGCTCGCAGCTGCACCCGCCGCCGCAGAGCTTCGCCGACAGGGCCACCGGCTCCGCCACCTGTACATATGCCGTGGGCAGTGCCCGGGAGTCGCCTATTATGCTCACCTCGTCGGCGGAGGCCTCAGAGGAGAACACCTTCACATTGCCCTCGCTGCCGTAGAGCACCACCTTCTTGTTGAACACGGCCACGCCGTTCACCGGCACCGGCACCGACGCCGACCCGCTGAACAGCTCCACGGCCACGTCGAAGAAAAAGGTCATATCCACCGAGTAGAAGCCCTTGTTAAAGGGTATAGGCTGAAGGTCCAGGTACACGGTGATGACGCTTACCTCCTTAATGCGCACGTTGGTGGCGCTGTCAATCATGGGCTGCCGCGCGGGGGGGAACAGCACACGTATGTCCTCAAGACAGTCTTTATCGCTACAAGAATCATATATCCTCATCGCGTCGATACAGACCGTCTCACTAAAGCAATCCCGGCCCATAGGCTCGTGGACGCCTTCCATTTCTGGCATGATATCTCCTCCTTTTGGGATTCTACCTTATACTATGCCACAAAATGTTTTATGTGCTCCCCACGGCAGGGCCCGGGCGCGGTATATAATTATAGCGGGTATTCCCAGAGAAAAAAGTTCTATATGGTACTTGACATGGATAGTTTTATATGGTACTATATTTTTGAAAGGAGATCCTATGGAGACTAGGACAGGTTTTCTCATAACCCAGATAAAGCAGCTTCAGGGGCGGGTGTTCCAGCGGCTGCTGACAGAAAGCGGCGTTGAGGAGTTCAACGGCCCCCAGGGGCGTATACTCTACGTGCTCTGGCAGCAGGACGGCGTGCCTATTGCCAAGCTCGTCCGTGAGACCGGCCTTGCAAAGAGCACCCTGACGGCCATGCTCTCCCGCATGGAATCGTCTGGGCTCATAACCCGCTGCCCCGGCGAACAGGACGGCCGCCAGGTTATAATAAAGCTGACCCCCAGGGCCCGGGGGCTGGAGGAAAAGTATGACCAGGTATCACAGCGCATGAACAGCCTGTTCTATAAGGGCATGACCCAGGAGGAGGCCTACGCCCTGGACGCGCTTCTGGATAGGGTGCTGGCAAACCTGCAGGAGCTCCTATAAAGCCCTTCCACTTTACACACTCGAAAAGGAGAAGTCAAAATGGCAAAGATAAAAGGCGATATAAGCAACAACTTCTGCCCCCAGTCCCTCTACCTCTACGGCAACTACGAGGAGGACGGCGTGACCCCCCACTTCGGCCTGTTCTGCTGGTACGGCTGGTGCTGGCTGGGCGAAGGGGAGGGCAAATTGGGCGCGATGGTCTGCGTCGGCGGCGAAAAGCGCACCAAGGACCTTATCCGCAAAACAGGTATGCTCTCGGCAAACCTTGTCAGCGAGCCACTGCTGCCCCTGGCCGACTACTACGGCTGTGTGAGCGGCCAGGACACCCCGGACAAGATGAAGCGCCTGCCCACGGTGGAGCGGGGACAGGCGCTGAAGGTGCCCACCATCGCCGAGAGCCCGGTGAGCTTTGAGTTAAGGGTTGTAAAGGAAGAAGCCTTGACAGAGGACGCAAGCCCCGATAAGGCCACCACCCTGTTCCTCTGCGAGGTGGTGAACGTCACCCTCGACGAGCGGCTTTGTGACAGTTCCATGCCGGTTATCGAGCGCATGAAGCTGTCCCAGGCGGTGAGCACTGTGGCAGAGGAGACCTACGTCAGCTTCTTCGGGCAGGAGCTGGGTAAGTGGGGGGAGCCGATGAAGTTGCTGTAAAGCCTTTGGCTTTACCCCTGGGGGCTCCTCGCCCCCAGACCCCCCGCCAGCCTGGAGACCGAAGAGTTTGCAAAGCAAACTCTGTGACTTCGCAAAGCGAAGTCAGCTGGACCGGTCCCCTTTATTCCTCAAATACCTTGCGGACTGCTTGCGCCAACCCACACTCATCATGGGCGGCGGTAACGAAGGTTGCCGCCGCTTTCGCGTCCCCGCTGCCGTCCCCCATGGCGGCGGATATCCCCGCAGCTCTAAGCATAGTCACATCGTTGCCGTTATCCCCCAGGGCCAGCACCTCTCCCATGGGTATCCCCAGCCGCCCGCAGAGGGCCCCCAGCGCCCCGCCCTTGTGGGCCTCCGCGCTGTTTATCTCGATATTGTCGGGTATGGAGGACGTGAGCCGCAGCCCCTCTACCTCCGAGAGCCGCTCCCATATCTCCTCCCGCAGGCCCTCCGGCAGGTACGGCAGGTTTATCTTCTCCGGGCAGAACCCCGTCTCCCGCAGCATAGCGCCAAAGTCGTCTGTAAAGCTATATACCTTGTCTTCCACAAAATGCCGCTTGCTCTCCGGCAGCCCATAGTGGCTCCGGGCCCGCCCAGGCATATCCCGGCGGGTAATGGCTCCGCCCCCGGTGTAGTATTCCA
>ERZ777305.2574-NODE-2574-length-15020-cov-3.404009_pt1 | contig 15020 bp, 15 predicted proteins | sample MGYA00374965_ERZ777305 | MGnify/ENA primary metagenome ERZ777305 (study PRJEB29328, sample SAMD00013331) | mouse gut metagenome | study: EMG produced TPA metagenomics assembly of the Metagenome analysis of fecal microbiota from mouse which was promoted... | reverse complement strand
GGTATTCATAATTTAGTTTCCTCCTGTTTTACTGTCTCTTATTATATGAAGAGACAGATATATTATTCATTTTATACTTGTCAGCATCTATTATAGTGGGAGCAAAGGATAATGACAAGCGAAAATCCCATTGTTGTTTATGCAGATGAAACAGGTATAGTTGAAGAAAATGTAACATAATTATAGTACATTACAAATAAATTAAAAATAAAGGTGCAAAGTATACTGAATTTGCAAATCCGAAAAAAAGAGGATAAAATAGGAGATATTGTAATATGAAGGACGAAAACAATATTTCAAAAGCGATAGAGGAAAGACAAGAAAAAGATATGAAATTTGAGAGTGCGGAACAAAAGAGACATTATATGTTGGAAGAACCGGTGGAAAAACTGGTATGCAGGTTGGCGATGCCTACCATATTAAGTATGCTTGTCACTTCGTTTTATAATATGGCGGACACTTTTTTTGTGGGAAAGCTCGACACCCAGTCCACAGCGGCGGTAGGGATTGTCTTTTCCCTGATGGCGATCATTCAGGCGATCGGATTTCTGTTTGGGCACGGTTCCGGCAATTTTATTTCCCGGAAACTGGGTGCAGGTGAGATCGAGGAGGCGGAAAAAATGTCTGCCGTCGGCTTTTTTACTTCTTTTTTTGCCGGCGTGGTGATTATGGCAGGGTGTATGTTTTTTATCGAACCGCTCTCCTATCTGCTCGGTTCTACAGAGACGATTCAGCCCTACACGGTGGCTTATCTGCGGATTATTTTGATCGGCGCGCCCGCCATGACGGCATCTTTGGTGTTAAATAACCAGATGCGTTTTCAGGGAAGTGCTTTTTATGCCATGATCGGTATCGTGTCGGGCGCGGTGATCAATATCGTTCTGGACCCGGTTCTGATTTTCTGGTGCGGCATGGGCGTTGCCGGTGCGGCGCTTGCCACGACCGTAAGCCAGTATTTAAGTTTCTTCTTCTTATTGATTATGATAAGACGTGGCGGAAATATTCAGATCCGTTTCCAGAATTTTAAGCCGAGCCTGCATTTTTTTGTCGAAGTGATCCGGGGCGGGATTCCCTCTTTGTTCCGGCAGGGGTTAGCCAGTGTTGCTACAATTTGTCTGAACCATGCGGCTGGCGTGTACGGCGACGCGGCTATCGCGGGCATGTCTATTGTGTCGCGTATTATGATGTTTGCCAATTCCGCGCTGATCGGTTTCGGACAGGGCTTTCAGCCTGTGTGCGGTTTCAATTACGGGGCGAAACGATATGAGCGGGTGTTAAAAGCGTTTGGCTTCTGTGTGAAGGTGGCTTTTGTCTGTCTTCTGGGAATGGCGGTTGTGGTATATATCTTTGCGCCCCAGCTTGTGACCATTTTCAGAAAAGATGACTCGGACGTTATCATGGTAGGAACGGCGGCGCTGCGGTATTCGGTGATTGCTTTTCCGTTAGCTGCGTGGATTATCATGTGTAATATGATGTTGCAGTCCATCGGCAAGGGATTGAAAGCGTCTATTGTTGCTTCCGCCAGACAGGGTATTTTCTTCCTGCCTCTCATTGCGATTCTGCCGCATTTTTTCGGGCTTGCGGGTGTGGAGGCATGTCAGGCGGTGTCGGATTTCTGCGCGCTTACGGTGTCGATTCCGCTCGGGGTGAGTGTGATCAGGGAAATGAAGCGGGAGGAGAGGGAAGAAAACGATAGTAATTTAGTGATGTAGTGCGGTGGAGAGAAAATGGAGAATACTATTATGCTAAAATATAGAGTTTTATATGCAGAGGAAATTTGTCGGGAGGATTTTGTCCGACATCAAATTGTTACAAAAGGCTGGCGCAAGGAAAATGGCAAGTGGATAATCAAAGATGTTCCTTTTGTTGATGATTGGACGGAAAAAGATTATCAAATTTTAATTTCCTGCCTAAAAAATACAATCATTTCTAACGGCTTTGTTTATGCTGCTTTTTATGATGGAAAACTGAAAGGCTTTGTTTCAGTGGAACCAGAAATATTTGGTGGTGAACAAGGATATTGTGACTTGTCCAGTATCCATGTATCAGAGGATATGAGAAATAAGGGGATCGGCAGAACACTTTTTCTTGCGGCAAAGGAATGGGCTAAACAAAAAGGTGCTAAAAAGCTCTACATATCTGCGCACTCAGCCGTGGAGAGTCAAGCCTTTTATAAATCGATGGGTTGTGTTGAGGCAGAAGTTTACAATCAAAAACATGTTGAAGATGAACCGTATGATTGTCAATTAGAATGTAGTCTTTAGGCGGCGCCAGAATATGTTTTTAAAATAGCTGAAAAGGAAAGGATTATTCTTGCCATTGACGAATATCCTTATGCGGCTCCTCATGGTTTCCTACAGTGATATTATAAAGTTGTTAGGGTGATGTTTCATATTATAAAATGGGAAGAATGGAGGGAAAAAGTATGAGAAGAAAAATGCAGGCATTATTTCAAAACGGAGACAAGGACACTTTTGCCCATGCAGAATAGCGGGCATATAGAATTCTGCATGGGCGGCTAAAACTATATGTTCTGCTGTTTCTGCACTTTATTTATGCAAAGGTCGTCAACCCCGCAGCAAGCTGCAAGGTTGATTCGTAAATAAGGAGCGGTGAAAATGAAATATATAAATGCAGCAGAAATATTGCCGGATCAATTATTGAAGGAGCTTCAAACATATATTGATGGTGAGGTACTCTATATTCCGAAGGCGTCAGACAAGAGGGAATGGGGAACTGCCAACGGTTCGCGCCTGTTTTATCAGAAGCGGAATGAGGAAATAAAAAGGCTTTATAAAGCCGGGTATTCTCTGGATATATTAGTGGAACGCTACCATCTGGCATATAGCACGATCAGGAAAATAGTATACGGATAATTGCAAGGCGCTTGCCCGAAAGGCAGGCGTCTTTTGCGGTGATTTTATTTATAGTTATTCTCATCCCTGCCAGTATTGTTTTCTGTCTGTTACAATGAAAAATACAAGGAAAGCGGGAAATGGGAAAGAAAAATGGAGCCGCTTTGTACGATACCCGAATATCGCCATAAAGGTCTGGCGGCAGCGGCACTTTCTGTGCATTATCGAAAAATGAAGGAGCTGGGGGCTGCGTGTATGACTGGCGGAGGAAACGAGTTTTACCGCAAAATCGGATACAATCGCAAAAATCAGACATACGGCTGGAAAAAGTAAGAGAAGGGGGAATAAATGAATGATAAATTTGGAAGAAAGAAACAGGAAGATCATAGACGCTGTGATCAGTAAAGCAAATGCTGTGTGTCCGGGATCCCTTGCCTTGATCGGAATAAACGGCTCTTTTATGACCGGTGATTATTATGAAAAGTCAGATCTGGATCTATTGATTCTGATCAATGATGACAGGGGTTGGCAGCTTGGATGCAGCATGATACAGGACGACCTGAAGGTCGGACATGATATTTATTGTACCAGATGGGAAGATTTACAGTATGATGCCAATTATGAACATCCCAATATTTCCAAATTGATGGATTCGGAAATTGTGTACTGTGCGGATGAGAAATATAAAGAAAGATTGCTTGCATTGCGGCAAAAAGCAAAGGATATTCTAAAGGCGCCTTTCTCCGGGGAAGATTATGAGAAGGCAGAAAAAGGGTTAAGAGAGGCGGAACATTGTTATGCGATGGCAATGCTTTCTGACGAGAGTTCCAGAGTGTCAGAATGGGCGGGCGGTGTCGTTTATTATGTCGAAAATGCGATAGCAATGTTAAATAAGCAGTATTTTCATTATGGTGTGAAGCGTGTGTATGAAGAACTGGGCGCAATGAAGAAAAGACCGGAAAAACTTTGCGATATGATAGAGCATGTGGTATCGGCGGTTTCTGCCGTATCTGTCAAAGAGCATTTGACCATACTGATGAAGGAAACAGCAGCCGTGTTTCATCAGGTAAAGGAGAAAATTTCCGCAGAGAAGAAACCTGTAGCTGCAGATACAATCGGCGGCACTTATGAGGAAATGTATTCAAACTGGCGAAATAAGATGTATCTGGCTGCTTCCACAGGAAACAGGCATCTTGCGTTTATGAGTTTAATCAGCGCAAATGTAATGTTTGCTGAGATCAGCAGTCAGGTGGAGATAGATGAATATGATGTCTTGGGCTGCTATAATCCAGAGGATTTACAGCAGACGGCGCACGCGTATGATCATATTCTGCATACATATCTGGGTGAATACAAAAAAGGTGGTATATCGGAGAGGCGGTATTCGGATATTGATGCGTTTGTAACGGATTATCTGATGAAGCGGCAGTAAGTATGGGTATTAGCTGAATTTTAGCTGTGTTTTGAAGAAAGCTGTTTATATAAGTGACGGTGCTATAAAATTTAGGATAAAATAAAGTATACTTTATTTTATCCTAAATTTCTGGAATGGCGAGTTTTCTACTTCACATATTTCCCTGCCCGGTACAGTGAAAAATTGAAATCCCGGATTCCCGTACTTCCTGTATGATCCTCCATCTCGCGATAATAGATTTTCATCCAGTAGAGATCATTATGATAATCGGGGTAAATAAAGTGTCCGTCTTCATCGACAGACGTTTTTTCCAGCATATCCTCCACGCTTACCAGATAAGGATTTACGGACGGGTCTAAAATCGCAGGCGCGGCATCCGCCGAAAGTCTGCTAAGATAATCATAGTCAGCGCCGTTTTCCAGATTATAGCGGGCAATCAGATAATCCGGGTGCGAGAAGGACAGAGCAATATAACATACGCCTACAACCGCCAGCCCATATAGAAATAACGGAAACCGTCTATAGAAAATGAACACGGTAACGCCAGCCATCAGAAGAAAGATGACGGCGAGAGCCCACAGGACAAACAGTCTTAAAAAGGTAAGAGCATAACTGTCAATGTACATAATCATCCGCAGGGCGCTGGAAAAAATCATAATAAAGGTACAGCCGCAGATTATAGCCAGTATTGCCCGTAAAGGTTTGCTTTCCCGAAACAGGTAAAGGCAGATCAGCACGAGCAGCAGATTGATGACACAGACAGTGAGAAGCTGGAAAAATCCTTCTCTGGCGTATCTTGCGTAAGTGTAATTTTCCGGCAGTTTCATGTTGCCAATAAACAAGTAAAGGATCTGTACCATGCTGAAAACCAGATAAAGAATGCTGAGCAGGGAAGTAAATACAATGGCGATGACAGGATCAAATCCAGCCTTTTCCTCTGTTTTTTCTTTGATATCCTTTCTGCAGAGCGCCGCCAGCAGGGCATAGGAAGAGAAAAAAACCACTGTTATCACGACAAGAATCTTGATGACTTCCAATATGTTCAAAGTGTTTATCAAGCGAAACAGCATGTTTTCAAAAACGGCGTCCGCGCCGACTAACAACAAAGTCATACAGAACAACAGGGGAATAGCAATAAAAATTCCTATGAGCGCGGGAAGAAAATAACTCTTTTTCCCGGGGCTTTCCTGTTTTTGGGCATCAAAATAAGAAACCATGTCGCTAAAAGGGCTGATCAGACAGCAGAAGAAGGAACCAATTGTCTGAAAAACAGCGGTAAAGTAGCGTGGAAAATTCCATGCTTTGTCATTGTATATTGTATGCAGAATAAGAATCAGAGAAAGAAGCAAAATGCCGCATTTGTTCATAAAAAGGATAGGCAGGGAAGCGGTCAGACAGTTAGAAATGCCTAATAATGTGATTCCCGCGATGTAAAATACGCTGTCTTTTTTGAAGGGAACCCCTAACTTTTTCATAGAGAAGAAGAAACAGCAAAGGGTTCCGATGACGAAAAAAGGGTAGGTGATCCCCGACGTGTTTTTGTAGAGGCAGAAGGCGTAAAACGCTGAGTAGATCAGACAGCCGATACCAAAGGACGGGAACTGCCGTCTCATGCTGCGGGTATATTCTGTCTCTGAATTTTCTGTGATTCTTTCTGCGGGTTGTAAGTAAGCTGTAGGTTCCATAAATTCCTCCTTTTCCTGCGCGGTTGTGCAAAGTTGATTGTTGTTATATCTAAAAATCCGGCTTCTTAAATTGTATTCATGTAAGTGATTTTGCTTATACAAAGCTCTGAACGGTGATATAACAGAGTTCTATGTTCCTTTCATATCGGGGTTGTCTTCTTCTGCGGAAGTTTCCTCGTCCTCCACATACTGCAGCAGGTCGCCGGGCTGGCAGTTTAAAGCCTTGCAGATTTCGTTTAAGGTGGAGAGGCGGATTGCTTTCGCCTTATTATTTTTTAAGATGGACAGATTCGCGAGGGTAATGTCGATTTCGCCGGCGAGTTCGGTCAGCCCTTTTTTGCGCATTGCCATCATTACGTCCAGATTTATGATAATCGCCATGATATTCTCTCTTTCTTTCTGTGTTATGGACTTGAAAGTCCGTGCTGCCACACTCTCTGTCTGATTTCGTCAAACGCTTTCCCGTTAAATGGTGCAGGAAAAAACTAGATCGTCAGATCGTTTTCTTCCTTGTAGGTGATGGCTTTGTCAAAAACGCCTGCCAGAACCTTGCTGAACAGTCCGGCAATCACAAAGACCAGAATCACGATAAATACCGCAGGAGTCAGATAGAGAAAAAGGCGGCATGCCGTAATTACTGCAATGAAAAAGCTGTAAATACTCATTTTCTCAAGGCTTACCACGTTCTCCCGGATAAAACAGTCGTCATCCAGCACAGAGCGGAACATTTTCCGAAGCTGCTGCAGGATCAGTACCGCAAAAATGCCGGAGAGAAAGAACAGCAGACAGAGGGAATAATAGTTTTCTTCAAAGTAACTGTTGAATCTGCCGTAAAACTTAATACTCAGGGGAAGTGTGGCGATCACAACAATTCCCGCATAGAACATGGTATCCAACAAAAATTTGGTAAACAAGGTAAGTCGATTTTTCATCTCAGTCGATCCTTTCTACGCCGCAGACTTTGAAAGTTGTGGGCAAAAGTTTATATTTGTGGTTTTTGTTTCCAGTCTGATAAGTTTAAAATAGCACTGTCAAAAGCGATTGTCAATAAAAATTTATCGAATCACGATAAAATATTATTTTTGCTCAATAACATAGGAAGTATATAGGCAAAAGGCATAACACGATATGCAAAATAAGAATTTGCTATTTATATACAAATAATTTAAGATAGAGATATTATAATAAGCTGTTTGTACAGATTGGAATTAGTACAGTTTCAAGGTAGTAAAAAACATGAAAGTTTCAGAATGGAGGGTTCGTATGGTTTATCGTGATTTTCAGGGAATGCGGTTATCAGCGCTTGGCTTGGGTGCGATGCGCCTGCCGGTAGTGAACGGCAATGACGCGGAAATTGACAGCGCGGCGACAGAAGAGATGGTTGCCTGTGCAATGGAGCAGGGGATCAATTACTATGATACTGCATGGGGATACCACAACGGAAATTCGGAACTGGTGATGGGAAAGACGCTGGCGAAATATCCGCGTGACAGCTTTTATCTGGCAACCAAATTTCCCGGGTATGACTTGTCCAACATGCCGAAAGTGGAGGAAATTTTCGAGAAACAGCTCGAAAAGTGCGGCGTGGATTATTTTGACTTTTATCTTTTCCACAATGTATGCGAGATGAATATTGATGCCTATCTGGATGAAAAATACGGTATTTATGCGTATCTGATGGAACAGAAAAAGAATGGGCGTATTAAGCATCTCGGCTTTTCCGCTCACGGAAGCTATGATGTGATGAAGCGGTTTCTGGAGGCATACGGAAAAGATATGGAGTTTTGCCAGATCCAGTTAAATTATCTTGACTGGTCATTTCAGGATGCGAAGGGAAAAGTGGAGCTGTTAGAGTCTTATCATATTCCCGTCTGGGTGATGGAACCGCTGCGCGGCGGACGGCTGGCAAAACTTGCTGAGAAAGAAGAGACGGTATTAAAAGGTTTACGCCCGGAGGAAAGTATTCCGGCATGGGCATTCCGGTTTTTGCAGAGCATCCCCGGTGTGGTTGTGACGCTCTCGGGTATGTCTGATCTGGAGCAGTTGAAGGAGAATATTCGGACGTTTGAGACAGAAAAACCACTCTCAAAAGAGGAGATGGACACGCTTCTTTCCATTGCGGACGGCATGTTAAACGGCACGCTGCCTTGCACGGCATGTCGTTATTGTACAAGTCATTGTCCGCAGGGGCTTGATATTCCCATGCTCTTAAACCTTTACAATGAGCACAGCTTTACGGGCGGCGGATTTATCGCGCCGATGGCGCTTTCCGCAGTACCGCAGGAAAAGCATCCTTCCGCCTGTGTCGGATGCCGGAGCTGCGAAAAAGTCTGTCCGCAGCAGATTAAGATTTCCGAGGCAATGTCGAATTTCAGCGAGAAACTGAAAGGATAATGAGAAAAGGCGGAGGGAAAAGGATGAAAGCATTATTTATCGGCGGTACGGGCATTATCAGCACGGCGATTGTAAAGCAGCTGGCGCAGATACCTTTGTGGGAAGTATGGCTTTTAAACCGCGGCAGCAGGAAGGACGTTGTGCCGGAGAATGTATATCAGATCATTGCAGATATCAAGGATGAAGAGGCGGTTGCCAAGCAGATTGCGGACCTTTCCTTTGACGTGGTTTGCGAATTTATCGGTTTCCATGTGGAGGATGTGGAGCGGGATTACCGTCTGTTCCGGGGGAAAACAAAGCAGTATATTTATACCAGTTCCGCTTCGGCGTACCACAAGCCGGCAGCAGGGTATGTGGTGAACGAGGGGACCACCCTTGCAAACCCCCACTGGCAGTATTCCAGAGATAAGATTGCCTGTGAGGATTTTCTGATGAAAAAATACCGGGAAGAGGGATTTCCCGTCACAATTGTGCGCCCCAGCCACACTTACGACGAGCGCCATATTCCTCTCGGTGTACACGGAAAAAACGGATTCTGGCAGGTTATTAAGCGCATGATGGAGGGAAAGCCTGTTATCATCCAGGGCGACGGCACTTCGCTCTGGACGCTCACTTTTAACACCGATTTTGCCGTCGGATATACCAGTCTGATGGGAAACCGTCACGCTATTGGCGAGGCTTTCCAGATTACAGGGGACGAGACGCTCACTTGGAACCAGATTTACGCAACGATCGCGGATGCGCTTGACGTGGAATTGAAGCCCTATTATGTGGCTTCCAAATATCTGGCGGCTGTGGGGGATAAGTACGGGTATGATTTCGAGGGCAGTCTGATCGGGGATAAATCGGTTTCGGTTGTCTTTGACAACAGCAAGCTGAAGAGACTGGCGCCGGATATGCGGACGCAGGTGCGCTTCGATCAAGGTGTCAGAATGGCACTCGATTATGTTCTGTCACACCCAGAGGAATGCCAGAAGGAAGATCCCGAGTTTGACGACTGGTGCGACCGTGTGATCGCGGCGGTGGAGAAGTCGAAGAGGGAGGTTTGATACGATCTAGCATTAAAGCGCATCTTCGTCATTGCGGAGGCGCGCAAAAAGAAGTATCGCTTCACAAAATATATTTTTGAGAAACGATACTTCTTTTATTTTATAGGCATGAATTTGAATGATTTTTTACAGTCTCACATCTACCGGATGATAGCTGTAAGATGCCTGTGCCTCCAAGACTTCGGCTTCAGGCGCATCGGAGACGCTTTCTGTCTGCTTTTCATCACCCTTTTCATCGCCGGACACATTCTTCGCCTCTTTATCTTTGTCCTCTGTACGATTTTCCGCATTGTCTTTCTCAGAAGCGCTCTTGAGTTCTTCGCCTGCCTCTGCCAGAGAGGCGAGCTGGTCTGAGGTGGCTTTCTGTGCCGCTTCCTTTGCGTCGGAAAGTTCGGCTTCTTTCAGCCCCACATTGCTGCTGCCGCCTCTGCTGGAATCTAACGCAATTTCCGATTCCAGAACATTTGCCCTGCCTTCCATTTTCCTAGCGGTACTTCCTTGTACGCTTGCCTGTTTCATGGAAACGTCCGCGGAAACCATAGCGGTCATGCTGCTTGCAGACATAACGGCATTCGGATTTTCATTCTGGGTATTCTTCTTCTGGGTACCCATCAGATCATCGAAGGAGGATTTTTCCTTTTTCTTTTCCCGCTCTTCCCGCTTCACGTCGATCTGGTGCTGGCGGAGCTGGATCTGCAGTTCGCTGATCTGCTTCTGGATTTCCTGCCGCTTTTTCATTTTCGTGTCTGCAGGCATCTCCTGATTGGAAGAAATGTCTTTTAAGTCGTTTTGCAGTTTTTCAATCTGCTGCTGCAGGTTTTTGCTCTCTGTGTCCATCTGTCCGCTTTTGCCTGCTGTCATTCCCGCCGTATTCTGGGATGCGCCTGTGCCGCCTATTCCGTTTATGTTCATAAGTTCTCCTTTCCCGCGCACGCTTCGCTCGTGAATGCTGTCAAAATTACAGAAGAAGTTATTTCGCCGGGTGCGCGCAGACATAAAATTTGTATGTCATCTTCTTCTCTGCTCTTTATTTCGTCGCCACAGCAGGGTTTATCAAGAGGGCATGTTGCGGAAGAACTTTTATTCGTTGTGAAGATGTAAGCAGAGTGTTAGCGCCGCTCGAATGCGATTGTTTGCAGTCAGACCGCTCTGTTTTCTAAACGAGTTTCGTCTGTCAATCCTGTTTTGTCTCGTCTTCCCGGGTCGTTTTGCCGTTTGCGTAAGTAACAGGCAGACAGACGAGGGGCGGTTTGGCGGACATATTTTCCTGCAAAAGCAGGCTGACGCACATTTCAGCAATATCCGGCACGGGCTGCACAATGGTGGAACATACATAATCTCCACCTTGAAAAAGGCGAATCCCGTCAAAGCCGATTACCTGTACATCCTCCGGGACACGCAGATTTAATTGGCGGAGGGTCTTTATAATTAAGTAAGCCAGCCTGTCCGTCACGCAGAATATACCGTCAAAGGAAAGTCTGCCGTCATGGATATGTTCGGAAAGAAAACGGGCGAACTCGTCAAAGGAATCTCCGTCATTCAGTATTTTCATTTCATAGGAAAGCCCCCGTGAGAGACAGCCGTTTTCAAAACCGGCTTTGCGCTTGTTTGGCTCGTTGTCCAGCGAGGAGCCGATGCGGAGGAACGCGACATTGGTACAGCCAAGATCCGCCAGTTTTTCTGCGGCAAGCTGACCGCCGGCGAAATTGTCGCTTGCCACACAGGGGATTTTAGATCCCATGGAACGGTCGATTGCGACAAAAGGGGTATTTTCCTCAATCTGCAGATTCGGATTATAGGTCAGCCCGATGATGCCGTCCACTTTATTCTGTTGTGCCATGGTGACATATTCTTGTTCCTGATCGGAGCTGAAATCAGTACAGCACAACAGCATACGGTATCTGCGTTTTAGGAGCGCGCGATTGATATGGTAGGCGAGCGAAGCAAAAAAGGGTTCCTCCGTGTTGGGGATCAGAAGGGCGGCTGTGTAGGTTTTGTTTGCTTTTAGCCCCTGCGCGTAACTGTTGACCTGATAATTTAGCTTTTTGATTGCCTCTTCTACGCGGATCCGGTAAGATTCACCGACAGGAATACCGTTGACTACTTTAGATACGGTTCCCAGTGCGACGCCAGCCTCTTTTGCCACGTCTTTCATAGTAGGAACAAAATGTTCTGATTTCATAATACCCTCTTTTCTGTTTCATGCACTTCTTCACATTAACCGCCATGTCACAGCTCTGCTGTGACTCAAATCAATGCGGAGAATGCCGCTTTTCACACTATTCCATGAAATTTCGTGAAATTTGTTCTATTTATTTCGACAGGCAACGAGTCAAATGACTGTCTGCAGGCATCTGGCAGCTGCTACCGATGTCTTTGACTGTTATTATAAGGGAAAAAAACAGGAGTGTAAAGACAAAAATGAAACTAAATATGAAACGTTATATGAAACTACAATGTATAAAACGCACAAAAATATATCTTAAAATTCGTATAAAATAGCAAAACATATAAATATATACAAGAAAATAAAAGAAGTACATTGACGGAATATATAAAGGGTGGTAGCATACGGATAAGAAATGAAATAACGTTTCACGAAACAGGGACGACATATCACCAACTGCATGGAGAGGGAGGAGATAAAACATGAGCAGAAATAAGTCGGCAGCGGCAAAACCGGCGGTAATGTCGGGAGGGAAACCTCTCGGAAGGCGCATCAAGGATAACTGGCAGTTATATCTGATGCTTTTGGTTCCCGTAGTTTTGACAATTATCTATAAGTACATACCCATGTACGGCATACAGATTGCCTTTCGAGATTACAAGGCGAGTAAAGGATTCATGGGGAGTGAGTGGGTCGGTCTTGAGTGGTTCCTTCGGTTTTTCAGTGCGCCGACCTTTTGGCGGATGATGAAAAACACCATACTGTTAAGTTTATACAGCTTACTCTGGGGTTTTCCAATACCGATTATTTTGGCTCTGATGATGAACCAGATGCGGTTCCACCGTTTTAAAAGGATCACCCAGACGGTACTATACGCACCGCACTTTATATCCACAATGGTCATCTGCGGTATGATCCGAATCTTCTTAAGTCCCTCGGGCGGTCTGATTAACCTGATTGCGGGAACGTCCATAGATTTTCTGACAGAGTCCTCCGCGTTCCGCACGATCTACATCGCGTCGGGGATATGGCAGGACGCGGGATGGGGCATTATCGTCTACATGGCGACGCTGGCAAACGTAGATACGTCGCTCTATGAGGCGGCGAAGGTGGACGGCGCGTCTTTGTTCCAGCGGATTATCCATATCGACATACCCGAGTTGGCGCCTATTATGGTTCTGAATCTGATTATGAGCGTGGGCGGGCTGATGAACGTAGGTTTTGAAAAGGTATGGCTCCTGCAGACAGACTTGAACAAAGCGGCCAGTGACGTCATAGCGGTTTATGTTTATCAGCAGGGTATTGAACGAGCCAAGTACAGTTATTCTACGGCGGTTGGGTTATTTAATACGGTAATCAATATTATTCTGCTGATTGCGGTAAATAAGGCAGCAAAGCGGATATCGGAAGATACGAGTTTTATATAGGAGGTGCGGCATGAGAAAAAACACAAAATCGGGAAAGCTGACAGGACTTTCCGAAAAGAGCAGCGATATCATTCTGGTGATTCTCTGTACCATTATTCTGTTGATTGTTGCCTATCCGCTCTATTACGTGCTGGTTGCTTCTGTGTCCAACCCTTACGATGTGTATGCGGGAAAGACGTTTCTTCTGCCGAGCCAGTTTACGCTGGACGGATACAAGTCGGTGTTTGCCGACCCCGGCATTCTGCTTGGACTTTTTAACAGTTTTAAGTATACGATTATCGGCACGGTGTTCTCTGTGGTCATGCTTTATCTGGCGGCATACCCCTTAAGCGTGAAAGATCTGCCGGGACGGAAATTTTTCAGTATCTTTTTTATCATTACCATGTATTTCGGCGGCGGTATGGTTCCCACCTATCTGGTCGTGAAGGAGACAGGGCTGATTAACAGTATGTGGGCCCTCTTCCTTCCGGGCGGTGTGGCGGTCGGCAATCTGATTATCGTGAGGAATTTCTTTGAGAACAGTATACCGAAAGAGATGATTGAGGCAGCCAATATAGACGGCGCGTCCAAATGGACGACATTCATTAAGATTGTAGTGCCCTTAAGCCGTTCTATTATGGCGGTTATGGTGGTGTTCAGCATGGTGGCGTACTGGAACGACTGGTTTACATCCATGATTTATCTGCCGTCCCCGAATAAGGCGCCCCTGCCGCTTGTATTGAGGAACATACTGATTAAGAGCTCTGCCAGCGCAAGTCAGGCGAGTACCATATCGGGCGGGTTTGCGGAACTGAACAAAATGACGGAGATGATCAAGTTTTCCTCCATCATTATCGCGGCGCTGCCGATGCTGATTATTTATCCGTTTGTACAGAAGTATTTTGAAAAAGGGTTTATGGCTGGCGCGGTGAAAGGCTGACGGCAAAAGAAGATAACGGAAAGAGTAAATCTGATGGGTTGAGGTTTTTATCAGCAATCTGAGGTTCTGACATGGAGGATGAATATGTTGAAGAAGAATAGAAGTTTTTACCTTGAAAAAAGAATCCTGACCTGTGCGCTTACAGCGGGAATTGCCCTGTCAGTGACGGCGTGCGGGAACCAGAACTATGGTCACCATGAAAAAGGTGTGGCAAATCCAGATACATCCCAGACGCAGTTCGCCATTATGGGCGCGCAGAGCGCATTGAGTCCGGGATATGACGATAACGTGGTATTAAACCAGCTTCAGCAGGAGGCGGGAATCAGCATCGACTGGACTACCATGAAGGAATCTTTGGCGGAGCAGGTAAATATCCGTATTGCGGGCGGTGAGCTGCCGGATGCCTTTATGGGTGTGGGATTCAGCAACTATGATATTTCGCGCTACGGTGACGACGGCACATTTATTGACTTGACGCCCTATCTGACGGAAGAGTATATGCCGAACTTAAGCAAAATCCTTGATGAAAACCCGGATATCCGCAGCGCCATCACGATGGATGACGGCTATATATACGGTCTCCCGGCAGGAGAGCGCATGGGGACGGCGGGAATCGGCGCGCCGGAGGATTACAGTATTTACTCCGTTCCGCAGTTTTCCATGATCAATAAAGCGTGGCTGGATGATTTGGGGCTTCCCGTGCCCACCACATTGGAGGAGCTTCACACGGCGCTGAAGGCCTTCAAGGATAACGATATGAGCGCGAAGTATTATGGAAATGCGCCGGGCAGCACGATACCTATGAGCACGGGCTTCGACCAGTGGTGCTGGGGACAGAATATTTTCTATGCGGGTTTCGGGTTTACGAACTGGCCTAATGACGTCTGCAACGATCTTGTCTTAAAAGACGACGGAACGGTAGAATTTATGTGCGTCACGGACCAGTACCGGCAGGCGGTCAGCTATTTCCATGACTGGTATGCCGAGGGGCTGATGGATGTGGAGATGTTCAGCCAGACGGATACGCAGTTGATTTCCAAGTGCTCACAGGGCTATGTGGGTGTATCTACATGGTGGTATATTGAGGAACTGATGGGAGATTACGCAAAG
>ERZ777305.2573-NODE-2573-length-15035-cov-2.967891_pt1 | contig 15035 bp, 17 predicted proteins | sample MGYA00374965_ERZ777305 | MGnify/ENA primary metagenome ERZ777305 (study PRJEB29328, sample SAMD00013331) | mouse gut metagenome | study: EMG produced TPA metagenomics assembly of the Metagenome analysis of fecal microbiota from mouse which was promoted... | reverse complement strand
TATCTACATTGCCCAAATGGATAAAGAGGATAACATCTGGGAGCCAAAAAACTGGGTGAAATGCTGCCCGCTGGGCGGACGCGATCCGGAGCTGGTTTCGCAGATGCAGGACGATGCGAAGAAAGCAAAATCAATGGGCGGCGATGAACTGCGCGATTTTATGACAAAATCGCTAAACATTTGGGTGACGAACGCAGAAACCGCGTTTATTGATTTGACAGAGTGGGAAAAATGCGGCTGCAAAAAGACACTTGAAGATTTCAGGGGGAAAAAAGCAATATGCGGCCTGGATTTGTCAAGTGGTGGCGACCTTACATCGCTTGCCTTGGAATTCCCGTATGAGGACGAAAGAACCGGAGACAGGAAATATTATATCTATTCTTATTCGTTCATTCCCAAGCAGCGGATGCAGGAACACATGGATCAGGAGGACAACGCGCCGTATGTGATCTGGCAGCAGGAAGGACTACTCACAGTAACAACGGCAGCAGCGGGTATAAAAACGGACTACAAAACGATCTTAGCGCACCTGCATACATTGGTTGACGTATACGAGATAGATTTAACAGCGATCGCATACGATCCACACAATGCGAGCGCGTTTTTGCTGGATCTTGAAGATTTCGGCTGCGATTTGGTGGAGATCAAGCAGAGCGCAAGAAGCCTGAACGATGCAACCATAGATTTCCAATTAGAGGTAAAAGCGCACAATATGGAGTATGACGAGCGCAACAAGCTATTAACAAGATCCATGAATGACGCTATTTTGTCTCAGCCAAACAGTTTCGGCGAAATTAAAATAGACAAGATGCTGCAGAAAAACAGGATTGATCCCTGCGACGCTGTTATTTGCTCCCACAAAGTGGCGATGTGCGTGGAGATCGACGAAATAACAACCGATCAGAGCGTGGAGGAATATCTGAAAATGTTTGAGAAGGGGGCAGGCAATAGTGAATGAGGATATTTGACAGAATCAGACGATTTTTTAACAGAACAGAAAGGCCGGCAGTAGGCGCAGAGGATAGACGGCTACTGGAATGGTTGGGAATATCGGAAACGCCGAAAAAGGTTTTAGGGGAAGTAACCTATTTCACCTGCCTTAAAATGTTGTCCGAAACACTGGGAAAAATGCCGGTCAAATTCTATCAGCAGACGGAGAAGGGAACCGAAGAGGCGGCGGCAAATGCAGTATATAGACTATTAAAGACACGCCCTAACCCGCAAATGACGCCTACAACATTTTGGGGAACCGTCGAGAACAACCGGAACCATTATGGGAATGCTTATGTGTGGATACAGAGGGACTTTAAGCGAAAGAAGTATGGCGGCGATATGACAATAAAGGGCTTATGGATCATGCCCTCTGCTGACACGACCGTGATTGTGGATGATAAGGGCATATTTGGCGCGGCCGGAGATATCTATTACTGGTACACAGATAAATACAGCGGCGAAAGCTATTTGTTTCCATCCGCGGATGTGATGCACTTTAAAACCTCCATGTCCTTTGACGGGCTGACCGGCGCGCCGGTGCGGGATATTTTAAGAGCAACCATTGAGGGCGGGCTGGAAAGCCAGAGATTTATGAACAATCTCTATAAAGGCGGGCTGACGGCGCGGGCAGTTCTGCAGTATACCGGCGATTTAAATGCGAAACTGGAAAAGCAGCTGGTGGCAAGGCTGGAGGAATACGCCAACGGCGCGAACAACGCCGGTAAATTTATTCCGGTGCCGATCGGGATGAAGATAGAGCCATTAAACATCAGTTTGACGGACAGCCAGTTTTTTGAGTTGAAAAAGTACAGCGCATTGCAGATTGCAGGCGCATTTGGCATCAAGCCGAACCAGATCAACGACTACGAGAAAAGCAGTTATGCCAACAGTGAAATGCAGAATATCTCTTTCTATATTGACACCGAACTATATATCTTAAAACAGTATGAGGAGGAAATAAACTATAAGCTGCTGGAGCCGAGCGAGACGGCGGAGGGAAAACAGTTTAAGTTTAACGAGAATGTTATCCTGCGCACGGACGCCAAAAGTCAGGCGGAAATTCTGACCCAATATATACAGAACGGCATATATACACCGAACGAGGCCCGCTCCTTCATGAACAAGCCAAGGCTGGAGGGCGGCGATAACCTGATCTGCAACGGGAATTACATCCGGGTTGCCGATATTGGGAAAGAGGAAGGAGGAAACGGAAGTGGCGAAGATTTTGAAATTACAAAAAAGAGACCGGAACAACCGTTTTAGGGATGTCGGAAGCATTGAGATTCGGAATGAGACAGAAACAACGGCAGATCTTTGCTTTTTTGGGGATATCAACAGCGAAAGCTTGGGGGAATATCAGAAATATTTCCCGGAAGACAAAGCCCCGAAAGATGTGCAGGATTTTCTGGATCAGCTGGATGGCGTTTCGAAAATCAACGTACATATCAATAGCGGGGGCGGTTCTGTGTTCGGAGGAATTGCGATCTATAACATCCTGAAACGGTACGATGCGGAAATAACCGTATATGTGGAAGGACTGGCGGCGAGCATTGCAAGCGTGATCGCAATGGCAGGGGACAGGATCATCATACCAGCAAACGCGCAGATGATGATCCACAAGCCGAGCAGCATCACATGGGGGAATGCAGACGATATGAGGAAGGAGGCGGACATTTTAGACGGCTGCCAGAAGGTAATCTTAAACACATACATGAAGCACGCAAAGGAAGGGGTAACACCGGAGCAGATCAACGCGCTGATCGATGCGGAGACATGGAAGAATGGTGAAGAATGGCAGGAGTTTTTCGATATCGAGGTGGCGGGAAAGAGCAATGCGGCAGCCTGTGCGAGCGACTATTTTGAACGGTATAACAACCTGCCGGAAAAGCTACAGGGGAAACTGGAACCGCAGGCGATTGATATTGACAGCATAGCCGATGCAATCGCGGGAGCAACAGCAAGGAGACTTGAAAAAGCATTAAAAGAAAGCCGTATACCGGAACCGGCAGCGGGTGAGGACAAAGAAAAGCAGATTGCGGCAATTTTAGAGGACCTGGATTTGATCTGAGTCCTCTTTTCAATGCAAAAAATTAAGGAGGCATAAATACGATGAATGAAGAATTGAAAAAAATGTTGGACAGCATCAAGGCGAAAAAGCAGGAAGTGCGGGATCTCTGCAAGGCGGGCAGGATCGAAGATGCGGCAAAGGCAAAGGACGAGTTGAAAGATCTGCAGGCACAGTTTGATTTGCTCTATGATTTGGAGCAGGACAAACTGGACGATATGCAGCAGCAGGCAGCAACCGGAACCGCAAAAAAGGTTGTGGATCAGACAAAGAAGATTATGGGCGCGTTTGTGAACGCAATCAGGGCCGCCGTCGGCAAGGGGGATTTATCGGCGGATGACAAAGAAATCCTTAATGGCATGAACGAGGGAATGGATGAAGACGGTGGCTTAACGGTGCCGCAGGATATCCGGACCGCTGTTAAGGAGCTGCGCAGATCAGATGATGCGCTGGAACCCCTTGTAAATGTGGAACGCGTAACGACGCTTTCCGGCAGCAGAGTGATTGAACAGCATGCCGATCAGACCCCTTTTGACAACGTAGACGAGGCGGCGGAATTTCCGGAGGTTTCCACACCGCAGTTCAGGAAAATCGATTACAAGGTAAAGAAAAGGGCGGGATCTTAAAGGTCACACAGGAGCTTTTGAGCGACAGCGCCGAAAACATCATCCGGTATTTGAAGAGATGGATCGCCAAAAAAGCAAAGGCGACGAGAAATTTTATGATCGTTGCAAAGATCCGCGAGATTACAAAGGGGTCGGAGGTGACGGTTGAGGGGCTGGACGATCTGAAAAAAATCTTCAATATCCTGCTTGATCCGGCAATCGCCATAAGTGCGGGCGTAGTCACAAACCAGGACGGCTATAACTGGCTTGACACCTTAAAGGATAAGGACGGAAAGTATGTCCTGCAGCCGGATCCGACAAGACCGACGGGGACGCTTTTATTCGGCAAGTACCCGGTAAAAAAGGTAAGTAATAAAACGCTGCGGAGTGTGGCAGCAGAGGGCGGTTACAAGGTGCCGATCGTTTGCGGTGACCTGAAGGAGGCAATCACCATTTTTGATCGCGAAACGCTGACGATTGATATCTCAAACAGCGCAGGCGATTTATGGGGGACTGACCAGACCGGGATTAAAGTGCGTGAGCGTCTGGATATCAAGGGCGTGGATGAGGAAGCGGTCATTATGGCGGAACATTTGATCGTGGCATCGGACGGAGCAGAGGCAAACCGCATGGAGCCGGATGAAACAAAGGTGTATACGCAGGATGAAATTGAAAAGCTGTCGCGGGAAAAGATTATTGCGCTGGGAACCCAATTAGGGTACACCATGACGACGACAGCGGCAGATGAAAAGGCGGAAGTCGTAGCTGATTTCATGGCGCAGCAGGCAGCAGCACAGAACAGGTGAACGGTGCGGGGCAAGTAGCAGGGATAACGGCGGGGTAATACCCGCCGTTTGTAAAGGCGGTGTGCAGTATGATGATAACGCTGGAAGAAGTAAAGGGGTATGCGCGGATCGACATTGACGAGGATGATCTGCTAATAGAGAGGCTAATTGTAGCAGCAGAGGAATATTTAAAGAATGCGACCGGTAAGGACTATCCGGAAACGGATGAGGACGGGAACAAAACGAACTATGAGCTGGAAAAGGTTTATTTGCAGTTGCTAATAGCGTACTGGTATGAGCACCGTGACCCGACGGGGAAGATTGCGAATGCGGTCGGGGCAGTCGGGGAGGATTTCACGTTCATGACAAAGTCGCTGATGCTGCAATTACAGAATAAGTAGGTGAGCGGGATGGACATAGGACGGACAAACAAGCGAATCACACTCTGCAGGTACGAGGAAAAGGAAAATGCCCTGTCACAGCTGGAACAGAGATTGACAGAGGAAAAAACGGTGTGGGCGAGCGTGGAGCCGACACGAGGCAGGGAGTATCAGGAAGCGCAGCGCATCAGACCGGAATTGACCTACAAAATAACAACACGCTACCACAGAGAAATAACGCCGGATATGCTGATCAAGCTAAAGGGACGATATTTTGAAATTGTTTCGATTATCAATGTGCGGGAACAGAACGCAATGCTTGAAATTGTCTGTACAGAAAAAATCAAAAAAAACGCGAATGAGAATGGAGTATGATTTTTTGAAAGAAATATTTCTGGGGGTGATAAAATGGCGGAAAATTTTGGATTTCATTTGGACGGTCTGGAGGAACTGGAATGTGATCTGAAAAAGGCAATCCGAAAAGCACCGGCGCAGGCAAGGGAAACCTTATCCGAACTGGCAAAGGAATTTAAAAATTCTGCAAAAAAGAAAGCGAATGCCGAATTAAAACCGCATGAACGCGAAGGGGAGCAGAAAAAGAAAGCAATCCGAAGGAAATGGGGGCATAAGCTGGTAGATGATAATTTAGGAACAACGGCCCTGGTGTGGAACAGCGCGAGGCATTTCCATTTGGTTGAAAATGGACATAACATTGTGCGGGGCGGCCGCGTGATCGGTTTTGTGCCCGGGAAACATATTATGGAAAAAACGCAGAAGGACTATGAGGACATTGTGCCGGAACGATTTGAAAAAATGGTAGATGATATTCTGGGAGAGGGTGATTTGGATTAAATTCAGGGAAATTAAAAAGGCGGTCAATGCGTTGTTGAAGGGCAGATACCCGCCGCCGCACTATAAAATCTATGGGAAGGAGATCCGGGAAGGATATGAAGCACCCTGCTTTTTCACGGAGCTGATTGATCGCGGCAGCAGGGCGGAAACAAAGAATTTCGCGAAGGGCGGCTTTACAATCAAGATAACATATTTTCAGCCGGAACGGAACGAGCTGGATCAGCTTGAAAAGGTGGATGAAATAAAAGACCTTTTCGGGCTGATTTTTTGTGTCGGGGATCGGAAACTGACTGTAGGCGATTTGTCGTATGACTATATCGGCGAGTACCAGGATATCCTGCGGATCAGCATTGGCATCGACTATAAGGAGAATACGCAGAAGCGGGAGACCGGCCCGGTGGCAACAGAAATCGGAATAACTATGATGCAGAACGAAGGAGAGCCGGCATATAGCAAAAGATGATGCCAGAATTATAGGAGAAAGCGAGGAAAGAAAATGGGAGCACCGAGTATTGATATCAGTTTTATCGAAAAAGCAATCTCCGCAGTCACAAGGGGCGAGCGGGGCATTGTTATGCTATGGGTAAAGGACACAGTGCAGGCTCCTGCACTTAATCCGGTAACCATCGTAACAGAAAGCGATATACCGGGAGGTTTATCCGAAGAGACCGTGGAGCAGATCAGGCTTGCGATGCTCGGCTATACGAACGCCCCGAAGAAGGTTGTTGTGTACGGCATGGGGATTGAAGAGTCGGAGGAGATCGAGGCCGGATACAACAGGGCAATGGAAGTATCCGAGACAACACGCTTTGATTACCTGGCTATTCCGACCGTGGAAACCGACGGAAAGGGGCAGGATATCGCAGCGTGGATCAAGTCCATGCGGGAGAATAAGAAAAAGAAGATCAAGGCCGTACTGCCGAACGTGGCGGCAGACAATGAAGGAATCATTAACTTTACGACCGAGGAGAGCATAAAAACCGAAACCGTAACCGGAAACGACGGTGCAAAAACAATCGTGGATACCGTTTATACCGCGGAACAGTACTGCGCGCGGATTGCCGGTCTGATTGCGGGCACGCCGATGACAATTGCCTGCACCTATGCGCCGCTGCCGGAACTGTCAGACTGCACGAGACTGACGGACATTGATACGCCGGTAGACAAAGGGGAGCTTATCATCTTTTACGATGGCGAGAAGGTAAAGGTGGTGCGGGGCATCAACAGCTTTGTTACAACGGTTGACGGAAAGGGTGAAAGTTTTAAAAAGATCAAGATCGTGGAAGCGATGGACATGATTAACGATGATATTGTCAGGACAGCGCAGGACAGCTATCTGGGAAAGTACGCGAACACCTATTCCAACAAATGCCTGCTTCTGACTGCGATCAGCAGCTATTTTGCGCAGTTGAAGCGCGATGATATCGTAAGCAGCTATTCCGTCAACCTGGATGCAGAGGCGATCCGGATTTACCTGAAGGGGAAGGGGCTGAAAGCGACGCTTGACAATGGGGAAGTGAAAGAAGTGGATGATTGCAGCGATGAGGAGATCATAACGGCGGATACCAGCGCAAACGTATTTCTGACCGGAAATGTAAAAATCCTGGACGCAATCGAAGACATAAGGATGCCTATCTATATTTAAGAAAGCGAGGGGATAAACGAATATGCCGAAAGAATTTAAAGCAGAACAGGTAATCAATGGGACATGGGGCGAGGCGTGGCTGGACGGCGATTATCTGGCGCAGGTGACAGGCCTGAAAGCAGAAGTGACGCTGAAAAAAACGGCAGTCGGGATGGTGCAGAGGTTACAGGAAGGGCAGAAAATGACCGGCCTGGAATTAAAGGGAGAAATCAAGCTGCACAAGATCAACAGTACCATCATGAAGAAAATGAGCGAGAACTTCAAGCGGGGGAAAATGATGACCTGCAAGATTATTTCGAACCTGAAAGATCCGGACGCATTGGGAGGGGAGCGCGTGGTACTGTATGACTGCCTGTTTGATAAACTCATCCTTGCGGACTGGGAGCAGGGAAAGATGGGGGAAGAGAGCTACAGCTTTACATTTTCGGACTGGGATATTTTACAGTCAATTTAACCAGGAGACAGAGGGCGCATGATGCGCTCTTATTTTTTTGAAGGAGAAAAAGGCATGAATTTAGTAGAGAGATTATTGACAGTGGATAAAGGCGAATTTGAGAAGATCGAGAAGAAAGAGCTTGCGAGCAAACAGTTATCAAAACTTCTGGGAACCGATGCGAAAGTAACCATACAGGCAGTAGATGGCGATCTTTTCGGCGGTCTGTCTGCAAGCGGGTTGGATGCAAGCGGGGAGATTGATTACGGCAGGGCATTTTCGACAAACGCTAAAATTGCCGCCGCGGGTATCGTGAACCCTGATTTGAAAAACGAGGAATTGTTAAAGCATTTGGGCGTGGCAACGCCGGCAGATGCGGCCAAAAAGATTTTCAAGGGCGAGGTCAATAAGATTTCGGCAGAGATCGCGAAGCTGAGTGGGTTTGACACGGAAGAAAAAACGGATAAAGAAGTAAAAAACTGATTAAGGGTGACAGGGAGGTACAGATGGATTACCTGCACTATCGCCTTAAAAACTGGAAACCGTTTGAGTATATGGGATTACCGGAGGGACAAAAGCGCATCGCGCGGGCCTATATGCGGCAGGAATTGAGGGACAGGGAAGAGCAAAATAAAGAGATACAAAAAGCAATCGGGGGGTGATTGAGGTGGGACGGGTGATCAGCGTAGCCCTGCAGTTTGTTGACAGCTTTACAAAACCATCCAAAGAAGCAATAGAAAGCATGAAAAGAATGGGGAATGAAGCGATAAAAGCAGGAAAGCAGATCCAAAATGCCGGTAAAACGATTGCAAATACCGGTGCTGCCCTGACGAAATCAATCACAGTACCGATTGCGGGAATTGCAACGGCGGCAGTAAAAACTGCCGCTGATTTTGAGTCGGCAATGTCGGAAGTCGGGGCAATTTCCGGCGCAAGTGCCGAGGATATGGCAGCATTGACCGCGAAAGCGAAAGAAATGGGCGCAACAACCGCGTTTTCTGCAAGCGAGAGTGCGGAAGCTATGAAATATATGGCTATGGCGGGTTGGAAAACCGCAGATATGACCGAGGGCATCGCAGGTATTATGAACCTTGCGGCGGCATCGGGGGAGGATTTGGCGATAACATCGGATATTGTAACGGACGGGTTAACAGCGTTTGGAATGGCGGCGAAGGAAAGCGGCAGATTTGCCGATGTTATGGCGGCTACATCATCAAACGCAAATACAAATGTTGCTCTTATGGGAGAAACCTTTAAATATTGCGCGTCAACAGCAGGCGCAATGGGGTACAGCATAGAGGATATTTCTGTAGCAATCGGAATCATGGGAAATGCCGGGATAAAGGGCAGCATGGCGGGCACAACGCTGAAAAACACAATCGCAAACCTGGCGAAACCGACCGAAGCACAGGAAAAACTGATGCAGAAGTTAGGAATCAGCCTGACGGACAATAACGGAAATATGAAAAGCTTTGCCGAAGTGATGGGAAATTTAAGATCATCTTTTTCCGGATTATCGGAAACGGAAAAGGCAGCAGCGGCAACCACACTGGCAGGCAAACAGAGCATGGCAGGACTTCTGACCATTGTAAACGCAAGCACTGAGGATTTTAACAGTTTAACAGCAGCGATCAGCGGGGCATCCGGTTCGGCGGGGGAAATGGCAGGGAAGATGCTGGACAACCTGAACGGGCAACTGACGCTTTTAAAGTCAGCGGCAGAAGGGATTGCAATAACCATAGGAAATAAACTAATGCCCCATGTAAAAACGGTGGTTTCGTGGATACAGAAAGCGGCGGATTATATCAATAATCTGAGTGATGCGCAGGTAGATAATATCATGAAGTGGGCAGGGATTGCGGCAGCAATCGGGCCCGTTATCATGATATTCGGAAAGATAGTTACAACGGTCGGGACAGTGACAAAGACCTGGGGGACTTTTGTTAAGATGCTGGGTAACTTCGGGGGGCTTGCGGGAATGATCACAAGCCCGGCCGGAATCGTGGTCGGAGTCCTGGCCGCGATTGCGGCCGCAGCGGTGCTGATCATAAAAAACTGGGATCAGGTCAAAATCTTTTTGCAGGGCGTTGGGAACTGGTTTAAAAATGCATTTGAAAAAGCAGGATTTTCCATCGAAGGATTCAAAAACAAGTTTACATCCATTGGAAATACCATCGGCAGTATCGCAGGAAAAATCAGCGGGATCTGCAGGAGCATTGCGAATATATTCAGGGGAAATTTTGCGGGCAGCATCCGTGAAGGTGCCGCAGAAGCAAACGGTGTACTGGAGATACTGGTGGGCGGTGTTGCGACAACTTTTGACGGCATTGTGTCGGCAGTCGATAAGGGAATGCAGGTGTTTGATGCGTTACTCAGTTTCTTTACCGGCGCATTTGCCGGAAACTGGGACAGCGCGGCTCAGGGCCTGAAAAACAGCCTGAAAAATATGTTTCCGCCGGATGTGGCGGAAACACTGACAAAGGTATTTGATACCGTGTTACCGGGGATAAAAGCTCTTGTTGGGGGAACAAAGGCGCTGATCGGCGGGTTGATACAAGATCTTAAAACGCTGCTGGGGAATATAACAGAAACAATCAAAGGGATTGGGATGATATTCCGGGGAATATTTACCGGTGATATGGAAACAGCGCTCAAAGGCTTCCAGACAGCAGCAGGGGGCGCGATCGATCTTGTGGGGAACATATTCAGGGCCGGGATAAATGCCATCAAGAATTTTGTGGTAGGAGCATTTTCAACGTTTCTGCCGGAGGGTGTTGTCAACAAAATTGCAGGCGTGTTTGATACCGTCGTGAGTACCTGGAAAGGCGCGGTTGGCGCGGCAAAAGGGCTGATCAGCGATTTTGTACAGGAGATTCGACCGGTGATCGAGGATATCAAGACTATTTTCGAGGGCGTGACACAGTTCATTAAGGGGGTATTCACCGGGGACTGGAAGGGCGCGCTGGATGGTCTGAAAATGATTGCAGATGGTGCATTGTCCGCTCTGGTAAACGCTATAAAAGCACCGTTTAAGCTGGTTGCGGACATCGTCAGGAGCGCACTTGGAAAATGCGGCGTTGACATGAAAGCGTTCGGTCAAACTGTAAATTCCATAAAAGTAAAAGTTGGAAATATCATCAACAACCTGAAAACGATATTCGGCACGGTGTTCGGTGCGATTGAAAAAATAATCCGGGCCCTGGCGGGTGTGATCGCAAATATTTTCGGGAAAAAGATAAGTGATACCTGCAGCACGGCGGGAGCAGTAATCACAGCGTTTAAAGCAGCGGCAGGTGCAGCATTCGCTTTTATCGCGGACAGCATCAAAAAGGCAATGGATATCATCGTTCCGACTGTAAAGATTGCTTTTGAGGTTGTAAAGAACAGCATTTCGGCAGCCGTGGATACCATTACATCCGTGATCAATGGTGTTATGACCGTATTTGACGGAATCACGACGTTTCTTTCCGGCGTGTTTACGGGGAACTGGAAAAAGGCGTGGGAGGGTGTTAAAACGATATTCAGCGGCGTGTTTGACAGCCTGGCGGCATTATGTAAAGCACCGATTAACGCGGTGATCGGGCTGATAAATGGAGCGATTTCCGGCATTAACAAACTGGGTCTTACCATCCCGGACTGGGTGCCGGTGATCGGCGGCAAGTCCTTTGGGATCAACATACCGCCGATCCCGATGCTGTACAAGGGGACGGATAATTGGCAGGGCGGCACGGCGATGGTTCATGACCGCGGCGGGGAGATTATAGATCTGCCAAAAGGTTCAAGAGTTTATCCACATGATAAAAGTGTGGAGATGGCGCGCAGAGACGGCGCCGCAAAAGGAGGTGTGCAGATTACGATCCAGAAGCTTGCAGATCGGATCGAAGTGCGCAACGACGGCGACATAGACCGGATTGCGGAGGCACTGGCCTATAAACTGAAGCTGGTGGCGTTCAATAGCGGGATGACATAAAGGAGGGCGTAAAATTGGAGATATGGCTCAGACAGGGAGAAGTAACATTCCGATTTGCCGTTTTGCCGTCAGAGTACCAACTGACAAGCGAGAGCAACAACACACAAGTCATCATCCATTCTCTGGGGGAAATCAATCTGCTGGGGGAAAGGAAGCTGAAAAGTGTTTCCTTTTCCTCCTTTTTTCCGGACCAGAACTATTATTTCTGCGAATATACATCCTTTCCGCCTCCGAAGGAAAGCGTAAAAATAATAGAAGACATGAAAGAAGGCGGGGTTTTGCGCCTGACCATAACAGGGACGCCGGTCAGCATGGACTGCACCATAGAAAGTTTTGTATGGGGCGAGAATGACGGCACAAAAGATATCAATTTCACACTGGAGCTGAAAGAGTACAGGAAGATAAAAATAAAAACAACGGGGAAGCTGGAAACAGTTACCAAAAGAATAATGTTAGTAGAGACACAGCGTACAACAAAGGAAGTAAAGAGTACAACCTATACAGTGATAAAGGGTGATAACCTGTGTAAGATTGCAAAAAAGCTGACGGGAAGCAGTGCAAACTGGATGGCAATTTACAACCAGAATAAAAACGTGATCGGGAACAATCCAAACCGGCTCTATCCGGGGCAGAGGCTGGTGATTCGGGTATGACAGTGAAGTGGATCGGGAATATGAACGGGCGCATGTATGAAAGTGACATAACGCAGGCCATATCCAGAATTTCGTGGGGAGGTTCCGTGTCGCAGGCGGCGCGTACCGCGGAGATCGCGGTAATCCATGCGCCGGAGGATGAAAATGTGGAAAAACTGAAACTGAACATCGGAGCAGGAGACGCCATAAAGTTATATGAAGGCGGCAGTCTGCTCTTTTTTGGGGAAGTGCAGAGCGCGAAGAAAACTGGTGAGACAGGAACCGTAGAGTATACCTGCTATGATTTACTGAACCATTTGCTCAGGAGCACCGGTGTTTATAACTTTTCGGATACGACAGCAGAAGGGATCACAAAAAAGGTGTGTGCCGATTTGGAGATAACAACCGGCAACATGGCGGAAACAAACACAACCATTAAAAAATTGATCATCGACGGCGATTCTTTCTATGACATTATCATGAAGGCATACACAAAGGCAGCGGAACAGACGGGAAAAAAATATATTTGTCGGATGCAGGGGACGAAACTGGCCGTAGAGGAGAAAGGGACGCGAGTAAAAAATTTCGTGCTGGCAGAGGGGTGCAACATAACAGATATCGAGTACGAGGAAACCATAGAGAACATGGTAAACGTGGTAAAGATTTATGACGAGAAGGGAGCGCAGGTCGGCGAGGTACGAAAAGAGGAATGGGTAAAAAAATATGGAATTTATCAGCAAATTTATAAGGAGGAAAGCGGCATAAGCGCACGGGCAGCAGCGAACAACATGCTGCAGGGTGTGGAAAAGAAGGTGATGCTGGACGGGATCAACGGCGATACGAGCTGCATTGCAGGAAATGGCATAGAAGTTTATGACAAAACGACGGGATTGAACGGGCTTTTTTGGATTGAAAGCGATACCCATACCTGGGAGCATGGCACATACACAATGAATCTGGAACTGAATTTTAAGAATGTGATGGACAGCAGGGAATAGGAGGCCGGTATGAACGCATACGAAGAAATATTGGCGCTTATGAGGAATGAGGGCAAGAAGGACACCCCCGCGTCGATCCGAATCGGGGAAATGACAGGCCCGACAAGCTGCCGGATCGGGAAGCTGCCGTTAGCAGGCGGCGATCTGCTTATAGCGGAACACCTGACAACCGGTTATCAGGCAGAAAACCGGTTTGTGGAACCATTAAAACAGGGGGATATTGTGGCCGTTTACCGGACGGGGGAGGAACGGTACATCATACTGGAAAGGCTGGTGAGGATATGAGCTTGTTCCCGGCATACATTAACGACGAAGGGATATTGGATGAGCTGGAACCGGAAAAGCACCGACCGAGGGAGTACGGGATTGATTTGAAAACCGGGCAGCTGACAGGGGAGATCGTGGAAGGGGAAGAAGCAATCGAAATCTGGATATGGCTGGCTCTGAAAACGGCGAGATACCGTTACTACATTTATACATGGGACTACGGGAATGAGCTTGACGGCCTGATAGGCCAGAGTTATACGGAGGAATATGTGGAGGCGGAGACAAAGCGAATGGTAGAGGAATGTTTGCTGATAAACGAGGACATACAGAGTATTTCTGATTTCTCCGCGAAAGTGAGATCCGACCGGCTGATCGTATCCTTTACGGCAAACACGATATACGGGGAAATTGAATTTCAGAATCAGGCAGTCGTGGGGAGGACGGCATAGGGGGAGAGCATGTATGAGATAATGACGTATGAGAATATCCTTCAGCGGATGTTAGATCGGGTTCCGGGGAACATAGGAAAACATGAGGGGACACTGGTTTACAGTGCTATCGCACCGGCAGCGGCAGAACTGGAAATTCTGTACATAGAACTGGAAATGGCATGGAACGAGATGTTTGCGGATACGGCCTCCAGAGATTTTCTGATCCGCAGGGCAGCAGAACGGGGGATTGCGCCATATCAGGCAACCAATGCGATCCTGCATGGCGTGTTTAAGCCTGCTGCCGTTGCTATCCCACCGGGGGCGAGGTTCCGCTGCAATGATTTGGTTTATCGTGTCTTGGAGAAGATTACAGAAGGCGAATACCGGATGAAGTGCGAGGAAACAGGGGAGGCAGGCAACAGAACCTTCGGTGAACTTTTTGCGATTGACTACATCCAGGGACTGGAAACTGGTGAACTGACAGAGCTTTTGATTCCGGGGGAGGATGAAGAAGAAACGGAGCACCTGCGGAAACGCTACTTTGACAGTTTGAAGTCCCAGGCATTCGGAGGAAATGTGGCGGATTACAAAGAAAAGGTGATGGCAATCCAGGGAGTGGGAGGGGTGAAGGTGTATCCGGTCTGGTCGGGAGGAGGGACGGTGAAATTGGTGATACTCAGTTCCGAGTACCAGGCTCCCGGCGCGGCTCTGGTGCGGGCGGTTCAGGAGGCGGTTGATCCGCTACCTGACAGCGGGAAGGGCTACGGCATCGCACCGATCGGGCATCATGTGACCGTTGTGCCGGTAAGCGGGGCGAATATCGATCTGGAATTTCAGCTTGTCTATCAGGCAGAATACAATTTTGCCGGCGTGAAAGAAGCCGTGGAGGAAGCTGTGGATGCTTATTTTCACGAACTGAATCAGGCGTGGGCGGACAGTGAACGTCTTGTTATCCGGATATCCCGATTGGAAAGCCGGA
>ERZ777305.2571-NODE-2571-length-15053-cov-5.990132_pt1 | contig 15053 bp, 12 predicted proteins | sample MGYA00374965_ERZ777305 | MGnify/ENA primary metagenome ERZ777305 (study PRJEB29328, sample SAMD00013331) | mouse gut metagenome | study: EMG produced TPA metagenomics assembly of the Metagenome analysis of fecal microbiota from mouse which was promoted... | reverse complement strand
GGGGCCGAGAGCGAATAGCGCGATTCGCAGAATCGCCGGGCTTGCGCGCTGGGCCTTCGGCCCACCCGGGGAGCGCGCAGCCCGAAACGGCAGAGGATTAGGCTGAGTTCTTGCAGCCCTAAGGGGCGCCGGCCTCGGTTTTGGGGTAGAGGCTGCTATTTTGGAGTGCCCGAAGGCACCGGCGGGGGGGGGGCGCCGAGGACGAACGGGCGGAGCATTGGGCGAGGTATTGGACTTTGAATTGGGCGGGGTTCTTGCGGTTCGCAGAACCGCGCGGGCCGGACGCCTCCCCTCGGGAGGGACGCACAGCGTCTTTTACTGGTAGCCTCTACCCCAGATCGCTCCGGGCGTCCGCCCCACAGGGTAAAGGCTGCCATTTCGGCGTGCCCGTCTGCACCGTTTATTCCGAGAGGCAACGCAACTGAAAACCGTAGCCGCGGTAGCCTGAACTGCTGGGATCGAGCCATGTTACGTTGAGATACAGGTCCAGACTGCGAGTGTTGCTTGCGGAGAAAGTCCAGCTGAATCCACTATTGCCGATGTGCACCGGATCGCCCGAGGGGTAGTTGCGGTAGCCCGGGGCGGTGCGTGCCGCACTCCCAATTGGCCGCCTCTACTCTAACAGCATGGAACTGCCCTACGCGGGCGGTGGCCGGACAATAAAACCCTAATAAAACGCCCGATGGGCGCCCCGGCGGGACGGAGCGAAACGTAGTTTCGCTAAGGCCGTCTCTGTCTTCTGTTTATTCCGAGAGGCAACGCAACTGAAGAGCGCCAGCTCGGAGCGTCGAATAGCTCAGGTTGAGCGCCGTCGCGCTGAAGTCCAAAGAACGTACCGTGACATCGTCCGTTACCGGCGTACACGACCAACTGTATCCATAGAGGCCGATGCTTCTTGTTACACCCTCATAGCCCGTACGACCGAAGTCGCGGTAGCCCGGGGCGGGGCTTAGCGGGCCCCGCGTGCCCGCGGTGGGCGGATGGCCGTGTCTACCCTAAAGGGAATCGTCGGGGGATTTTCAAGGGGAATGTGAGTTCCCCTTGAATGTGCTCTTTGCCTACTTTCTACCACATAGTAGAAAGTAGGGGCCTCCGCGGCCTAAGCGGGATAAAGGAAAGAGATTGAGATCGAAACCCAAAGACGGACAGCAGCTCGACGCTTGTCGGATAAACGGCTTCGTTCGCGCGCCTTTGGAAAATCTTATTCAAAAGCGTAACTCGCTTTTGAATGATTTCCCTCTTAAGGCGTGGCGCGCGGTACTGGCTTTGTCGCGCGCCGGGCGATTCAACTATTTCGGCTCATCGCCGAAATAGTTGAATCGCCTCCTTAGGCGTCGGCGCGCGGTCTTTAGTACTTTTTGAGTCGACCGCAGGAATTTCATCTCGATTTTGCTCACCGCAAAACGAGTGAAATTCCTCTTTAAGCGAAGCGGGCGACTGTCGAGCCTCGATCCGGACGGAACTGCCCTCGGGCCGGGCAGGCCCCACGTCCCGTGGACGGGAAATGCTTCGCATTTCTGCGGCTGTGTCGGCCCAATCTGCGGGTGGGGTAGAGGCTGCCTGTTAGGGTAGACCCGGCCATTTGTGAGTGCGGCACGCACCGTTTATTCCGAGAGGCAACGCAACTGAAAACCGTAGGCACGATGTGGAACGCCGTTGGAATAGAACCATATCGCACCAAAACCCAAGTGGATGCTGCTGTCTCCGATGATGGAGGATGACCAACTGGCTCCGTTGTTGCCGACACTGCTTAGTACGCCTTCGTCGTCGCTGCGGAAGCCCGGGGCGGGAGAGAACAAGAATGGTCAAATATACGCCGCGAAAGACATCCGAATCTTGGCCGGACGGATGGATTATTCCTCAAAACAACCTATATTTGATTCGCAGAAATCAGAACCCGAAAAGAAATGAAAAAGATAGTCTGGATATGGGCCGTTGCGTTCCTGACGGCTTGCGGCAGCAGGCAGCAGGGAGCTAAACCGGAGGCGGCATGGCAGCGGGAGGCGAAATTCAATGCCTTTTTGCAGCTCTCGACCGCCGTGTCGTTGGATTCCTCCCGGAAAGTGCTGGATACCTTGCTGGCACACTATGCGGCCGACAGTGCGGCGATGAAACAGCTGGTGGAGAAACTGGCACAACCGCTGGCAGATCCCAATTCTCCCATCCGGAACGAGGAACTCTATATCCCGATTCTGGAGGCGGTGGTGGCATCGCCGTTTTATGACTCGGTGGAGAAGATAAAACCCCGGTTCAGGCTGGAGATGGCGCTCAAAAACCGTGTGGGACGGCCGGCGAACGATTTCGAATACACGCTCGGCGACGGGGCGCGGGGGAAGCTCTACGAGGTGGAGGCGCCGTACACGTTGCTCTATATCAACAATCCGGATTGTCACGCCTGCGAGGAGATGCTGGCGCAGCTCGTCGGCTCGAAGGTCATTGCGGAGGCGCAGCGGGAGGGGAGGTTGAAGATCGTGGCGATTTATCCGGACGAAGACCTCGCGGCGTGGCGAAAACACCGGAAAGAGGTCCCGGCGGAGTGGATCAACGGGTATGACGCCGGGCTGGCAATGCGGCGCGAGGAACTGTACGATTTGCGGGCGATTCCGTCGCTCTACCTGCTGGACGGCGAGAAAAGGGTCTTGTTGAAAGACTGTACGGTGGTGGGGCAGATCGAGGCGTATCTGGCGCGGCAGTAACGGGCGCGCTATGCCGAGGAGGCGTGTGGGCGTTACATCTCGCCGAGCAGCGTCCGGATAGCCACCGAGGCGCAGACGCAGCCGAAAACGGCCGGCATGTAGGAGATGGTGCCGACGTTCGATTTCTTGTTCGTCTCTTCGCACAGAACGAGCGAACCTTCGCGCACCGCTTCCGGCGAGAAAACCACCGGAAAACCGGAACGGATGCCCATCTTGTGCAGCCGTTTGCGCAGCATATGGGCCAGCGGGCAGTGGTGCGATTTTCCGATGTCCTTGATTTCGACCAGCGTCGGGTCAGTCTTGGCGCCGGCGCCCATCGAGCTGACCAGCGGAATGCCGCGATCTAGACACCCTTTGATGAGATTCACTTTCGGCGCGAGGGTGTCGATGGCGTCTACTGCGAAATCGTAGCGCGGCTCTCGGTCTAATAGCGCGTCGGTCGCTTCGTCTTTTATATATTCCTGAATCACAGTCAATTCAAGTGCCGGATGAATGTCTCGGAGGCGGGAGGCCAGTACGTCGGCTTTCGGTCGCCCGACGGTCGAGTGGAGGGCGACCAGCTGGCGGTTGATGTTGCTGAGGCTCACCGTGTCGGCGTCGACGATCGTCAGGCGGCTCACACCGCTGCGGGCGATCATCTCGGCGGCGTAGGCGCCTACGCCACCCAAACCGACCACCAGAACATGGGCCTGTCGCAGCCGGGCGGCTTTTTCCGGGCCGAGCAGCAGTTCCGTCCGCTCCTGCCAGTCGTTTCGTGAGGTCATCCGAGGGAAATTTGGGGGAAAAGAAGGTGAAAATTACGGGCGATCTGTTCCCGTAAGGCTGAGGGGGCCCAGCCGAGCAGCCGGCTCGTTCGGGCGTACATCTCGCCGATGGGGATCGTCGGGTCGTCGTCGGTCTCCAAAAAGAGCCGGTCGGGCCACTGTTCTGCGACATACCGCAGCGCCTGTTGCGTTCTGGGTGACCGGAAGGCGACGGGGCCGAACGAGAAGCGGAGGCCAGGCACCCGGTCGAGGCTCTGGGCGACGAGTTCGGGCGAGCCGATGAAGCCGTGCAGCACGGCCGCCTCCTGCGTGCGCTCTTGCAGCCGCTTCAGAAGTGCGTCGGTGGCATGTACATTATGGATAATCAGCGGTTTCCGCAGCCGGTTCGAAACGTCTATCTGACGTTCGAACCACGCCTCCTGCAAGTTGTAGGGCCGGTATGAGGGCCGGAAGTCGAGGCCGGTCTCGCCGATGGCGAGTAGCCGCGGCGACGGGGTTTCGAAACACTGTTCCCACTCCGGTTCCGCGCGCGAGGCGTCCCACGGGTGGATGCCGGCCGAAAAATAGCCGGTCGCCGGAAGCTCCGGAGCGGCCGAGCCGATCCGTACGTTTCGGATCGTGATGCCGTCGGGGTCGGCCCGGTGGGTGTGGATGTCGATATAGGGCGCCATGCGGGGGTGCGTCGGGGCGGGAAATTCGTTATCTTTATCGGGAACAAAAATAGTGAAATGGTTTCGAAAAAGACGATACTCGGCTGGTTGATGGTCGTTTGCGCGGCCTGTCGCACGCCGCAGCCGACGGAGACCGCGGGCAGGCACAGTGCGGTGTTCGATTCGCTGGTCGCACGGAACGAGCTGACGCTGGTCTTCTCGGGAGACGTGATGCAGCATATGCCGCAGGTGCGGGCGGCGCGGCGCGAAGACGGATCGTTCGATTATACGGCCTGTTTCCGGTATATCCGGCCTTTCTGGGAGGGGGCGGACTGGGCGGTGGTCAATCTCGAAACGACGCTTTCGGAACGGGGGCCGTACAGCGGTTATCCCCGTTTCGCGTCGCCCGTGGAGCTGGCGGGGGCGCTGCGCCGGGCGGGGGTCGATGTGGCGGTGCTGGCCAACAACCACTGCTGCGACCGAGGGGGGCGAGGGGTGAGGACGACGGTGCGGACGGTCGATTCGGTGGGGTTGCGGTATGCGGGGGTCTATGTTGATTCGGCGGCGGCCGCGAAACCGTTGATCCTGAAAAAGAGGGGATTCCGGGTGGCGCTGCTGAACTGTACGTACGGGACGAACGGGCTGCCGGTGCCGGAGGGAACGGTGGTCCACGGGATCGATACGGTGAGGCTGGCGCGCGAGGTGGAGGCGGCGCGGCGCGATTCGGCGACGCATATTGTGCTGTTCGTCCACTGGGGCGAGGAGTATCAGAGGAGACCCAATGACGCGCAGAGGCGATTGGCGGCGTGGTGCGCGAGGCAGGGGCTGGACGCGGTGATCGGGTCGCATCCGCATGTGGCGCAGCCGGTGGACACGGCGGCGGGGGTGGTGTGGTCGCTGGGTAATTTCGTCTCGAACCAGCGGGGACGGTACCAGGACGGGGGGCTCAGCGTGCGGGTGACGCTCTCGTCGAGGGGGCGGAGGCCGAGGATCGAGAGCCTACCGCACTGGGTCTGGCTGCGCAGGACGGAGGGGGGGAAGGCGGAGTATGTGGTGGTGCCGGCCTATGTCTCGGGGCGGGAGATCGGGATGGACAGTCTGACGAACCTGCGCTTCGTGGGGGCGCTGGAGGATAACCGGCTGGTGGCCGGGGCGGTGGAGGAGGTGGTGCTGTGAGGTCGCGGGAGGAACTGGTCAAGGTGTTGGGGGCGCCGCTGGGCGACCTGGCGACGGACGAGGCGTTGTTCGCCGGAGCGGCGGAGGTGCGCGACCGGACGGTGGGGCGGCGGGTCTACCTCAGGGGGTTGATTGAGCTGTCGAACCGGTGTCGGAAGAATTGTCTCTATTGCGGCATCCGGAGCGGAAACGGACGGGCGGAGCGCTACGAGCTGACGGACGGAGAGGTGCTGGAGGCGGCGCGTGGGGCGTGGCGAGCGGGGTACGGCTCGGTGGTGATTCAGGCGGGGGAGCGGACGGACGGGGCGTTCGTGGAGCGGGTGGAGCGGCTGGTGGAGGAGATCGGGCGGATGTCGGAGGGAAAGTTAGGCATCACGCTCTCGCTCGGAGAGCAGACGGCGGAGGTCTATCGGCGGTGGTACCGGGCGGGGGCGCACCGTTATCTGTTGCGGATCGAGGCGTCGTCGCCGGTGCTGTACGGACGGCTCCATCCGGCGGATCATCGCTACGAACGACGGGTGGCTTGTCTGGAGGCGTTGCGCGAGACGGGCTATCAGGTGGGGACGGGGGTGATGATCGGGCTGCCGTTCCAGCGGGTGGAGGATCTGGCGGACGATCTGCTGTTTTTCCGGCGGATGGATATCGATATGTGTGGCATGGGGCCCTATATCGAGCATCCGCAGACGCCGCTGGCGGGGGTGCGGTCGGAATTCACGCGGGAGGAGCGGCTGCAGCTGGCGCTGAGGATGATCGCGCTCCTGAGGCTGGAGATGCCGGATATCAACATCGCGGCGACGACGGCTCTCCATGCGCTGCATCCGCGGGGCAGGGAGCTGGGGGTGGCGGCGGGGGCGAATATTCTGATGCCGAACGTGACGCCGGAGGTGGTGCGGGGAAATTACCGGTTGTATGAGGGAAAACCGGCGGAGGATACGGATCTGAGCGGCTTCAGGACGGTGCCGGACGGGGCGTGGGGCGATGCGCCGCACTATGCGTCGCGGCGGGAGGCGGCGAAGTCGGAGGAGTAGGACTGCGACCGGCTTCCGTCGGAGCGGTTCAGCCACCACATGAGAACCCACACGGGCAGGTAGAGGGCGATGCAGCTCCAGGCGGAGATTTCGATCCCCTCCCAGGCGATCCACGGCGCGGAGGCACAGCGTTCGACGAGGCGGTTCTGCCATCCGGCCACGGCATGGATGGCGGTGGCGAGCCAGCTCCACCCGCTGGCGAGGTAGACTACGGAGCCGACGATGAGGGTCGGTACGGTGAACCAGACGACGGGATTCAGCAGAAGACCGCCGGGCTGGATTTGGCCGAAGTGATAGAGAATCAGGGGAAAAACGCCCAACTGGGCGGTGAGGCTGACGAGGGTCAGCGACCACAGCCACCGCGGGATAAGCCGTCGGGGCATCCACCGCCGGGCGAGGGGCGGGTAGAGGGTGATGATGGCGGCGGTGGCGGCGAACGAGAGCTGGAAACCGATGTGGTACAGGAGGTACGGGTTCCACAACAGGAGCACGAGCGCAGCGGCGCACAGGGTGTTGAGGCTGTTGGTCGATCGCGAGAGCATCAGGCCGATCTGAAGGAGCGAGAACATCACGACGGCGCGCACGACGGAGGGCGACAGGCCGGTCAGCAGGGCGTAGCCGCACAGGGCGGCGATCACGAGGGCTCCGGAGGGAACGCAGCCGTTTCGAAAAAGGCGTATCCAGCCGAACAGCAGATTCAGAAGCACGAAAATAATCCCTACGTGGAGTCCGGAGACGGCGAGCAGGTGGGCGAGGCCGGTGCGGGCATAGCGGGTGCGCAGTTCGGGGTCGAGACCGGAGGTCTGGCCGAGTGTCAGGGCCTGGAGCAGGGCGGTGGTACCGCCGGTGGAGTCGGTCGAACCGCGGCTCAGCCGCTCGCCCAGCTCTCGCCGGAAGAGCTCGATGCGGGTCTGCCACGTGGGGTCGCGCTCGAGCAGAGTGACCCGATAGGCGAAGCATCGGCCGACAAGGCTGCGTGTCCGGAGCATGTAGCGGTCGTAGGCGACGGTGTCGGAGGTGGCGTATAGGCGGCCGCGGAAACGGAGCAGGTCGCCGGTTCGGAGCTGTGGGCCTGTGGTGTCGGAACGGGAGGCGTAGAGGCGGATACGGGGATCGCCGAGCGGTGTCCAGCTGGCGGTTGGGCTCTCTCTGTAGCACAGTAGGGTGGCTTCGGTGCGGTGCCACTTTCCGCGGAGCTCCGGAAGGCTCTCGACGCGGGCCATCCATTCGCCCCGGCTGCCGTGCAGGGTCTCTACGGCCGTTGGGTCAGGCCGGTGCAGCAGAACGAGCACGATTCCGAGGCCGTAAAATCCGATCCGCATTCCTATTCTCCGCCAACTGCCTATCCGGGGAAAGAGGGTGTATTTCAAACCGATAACGATTGCCAACAGGAGGCCGAAGAGTCCTGCCGCGAGCCGAAAATCATCGGGCCGGTCGGGCAGGCTGCCAGCGAGGATGCCGAGCAGCAGGGCGACAACGGGTTCGAACAGCGGGGTGTTGGTGCGGGTGAAGCGGGCCATGGACGGGCGGCGGAAAAATGGGCGATAGCGGTGCGAAAAAGAGAGCTACCGCATGCAGTCGAGACTCCGGTACTGGATCGCTTCGGCGACGTGGTCGAGCTGGATATCTTCGCTGCCGGCCAGGTCGGCGATGGTGCGCGAGACTTTCAGAATCCGGTCGTAGGCGCGGCCGGAGAGACCCATCGTAGACATCGCTTCGCGAAGCAGGTCGATGCTCTCGTCGTCCAGCTGGCAGTATCGGTCGAGCTGCTCGGGGGTGAGCATGGCGTTGCAGTGGGTGTGCCGGTAGCCGTCGCGTTGCAGGCGGGCGGTCTGGCGTTCACGGGCGGCGATGACGCGCTCCCGGATCACGGCGCTGGTCTCGCCTTCGCGCCGCCGCTGGGTCATGCTCTCGATGGCCACGGGGACGACTTCGATCTGGATGTCGATCCGGTCGAGCAGCGGGCCGGAGATGCGATCCATATACCGGGCCTGTGCGCTCGGGGTGCAGGTGCACTCTTTGTCCGGATGGGTCCGGTAGCCGCACGGGCAGGGGTTCATCGCGGCGATGAGCATGAAGTTGGCGGGGTAGTCTACCGTATATTTGGCCCGCGAGATCGAGATGCGTTTCTCGTCCAACGGTTGCCGAAGCACTTCCAGTGTCCGCCGGTGAAATTCGGGGAGTTCGTCGAGGAAGAGGATGCCGTTGTGGGCCAGCGAGATCTCGCCGGGCTGAGGCGGCACGCTGCCGCCGACCAGAGCGACTTCCGAGGCGATGTGGTGTGGGGCGCGGAACGGCCGGGCGGTGAGCAGGCCGCCGCGGTAGCTGCTGTTGTCGCTGCCGCCGAGTTTGCCGGCGACGGAGTGTATCTTGGTGGTTTCCAAGGCTTCGGCCAGGGTCATGGGCGGGGTGATGGTGGGCATACGTTTGGCGAGCATGCTCTTCCCGGAGCCGGGCGGGCCGATCATCAGGACGTTGTGGCCGCCGGCGGCGGCGATTTCCAAAGCGCGTTTGACGTCGTTCTGGCCTTTGACGTCGCGGAAGTCGAGGTCGAAGTCGGCGAGACGGTCGAAGTATTCACGACGGGTGTCGATTTCGGTGGGGGCGATGCCGGAGCCGCTGTCGAGCAGTGTGGCGACGGAGGTGAGGTCGGTGGCGCCGTAGACGCGCAGGCCGTCCACCACGGCCGCTTCGGGTGCATTCGCGGCGGGCAGGATGATCCCTTCGTAGCCCTCTTTCCGGGCCTGAACGGCGATGGGGAGGGCGCCTTTCACCGGCAGCAGGGTGCCGTCCAGCGAGAGTTCGCCGATGAGGATGTATTTTTCGAGCCGGTCGATGCGGCCGATCTGTTGCGAGGCGGCGAGTATCCCGATGGCGATCGGGAGGTCGTAGTGCGAGCCGGCTTTCCGCAGGTCGGCGGGGGCCATGTTGACCAGAATGTTGAAACCGGGCATCCGGAAACCGGTGTTGGCGAAGGCGGCGGTGATGCGTTGCTGGCTCTCTTTCACGGCGTTGTCGGGCAGGCCGACGACCAGAAACCGGATGCCGGGCGAGAGGTTCACTTCGACGGTGATGGTGCGGGCGTCGATGCCTTCGACGGTGCTGCTGTAGGTCTTGACGAGCATAGGAGAAAAGGGGAGGGCACCGCGGGTTACGGTTCGTTGATGGAGGTGACGTTGCCTAAGGTGGCTTTCCGGATGTTGAGGGTCATGGGCTCGCCGAGGAAGAAGATATTGCCGCCGCTCACGGCTCTTGCATCTAAGGTCTCGTTGACGCGGAGCTGGATTTCGCCTTTGCCCGATGCGTCGGCGGCGGCTTCCATGGCGGACAGGTCGAGGGCTTCGATCCGGCTGCCGAGCCGGGCGCGGTAGGTGGCGTATTCGGCGATGCCGCCGATCCGGACGGTGTTATCGCCGCTCACGTGGATGGTGACGTCGTTGCATTCGGTCTGGAGGGTCATCCGCCCGACGGAGCTCTCGGCTTCGAGGTAGAGGCTGCCGCACCGAATGGGTTCTTGGGTATAGACTTCGCCGCCGCTCATCTGGATGCGGTTCAGCTCCTTATAGTAGAGTTTGATGTCGGCGTAGGCGCGTTTGTTGAGGAGCCCTTTCCGGGCTGCGATGTGGAGGGTGTTTTCCTTGACGCGCCACGTGAGGGCGCGTGCTTCGAGGGACCAGGTCATCATCTGCATCTGGTTCTCGTCGGCGGGGATGAGCTCGACGCGTATGGGGCCTTCGATGCTCAGGGCGTTGAAGGGTTCGATGGGTTCGGTCTCGACGAGCTGCTGCTGGGCGCGGACGGCGCCTCCTCCGAAGAGGAGCAGCAACACGCCGGGAAGGAGCCTAAGTAAAAGATTGCGGTGCATCTTCATAACTTCAAATGTAGCTCTTTTTTCGGTTCCGGCCCAAAGAAAAAAGGTGTCGTTTTCATCCGACGGATGAAAACGACACCTTTTTTGCAGAGTATACTGAGGTTCAGTCGAGGAGAGCTTAGTCCCCGAAGCTGATCCCGCAACCGCGTGCGGTTTCGACGATGTCGCTGTCCGGCCGCACGTATTTGCACTGACCCACAGCTTCTTCGAACGGCACGGCGATGATGTCCGGATGGCGGTACGATACCATGTGTCCGAATTTTCCTTCCAAGACGTATTCGAAGGCTTTGACCCCGAACTGGGTAGCGAGCACACGGTCGTAAGCGATCGGCACCCCACCGCGCTGGATATGCCCCAGCACCGTCTCCCGGATATCGGGTTCGAACCCGGCAGCTTTTAGCTGACGGCTGAGTTCGTAAGCGATCCCGCCCAGTCTGACGTTTTCGTAGCCGACTTCGGTCGCCTGTGCGGCATGCACCGTCCCGTCCTTCGGCACGGCCCCTTCGGCCACGACGATAATCGCAGAGCCGCGGTTCTTGGAGTTGTACCGTTTGTTGAGCTTTTCGAGGACGATGTTGATGTCGTACGGGATTTCGGGAATCAGGCAGACGTCTGCGCCCCCGGCAATCGCCGCATGCAGGGCGATCCACCCGGTGTTCCGCCCCATCACTTCCAGAATGAATGTCCGGTTGTGCGATGCCGCGGTGGTCACCAGTTTGTCCACCGCATCGGTGGCAATCTGAACTGCGGTCTGGAAACCGAAGGTAAAGTCGGTGGCCGACAAGTCGTTATCAATGGTTTTCGGCACCCCGACGATGTCGAGCCCCTGGTTCTGAAGCTGTTGCGAAATCCGCTGCGAGCCGTCCCCGCCGATCGAGATCACGGCGTCGACGCCCATATATTGCAACTTACGGATCATCTCGTCCGAGCGGTCGACGTATTCCCACTGGCCGAGGTGTTTGTTATACACCGGCCATGCGAAAGGGCCCCCCTTATTGGTGGTTTCTATGATGGTACCGCCGCGGTAGTGGATGCCGGCTACCGCCGCTTCGTCGAGAATTTTGACTTCGGTGGGTTCCCACAGGATACCGTTGTAGGCTTGGATACTGCCCAGTACTTCCCAGTCTCCTTCCCGTGCTGCGCGTTTGACCACGCCGCGGATGACTGCATTCAAGCCGGGACAGTCGCCGCCGCTCGTTGCAACTAAAACTCTTTTCATGCTTTATTCGAGTGTTTCTGTCTTGCGTTTCGAAAAACAACCGCAAATTTAAACAATTTTTCGAATGTGCCAATCGTTGCGGGCCGGGAATTACGATTCCGGGTCGGGATTTTCGGTCGGGCCGGTTTCGGTGAAGAGCCGGTAGACGATTTCGGCTTCGGAGCGGTTCTGGCTGGCGACGATCAGGTGGTCGCCGGCTTCGAGACGGGTGGAGCCGGTCACGACGATACGGGCGTCGCCCCGCCGCAGCTGGGTGATGCGCGAGCCGTCGGGGAAGGGGGCTTCGGAAACGAGGTGCCCGACGTAGGCGTTGCCCGGGACGACGGGGATTTCGATCATGTTGGAGACGTCGGCGGCTTCCCATTCGGGCCGGAGGCCGATCATCTGCTCTTCGGGCTCGGAGACTTTCAGCCACTTGGCGAACAGGGGCAGGGTGGTTCCTTGCAACAGAATGGAGATCAGGGAGATGAAGAAGACGATGTTGAAGATCATGCCGGCTTTGTCGATGCCGGCGATCAGGGGGTAGGTGGCGAACACGATGGGCACGGCGCCGCGCAGGCCGACCCACGAGATGAAGGTCTTGCTCCGCAGGGGCATCCGGAAGAGGAGCAGCGAGAGAAAGACGCTCACGGGACGGGCCACGAGGATCATGAAGAGGGAGACGAGCACGCCGATGCCGATCACCGGAACGATCTGGCTGGGGTAGACGAGCAGGCCGAGGGCGAGGAAGAGGATGATCTGCATGAGCCAGGCGAAGCCGTCGAAGAAGTTGAGCATGGTGCCGCGATGAGGTATCCGGTGGTTGCCGAGCCACAGGGCGGAGAGGTAGACGGCCAGGAAGCCGTTGCCGCCGATCAGGTCGGTGGCGGCGTAGGTGAAGTACATCAGGGCGATGACCATCACGGGATAGAGGCCCATGTAGCCGAGTTTCACGTGCCGGACGATCCAGACCATGGCCATCCCGAACAGGATCCCGGCTCCGCCGCCGACGACGATCTGGATGACGAAGCGCAGGACGGCTCCGCCGACCGACGCGGTGGGATTCATCACGAGGCCGAGGCAGGCGATGGTCAGCAGGTAGGCCATGGGGTCGTTACTCCCGCTCTCGAATTCGAGGATGGGGCGAAGGTTGTTCTTCAGTTTCAGGCTCTTGGAGCGGAGGATGGAGAAGACGGCGGCGGCGTCGGTCGAGGAGACGATGGAGCCGAGCAGCAGCCCTTCGAAGAGGGTGAAGCCGGGCACGACCCAATGCACGAAAAGGCCGGTCGAAATAGCGGTCAGCAGCACGCCTGCGGTGGAGAGGGTCACGCCCTGCCACATGACGGGCCGCACGCTGCGCCACTCGGTGTCGAGACCGCCGGAGAAGAGGATGAAGTTCAGGGCGATGATGCCGATAAACTGGGCGATCGGGGGGCTGTCGAAGTTGATGCCGCCGATGCCGTCTGTTCCGGCGAGCATGCCGACGGCCAGAAAGAGCACTAAGGCGGGAATCCCGAACCGATAGGCGCGCTGGCCGGCCAGGATGCTGACGAACAGAAGGATGGAGCCGATGAGGATGATGTTTCCGGTAGTGATGTTCATGGGCGGAATCGGGTAATGAAGCTAAGTTACGAAAAAATCGGCCGAATCAGGCCCGATTTTTTTCACTGAGGCGGAAACCGAGACCGACGAGCAGTACGGTGGCGACGAAGAGGGCGATCGAAAGCCGTTCGTCGCCTGTTCGGTCGGCGGTGAGCACTTCGGACAGCGGGTCGGAGCCGTCGCTCTCCCACTGCGGGAAGCGGTTCATGGCCCATTTGCCGATGATGGTGCCGTCGTGCAGGAGCAGGGCGCCGCCGGTGCGGTGCTGGATCAGGGTGCGCAGGAGGGTGTGGTCGCTGCCGAAGCATTCGATGCCGCTGCGGCTCAGCGTTTCCGGAAGCGGAAAGGCGCTGAGCGCCACGCTCCGGCCGTTATACCGTCCGATGTAGTCGGCGAGGGCGATCATGGCGGAGTCGCAGGCGGGGTCGTAGGCGTTGACGGCGAAGAGCAGGGTGTAGCCGCGCCGGGTCAGAATCTCGTCGGAGCGGTCGAGGCGGTCGTCGAACATGGGCAGGCTCTGGATCTCCGGGGCGCGGCTCTGTCCGATGGTCCGGGTGTCGACGTACTCCCACCGCGAGGAGTCGTACCAGGTGGTGTCGGCGATTTCGAATTCGTGCAGCTCGCCGTTCGTCTTGTCGCGGTAGACGAGGAGGGTGCGGGCGTCGTTCTCCTGTACGTTCATGGCGCTGGGGATATGGACGCCGATGCGGAACGGGGTGGGGTCGAGCAGGGGCAGGCTATTGTACGACCAGAGGCTGAGCGTAAGGCTCAACGGAATGAGAATCAGGTAACTCACCACGGTGCGCACGACGGTTGGCTTCGGCGATTGCGCCGCGTTCCGGTTCAGGAAGAGCAGGAGGGAGAGGGGCCAAAAAACGAGGTTTTTCCAGAAGGTGGCCCAGTTGGAGAGCCGCAGCAGGTCGCCGAAGCAGCCGCAGTCGCTCACGGGGTCGGTCAGGGCGATCCACAGGGTGAGCGGGGTGAAGAAGCTCATGGCGAGAAAGACGCCCCAGGCGGCGATCCGGGGGGTGGTGCCGGTCAGCAGCAGGAGGCCGATCAGCAGCTCGACGGAGGGGAGCAGAATCGCTCCGGCGGGTGCGAGCACCTGTAAGCTGTCGAGTCCGAAGGCGGAGAGGTATTCGCCGAGTTTGACGGAAAGTCCGAAGGTGTCGACGGCTTTCGAGGCGCCGGAAAAAATAAACAGTGCGGCGAGCAGATACCGGGCGGTGGCGGTCAGCCACGCGGGAATCGGACGGCTCAGGAGGCGTTTAGCGGTGTCGGGCAATCTCATGGTCGATCTTTTGGAAAATGAGGTCGGGGTTCAGCATGCCGCCGGTGGCGGGGTCGGCGCAGTCGATGACGCGAAAGGAGGGGTCGCCGGCGGCGCAGTCGAGGTAGACTTCGCGCACGCGCTGTTGCAGGTCGAGCGAGGCTTCATGGATGTCCTGTTTGCCGTTGAGGTAGCTGCGGTCGTCGCCTTGGCGCTGTTCGGCGAGTTTCCGGGCGGTAAAGGCGAAGGGGACGTCGAGGAAGAGCGACAGATCGGGCCTGGGTATCCCGTTGTGGCTGTATTCAAGATCTAAAATCCACTGTTTCAATGCGCTGCGCGCGTCGGAGCCGGCGGGCAGCTTGGCGCACTGGTAGGCGATGTTGGAGTAGACGTAGCGGTCGACGATCACCACTTTGCCGCTGTCGAGCCAGCTCCGGATCGTGGAGGCTGCCTCTTGCCGGTCGCCGGCGTAGAGCAGGGCGACGAGATAGGGATCGACTTGATCCAGTTCGCCGAGCTCGCCGCGCAGAAAACGGGCGATGAGCTCGCCGTAAACGGGGGCGGCGAATCGCGGAAAGTGCAGGTATTCGACATGCTGGCGGTAGCGCTCTTCGAACAGGCGGCGCATGAGTCCCACCTGGGTCGATTTCCCGGCACCGTCGAGGCCTTCGATAACGATGAACATGATATGATATCGGTTAATTCGTACGTTTATTCTATACTTGTTCTTTGAGCCGGACGGAACTGCCGCTTTTTGAAAAAAGCGGCACCAAAAACTTTTAGATAGCTACGCTACTC
>ERZ777305.2570-NODE-2570-length-15058-cov-6.673399_pt1 | contig 15058 bp, 12 predicted proteins | sample MGYA00374965_ERZ777305 | MGnify/ENA primary metagenome ERZ777305 (study PRJEB29328, sample SAMD00013331) | mouse gut metagenome | study: EMG produced TPA metagenomics assembly of the Metagenome analysis of fecal microbiota from mouse which was promoted... | reverse complement strand
GCATCCTCTAAAGTTTTTCTGGTTCTCTTTGTTCACAAAGAGAACAGTTCACTCCAGGGCAAAAACGGACACATTGAATGTTAAAAAACATACCGGATATGAAACTTTCGCAATACAAGTACGATCTACCCGAGAGTTTAATCGCCCAGTACCCCTCCGAGAACCGCGACGAATGCCGTCTGCTCGTATTCGACCGGAAGAGCGGGAAGATCGAGCACAAGATATTCAAAGACATCCTCGGTTACTTCCGCGAAGGCGACGTGATGATCTTCAACGACACTAAAGTTTTCCCGGCCCGTTTGTACGGGAATAAAGAGAAGACCGGCGCCGAGATCGAGATCTTTTTGTTGCGCGAACTGAACCGCGAGCAGCGTTTGTGGGACGTCCTCGTCGACCCCGCGCGCAAAATCCGGATCGGCAACAAACTCTACTTCGGTGACGACGACGCCCTTGTCGCCGAAGTCATCGACAACACCACCTCCCGCGGACGCACCCTTCGTTTTCTGTTCGACGGCGAATACGACGCTTTCAAGAGCGCCCTGTACAAACTCGGCGAAGCCCCCGTCCCGACCCATATCCTTCGGCGTCGCACCGAGCCCATCGACGAAGAGCGCTACCAGACCATCTACGCCGAGAAAGAAGGCGCCGTGGCCGCACCGACCGCCGGCCTCCACTTCAGCAAACACCTGCTGAAGCGGCTCGACATCAAAGGCGTCGGACGCGCCTCGATCACCCTTCACGTCGGCCTCGGGAACTTCCGATCGGTCGACGTCGAAGACCTCACCAAACACAAGATGGACAGCGAACCCATCTTCATCACCGAAGAGGCCGCCCGGATCGTGAACACCGCCCGCGAGAAAGAGAAACGCGTCTGCGCCATCGGCACCACCGTCATGCGTACCATCGAGAGCTCCGTCTCGACCGACGGGATGCTGAAGCCTTTCGAAGGATGGACCAACAAATTCATCTTTCCCCCGTATGATTTCAGCGTCGCCAACTCCATGGTGACCAACTTCCACCTGCCCTACTCGACCCAGCTGATGATGGTCTCCGCCTTCGCCGGCTACGACAAGCTTCTGAAAGTCTACGAGATAGCGAAACAGGAAGGCTATCAGTTCGGCACCTACGGCGACGCCATGCTGATCCTGTAAGCCGGAGCCGTCCACAAGACGCAACATCTGCTCAGACAGAACCCGAGGCCTGCGGAGCCTGAGACGTAGTGTAGCTATCGTAAAGTTTACCTTGGGGTTTCCTCCTCGCCGCTCAGCAATTTGCAAACTACGTTCGCATTGCACTCGCTGGCAGCGTCGGTTTTCCGGTTCTCTTTGTTCGCAAAGAGAACGGTTCACTCCCGTAAAAAAAGTCGCCCGGCGCGCGGACAAAGAATTGGGGTAGAGGCTGCCGTAGCGATGCGTAAGCATCGCCCGTCCACGGGACGTGGGGCCCGCGCGGCCCGAGCGCAGTACCCTCAAACCAACCGCGCGCCGTCGCCTTAATAGGAAAATCGTCAAAATGTGCCGGCACGTTTTGACTGGATTTCCCATGGCGCGCGGAGAAATGCGAACAACACTCATCCACGCGCGATCGCTGAAGTAGGAAATCGTTAGAACAATGGTGAATTGTTCTAACATGATTTCCGCCAGCGCGCGGACAGAGAACAGGGCGCAGCAAACCAGTAAGCGATACGCAGTATCGCTCCGTCCCGCCGAGGCGCCCACCGGGCGTTTTATTGGGGTTTTCTTTGCCTTATTGGTCGGCCGCCGCCCGCGCAGGGCAGTTTCGTCCGGTTCGAAGCTCGAAAGTCGCCCGCCCGCTTAAGAGGGCATATTCTGTTGGTTGGCGCCTGGCCAACCAACAAGAATTGCCGCGGGCGACGGAAAAACGCGTTGACAAGCTCGCGCGCCACGCCTTGAAAGGCGATTCAACTGTTTCGGCGACAAGCCGAAACAGAATGAATCGCCCAGGCGCGCGAACAAAGCTCACCCGCACGCGATCACTGGAGAAGGAAATCGTTAGAACAATGGTGAATTGTTCTAACATGATTTCCGCCAGCGCGCGGACAGAGGACGAAACGGCACTTGGTCTGACTTTACGCGGGCGACAGACCTAGATCAACCCTTGACCAGTACCTTCCCCTACTATTCGGACAACGTGCCGGGCGAGAAATACGGTACTGGTAATTACAAGGCGACCAACGGTCGGTTGTATAAGGTAAGCACATCCGGTACGGGAACCCCGCTTGCCTGGTACCCCGCCCCGGGCTTCCGCGACTTCGGTCGTACGGGCTGGGAGGGCATAGCAAGGAGCATCGGCTACTACGGGTTCAGTTGGTCGTGTACGCCGGTGACGGGCGACGTCACGGTGCGGTATTTGGACTTCAGCACGCAGAGCCTCTACCCCAGCTACGCGCACAATCGCGGCCACGGTTTTCAGTTGCGTTGCCTCTCGGAATAAACGCGCCCACAGGGCGTCTTACTGGCCGTGTCTACCCCAACAAACGTCAGCTTCTACCCTACCCGGGCGGCTCTTCGAGCCGCCCGGGCCGAAAATCCATCGCAGTTCGGCGCCAGCGGAGGGCGCAACGAGCTCCGTCGAGTTGCAGCCCGCCGCCGGGGGTGGCGACGGACTGCACGACCCTGCGGGTCGCACCAGCTAAGAACAAAGCACAGCCAACAGCTCCCCGCCCCATTCTCCGCCCGTTCGTCCTCGGGCGCTCCCCCGGCGCCCGCCTGCGGCGTTCACTGCGCTCCGAGGCCGGCGATTCTGCGAATCGCGCTATTCGCTCTCGCCCCGATTCACCGTCCAAAGTCCGCCCCGTTCGGCCTGTCGCCTCCCCCCGAGCGGCAAAGCCGCTGGGCGACGAGGCCGGCGACCCTGAAGGGTCGCAACAGATAAAAACAAAGCACATAAAAACAAAGTACAGCCAACAGCTCCGCCCCATTCTCCGCCTCCTGCTCGGCCCGGCGCAGCGCGAAAACCGCAGACGGTTTTCGCGCCCGGAGAACCGTCTCCGCCCCTGCGGCTCCGCGCTGCCGCGCTCCGCCGCCCCCTCCCGGGAACCGCCCCTCACATCGGCCCACTCCCTCGTATCCGAAAAAAACCTTATCTTTGTGGCAGTGCCTCGGCCGGGAAATCCCGGCCGGCATCTTCAAAGGAGGACGACCGATGAACCACAACGCCAAGATTCTGTACGTCTGCCAGGAAGTGGTACCCTACCTTCCCGACAACGACATATCGAGCCTTTGCCGCTACCTGCCCCAGGCCATGCAGGAACGCGGGGCCGAAATCCGCATCTTCATGCCCCGGTGGGGCTGCATCAACGAGCGCCGGAACCAGCTCCACGAAGTGATCCGGCTCTCCGGCATGAACCTCATCATCGACGACACCGACCACCAGCTCATCATCAAAGTCGCCTCGATCCCTGCGGCCCGCGTACAAGTCTATTTCATCGACAACGACGACTTCTTCAAACGGAAAGCCACCTGGATCGACAGTGACGGCAACTACTTCGCCGACAACGAAGAACGCGCCATCTTCTTCGCCCGCGGCGTGCTCGAAACCGTCCGGAAACTGCGCTGGGCCCCGAACATCGTCCACTGCCACGACTGGTTCTCCGCCATCGTCCCCGTCTACCTGAAAAAGATCTTCCACAACGACCCCATTTTCAGAGACCTCAAGATCGTCGTCTCCGTTTACGACCACCCCTTCCCCGACACCCTGGATCCCGCCATCGGCTCCAAGCTCCTCCAGGAAGGCATCAAGAAAGACGAACTCGGCCACCTCGCCACCCCCGACTACCTCGGTCTGATGAAATTCGCCCTCGACCGCGCCGACGGCGCCGTAATCGGCAGCCCGGAGATCGCCCCCGAACTCGCCGACCTCATCCGCCGGCGGGGGATACCCACCCTGCCGTACACCGGCACCGAGAACTATGAAAACGCATACGCCGAATTTTATGACACCCTGCTGGAAAAATAACCTCCTCCCCCTGTTTTTGCTGAGCATCCTGCTGCTCAGCCTCCCCTCCTGCACCAAGCGCGACGACACCTTCGGGAACGACCTGATACCGCCCGGCCAGCAGATGAGCAGCACCATCGACTCCACCGTCGTCGTGCGCACCTACATCTCCACCTGCGACTCCCTGGAGACCAGCGTCTCCGGCTACTACGAGCCCCTCGTCGGCTCCTATATCGACCCCCTGACCGGACGGATCGACATCCAGACCTTCGTCAACTACTCCCCCTTCGGCTTCCGCCACAGCCACTACTTCGGCGAGAACCCCGTGATCGACTCCATGCGCTACGCCATCTCCTTCACCGGCGCCGTCGGCGACACCACCAAGAGCGTCACCGTCGACGTCTACGAAGTGAAAGACTACCACTTCCATCAGGACAGCGCCTACTTCAGCAACTTCGACATGTCGCCTTACATCGGCGACACCCCCCTGTTCTCCTTCGAGCGGAAAGGCCCCGGCACCGTCTACGGCCGCCTGCCCGACGAATTCGCCAAACGGCTGCTCGACAACACCCAGAGCCAGGAAAACATCTACTACAACGACACCCTCTTCCATAAGAAATTCCCCGGCCTCTACTTCAAACTCCGCAACCAGGCCGCCGCAGGAGAAGAAGGCGTCATGCTCAAGATGGACCTCTCCCAGAGCACCATGTACCTCTTCTACCACAACACCGGCCCCGACGGCCCCGACACCCTCGACCAGCAGATCCTCTTCTACAGCGACTACACCTACGACTACATCTGCTTCACCACCATCCAGCACGACTACACCCTCGCCGATCCGTCCCGGGGAGGCATCTCCGTATCCGCCATCGGCGACGAAGAACACCCCTCCGAATACATCTACGTACAAGGACTCGCCGGACTCATGGGCCAGCTCCAAATCGACAAAAGCCACCTCGAACGCCTGCAGCAGAAAGCCGTGGAACAAGGCTACAGCCACATCGCCCTGCACCGCGCCGAGCTGAAAGTGCGCATGGTCGACTCCGGCTACGAACAATACGCCAAATCCTTCACCGGCCTCGGCATCTACCACAACATGATCGGCTACGAATTCCTCGACGAATACAACCCGATTCTGGACGCCATCACCACCAACAACTACTCCCAGACCTTAGGCGGGAGCTTGAACCGCTCGTTAGGCACCTACACCTTCGACATCACCTCCTACGTCCAGAAACTCCTCACCGGCAAAGAGGAACGCTACACCACCGAACTGCTGCCCGCCTATCTGCAGCGGAACGACACCGGCCGCAGCTGGATCTACGGTTCGAATTCGCCGTACCCTCCTTTGCTCGTGCTGACCTATACCCTGATCAAATAACCCGAACCACTCTCCGGTCGCCCCGTTTCACGCCGGGCGACCGCCGTTTTTCAGACCTAAAGGCCCGCCCCTTTAGGTTTTTACATGATACCGAACCCCATGCAGGAAAACCTCGTCATCGTCGAATCCCCCGCCAAAGCCAAGACCATCGAAAAGATCCTCGGCGACCGCTATACCGTGAAATCCAGCTTCGGCCACATCCGCGACCTGAAGAAAAAAGGGCTGAGCATCGACATCTCCCGCGGCTTCGAGCCCGAATACGAAATCTCGCCCGACAAAGTGAAAGTCGTGAGCGAACTGCGCCGCCTCTCGAAAGAGGCCCGCACCGTCTGGCTCGCCTCCGATGAAGACCGCGAAGGAGAAGCCATCGCCTGGCACCTGAAAGAGACCCTCCAGCTGCCCGACGACAAAACCCGCCGCATCGTCTTCCACGAAATCACCAAGAACGCCATCCTGCACGCCGTCGAACACCCCCGGCAAGTCGACCTGAACCTCGTCAACGCCCAGCAGGCCCGGCGCGTCCTCGACCGGTTAGTCGGGTTCGAACTGTCGCCCCTGCTGTGGAAGAAAGTGCGGCCCTCCTTGTCCGCCGGGCGCGTGCAGTCCGTCACCGTACGGCTCATCGTCGAACGCGAACGCGAGATCATGCACTTCGAAGGCTCCGACTACTACCGCGTCGTCGGCGAGTTCGTCACCCCCGACGGCTCCGGCTTCAAAGCCGAGCTCAACACCCGCTTCAAGACCGAAGCCGAAGCCAACGCCTTTCTGAGCGCCATCGCCTCGCCCGACGTCACCTTCACCATCGGCGCCGTCGAGACCCGGCCCGCCAAACGGACACCGGCACCTCCGTTCACCACCTCCACCCTCCAGCAGGAGGCCGCCCGGAAACTCGGTTTCTCCGTCAGCCAGACCATGACCATCGCCCAGCGGCTCTACGAAGCCGGGATGATCACCTACATGCGTACCGACTCCGTGCACCTCTCCTCCCTCGCCATCGGGACAGCCAAAGATGCAGTAACGGCCATGTTCGGTGCCCAGTACCATAAAACCCGGCAATACACCACGAAAAGCAAAGGCGCGCAGGAGGCCCACGAAGCCATCCGGCCCACCTATATCGACCGTCGCGAAGCCGGCACCACCGCTCAGGAGCGGCGCCTCTACGACCTGATCTGGAAGCGCACCGTCGCCACCCAGATGGCCGACGCCGAATTAGAAAAGACCACCGCCCAGATCGAGATCTCGGGCCGCCCCGAACACTTCACCGCCACCGGCGAAGTCATCACCTTCGACGGTTTCCTGCGGCTCTACATGGAATCCCACGACGACGAACCCGCTCCGAAAAGCGGCAGCAACGGCACCTCCGCCGAGACCCTGCTTCCGCCACTGGTCAAAGGCACCCGTGTCCGTCGCGGCCAGGTCGTCGCCACCCAGCGCTTCGCCCAACGGCCCCCCAGATACTCGGAAGCCAGCCTCGTGAAACAACTCGAAGAGCTCGGGATCGGACGTCCCTCGACCTACGCCCCGACCATCTCGACCGTCATCAACCGTGGCTACGTCGTCAAAGAAGACCGCGAAGGCGTGAAACGCGACTACACCATCCTGACCCTCGCCCCGAACGGTACCCTCAAACGCACCGAGAAGAGCGAAATCACCGGCGCCGAGAAAAACAAACTCTTCCCCACCGACATCGGAATGCTCGTCACCGACTACCTCTCCGACCACTTCGCCGCCATCCTGGACTACAACTTCACCGCCAAAGTCGAAAAAGAGTTCGACGAGATCGCCGACGGCGACTTAGACTGGCGCCGGATGCTCGCCGCCTTCTACGAACCCTTCCACGAAGGCGTGGACAACGCCGAAGGCGAAACCGACTACGTCCGCAGCGAGCGTCTGTTAGGCGTCGATCCAAAGAGCGGGAAGAACGTCTACGCCCGCGTCGGTAAGTTCGGCCCGATGGTTCAGCTCGGCGACACCCCCGTGGCGGCACACAAAGGTACCCTGGCCGCCGCCATCAAGCCGTCGGAGGAGGAGAAACCGCGTTACGCCTCGTTGCAGAAAGGCCAGATGGTCGCCACCATCACCCTGGAAGAGGCCCTCGCCCTGTTCGAACTGCCCCGCACCTTAGGCGAATACGAAGGGAAAACCGTCGTCGTCTCCGTCGGCCGTTTCGGGCCTTATGTTCGTCACGACGGGAAATTCACCTCCCTGAAAGTTCGGGAAGGGGACGATCCGTATACCATCGACCTGCCGCGCGCCATCGCCCTGATCGAAGAGAAACGCGAAGCCGAACGGAACCGCGTGATCCGGGTTTACGAAGCAGAAGACATTCAGGTGTTGAACGGGCGTTGGGGCCCTTATATCGTGCACGGCGGCGCCAACTACAAGATTCCGAAGACCTTGCTGTCCAAGCGGGAGGCCTCCGAGTTGACCTTGGACGAATTGAAAGCCCTGATTTCCGAGCAACAGGCCGCCGGTGCAGGTAGCGGTACGACCAAGCGTCCCCCCTTCCGCCGCAGCGCCCGGAGCAAGAAATAGACGCGCAAACAGAGAACGAAGCGAAGAGTTGGGCGAACACAGCCGCAGCAAAACGCAGTTTTGCCCGTCCACGGGACGTGGGGCCCGCCCGGCCCGAGGGCAGTTCTATCCTGTTAGGGTAGAGGTAGCCCTGTCGGAGTGCCCGAAGACACCGCGCGCCCGCTTAAAGAGGGATTTCACTCATTTTGCAATGAGCAAAACAGAGATGAAATTCCAGCGGGCGACAAAACCCGCGCGCCACGCCTTAAGAGGCGATTCAACTGTTTCGGCGGCGAGCCGAAACTGAATGAATCGCCAAGGCGCGCGAACAAAGGATTGAGAAACGACGGTTCAAAGCCCATCCGCGCGCCCCGCCTTAGGAGGGAAATCGTCAAAATGCGCTGGCGCGTTTTGATAAGATTTCCCCAGGCGCGCGGACAGAGAATAGGGGTAGAGGCGCCAATAAAATACCCCAAAGGCGCGCCACCGAAGCCCGACCTAAGCCCGCAATAGACAGGCCCACGCCCCCCTTGGTCTGACTTTACGCGGGACGCCGATGTGCCCTTGAACGGTACCTTCCCCTATTACTCCGACGGCGTAGCCGGTGAATCCTACGGCAAAGGAGACTACAAAGCCACCAACGGTCGTCTCTACAAGGTAAGCACCTCGGGCGCGGGAACCCCGCTCGCCTGGTAGCCCGCCCCGGGCTACCGCGAGGCGGGCTACCGCGGCGCAAACTCGGGCGGGCTGAACGGCGTCGGCCACGAAGGTACAGTGTGGTGTTCCGCCACGGGCGGCACGGGCGGTGCCATTCTACTGTTTGATATACCTCGGCTTACCCCGGGCCACACAGTCGCCCGCTCCCACGGTTTTCAGTTGCGTTGCCTCTCGGAATAAACGGAAACGGCCATAAACATAAGATAAACACGGCCAGCTTCGAGTGTCGAGCCCCCTACCATATCCCATCAAATAACCCCGCTATGCCCCTCACCGTCGAAATCACCCTCAGCCCCGCCCAAGCCCAAGACCCCGCCGCCATTCAAGCCGCCGCCCGCCAGGCCGCCGGCATCCGCAACCCCGACGAGATCGCCTTCAGCCGCATCGTGCGCCGCTCCATCGACGCCCGGCGACACACCAGCGGCCTCCGCGGCGTCCGCATCCAACTCGCCGTCGAACTCTGGCTCGACCGGGAAGGCCGTCCCGACCCCGTCCACCTCGAATGGGGCGACGTCTCGAACCTCCCCCCCTCCCGCCAAGCCCTGATCATCGGCGCCGGGCCCGCCGGCCTCTTCGCCGCATTGGAACTCATCGAACTCGGCTACCGCCCCATCCTCCTCGAACGCGGCAAAGACGTCTCCGCCCGGAAAGCCGACATCGCCGCCATCCAGCGCAACCAGCCCGTCGACCCCGACTCCAACTACGCCTTCGGCGAAGGCGGCGCCGGCACCTACTCCGACGGCAAGCTCTACACCCGGTCGAAAAAACGCGGCAACTACCGCAAATCCTTAGAAATACTGCACCACCACGGCGCCGACGAATCCATCCTCTACGACGCCCACCCCCACATCGGCACCGACCGCCTGCCCCGCGTGATCGCCGCCATCCGCCAAACCATCCTGAACGCCGGCGGCCGGATCCTTTTCGACAGCCGCGTCACCGACCTGCTCCTCAGCCCCGACCGCGACCGGATCCTCGGCGTCACGACCCGCGACGGCAGCCGGATCGAAGCCTCCGCCGTCATTCTCGCCACCGGCCACTCCGCCCGCGACATCTACGAACTCCTCCACCGCCGGTCGATCCTCCTCGAAGCCAAGCCCTTCGCCATGGGCCTCCGCGTCGAACACCGCCAAGAGCTCATCGACCGCATCCAATACAAGACCCCCGACCCGGCACTGCCTGCCGCCACCTACAGCCTCGTCGCCCAGGTACCCTCCGGCCTCACCGGGTCTCACGCCCCGAAAACCCGTGGCGTCTACAGCTTCTGCATGTGTCCCGGCGGCTTCATCGTCCCCGCCGTGACCGCCCCCGGCGAATGCGTCGTGAACGGCATGTCCCCCTCCGGCCGGAACAACATCTTCGCCAACTCCGGCATCGTCACCCAGATTCTGCCCGAAGACTACGCCGACCTCGTGCCCCACTTCGGCCCCCTCGCCGGTCTCCGGTTTCAGGAGCAGTTGGAGAAGATGGGCTACGCCCAGGGCGGCGGCGCCCAGATCGCACCCGCCCAGCGGCTCGACGCCTTCGTCCGCGGCACGAAATGCGGCGAGACTCTGCCCACCTCCTACCACCCGGGTGTCACCGCCAGCGACATGGACAAATGGATGCCCCGTTTCATCAGCCAGGCCCTGCGCGCCGGTTTCCGCGAGTTCGACAAGAAGATGCGCGGCTTCGTCACCCCCGACGCCCAGGTGATCGGCATCGAATCGCGCACCAGCTCCCCCGTCCGGATCCCTCGTGACCGGGAAAGCTGCATGCACCCGCAAGTCTCCGGTCTCTTTCCCGCCGGCGAAGGAGCCGGCTATGCCGGCGGCATCATCTCCGCCGCCGTGGACGGAGCCTCCACAGCCCGGGCCGTCGTCGCATACCTGCGCCGCGAACAACCCTGACCCCCGACGTGCCGCCCGTTACAATATTATGTTGTAACTTTACAACATGATGCAACATTGTAACAAAATGTTGCATCATTACATACAACAAAGCCACAGCAACGTGACAATCAAAGAGATCATACCCGGCAAACTACAAGGCCGCATCGCCTCGCCGACCTCCAAGAGCTACGCCCAGCGCGCCCTGGCCGCCGCCCTTCTCGTCCCCGAATCGGCCCACCCGGCCGGCTGGAGCGAGCTGCGCCGGATGGGCCTTTGCAACGACACCTCGGCCGCTCTGGACGCCATCCAGCGACTGGGCGCCTCCGTCCGCTACGGCGACAACCGCGACACCTATTACATCGAGGGCGGCTTCCTGCGGCAGGCTCCCGCCGAGCTACACATCGGCGAATCGGGCCTCTCGGCCCGGCTCTTCACCCCCATCGCCGCCCAGAGCCCCACACCGATCACCATTACGGGCCACGGCTCGATCCTCCGCCGGCCGGTCGCCGCATCGATGGTCGCCCCCCTCCGGAGACTCGGCGCCACCGTGACCGACGGCGCAAACGGCTGTCTCCCCCTGACCGTCAGCGGGCCGCTGCGGGGCGGCACCGTCGAGGTGGACGGCTCGCTCAGCTCGCAATTCATCACCGGCCTGCTGATGGCCTCCCCGCTGTCGGAGGCCGAGACCCGGCTGCTCGTGCGGCAGCCCCGGAGCCTCCCTTATCTGGCGATGACCTTAGAGGTGCTGCGGACGTTCGGCATCGAGGTCACGCACGCACCGGACTACACGGAATTCGTGATTCCGGGCAGACAACAGTACCGGCCCACCGTCTGCTCGATCGAAGGGGACTGGAGCGGTGCCTCTTGTCTGCTGGTGGGCGGCGCGATCGCCTCCGAGCTCCGCGGCGCAGGGATCATCGTAGAGAATCTCAACCCGCGTTCGTTGCAGGCCGACCGGGCGATCATCACCGCTCTGGAACGGGCGGGCGCTATTCTGGCTTCGAGCGGCCATCTCTGGACAGTCGGCCGGCCGGCGACCTTGCGGAGCTTCGAATTCGACGCCACGGACTGCCCCGATCTCTTTCCGGCTTTGGTGGCATTGGCCGCCTTTTGCAGCGGGACGACCGTCCTGCGCGGCACGAACCGCCTGACGCACAAAGAGAGCGACCGGGCGGCGACCTTAGCGACAGAGTTCGCCAAATTAGGGGTGGAGATCGACCTCTCGACGCCGGACACGATGGCGATCCGCGGGATTTCGACCTCGGACGGTTCGCTGACCGTGCGCGATCCCCGCTTAGACAGCCACAACGACCATCGGATCGCGATGGCGACAGCCGTAGCGGCCCTGCGCGCCGACCGGCCGGTGACCATCACCCATGCGGAGGCGGTCGAGAAGTCCTACCCGCACTTCTGGGACGACCTCGACACATTATACACGGCATGAGCATACACCCGAGCCACCCTAAACCCTGAATCCCGCAGAACCGTTAAGTAACAGAAAGATTATGAACAGTTTCGGACGCATCTTCCGTTTCTCCATCTTCGGCGAATCGCACGGCCCGCAAGTCGGCATCGTCATCGACGGCGTGCCCGCCGGGCTCAGCCTGAGCGAAGCCGACCTGCAGCCCGACCTCGACCGGCGGCGCGCCGGAGCCAAAGGAACCACCCCGCGCAAAGAGGCCGACCTGCCCCGCATCGTCTCCGGTCTGTTCGACGGACATACCACCGGATCGCCCCTGACCATCCTCTTCGAAAACGAAAACACCCGATCGGGCGACTACTCCAACCTCGTCACCCAGCCCCGGCCCGGACACGCCGACCTCGTCGCCCGCCAGAAATGGCACGGCTACAACGACTATCGGGGCGGCGGCCACTTCTCCGGCCGGATCACCCTCGGCATCGTCGCCGCCGGAGCGATCGCCAGGAAAGTACTGGAACGATACGGCATCCGGATCGAAAGCCGCCTCGCCGAGATCGGCGGCCGCACCGACCCGAAAGAGATGGAAACCGCCCTGGAACAGGCCATCGCCACACAGGATTCGATCGGCGGCATCGTGGAAGGCACCGTCACCGGCGTACCCGTCGGCTGGGGCGAACCCTTCTTCGACTCCGTGGAATCCGTGCTCAGCCACGCCTTGTTCGCCATTCCGGCCGTGAAAGGCGTGGAATTCGGCTCCGGCTTCGGCGCAGCCCGGATGCGCGGCAGCGAACATAACGACGCGATCGTGGCGGGCGACGGAACCACCCGGACGAACCACGCCGGCGGCATCAACGGCGGCATCACGAACGGCAACCCGATCCGCTTCCGGATCGCCGTGAAACCCACCTCCAGCATCGCCCGCGAACAAGAGACCTTCCATTTCGGCGACCAGCGCGTCGAACCCCTCGTCGTGCGCGGCCGACACGACGCCTGCATCGCCCTGCGCGTGCCGGTGATCGCCGAAGCTATGGCAGCCATCGTACTCTGCGACCTCTCGATGCTCGCCGCCGCTGAAAACCGCTAAATCGCCGCCGTCTTTTGCGGATTGCGAATTTATGCTTACCTTTGCCCGATACCGGGTAGACCTCAGATGAGCGAACAGGCCAAATACAACATAGATTTTCACGGTCTTAAGACCGGGGAGAGGTACCATTATACCTTCCCGATCGACGACCGTTTTTTCGCCCGGTGGCCGGAGTCGGAGATTACGCAGGGACGGGGCACGGCGGAGGTCGAGGCGGTCAAGCATGCCTCGATGATCGAACTCCGGGTGAAAATCGACGCGGACGTACGGTTGACTTGCGACCGCTGTCTGGACGAATTCGAATGCCCGGTGCATTTCGAAGGGCAGCCGGTGGTCAAAATCAGCGACTCGATTCCGGAGGGAGAACGGTACTCCGGAGACGCGCATCGCGAGGCCAATAACAGCGACGGGGATATCCTGTGGATTTCGCCGGCAGAGGATACGCTCGACCTGGGACAATATATCTACGAGAGCATTATGCTCTCCCTGCCGTTCCAGCGGGTGCATCCCGAGCTCAAAGACTGCAACCAGGAGATGCTCAGGCGGTTCCGGATCGTTTCCGAAGAGGAGTTCGACGCACTGGCCGGAAAAACAGACGCTGACGAAGCGGACAGCCCTTTCGCCGCGCTCAAAGAGCTGGCACACGAAGAAGACAAAAATAAATAACGAAATAACTCAAGAGAAATGGCACATCCTAAACACAAGGTCTCATCGACCCGTCGGGACAAGAGAAGAACTCACTATAAGGCCGTTGCACCGACCCTGTCGACCTGCTCGAACTGCGGCGCACAGATCCTCTTCCACCGCGTCTGCCCGGAATGCGGCTTCTACCGCGGCAAGAAAGCGATGGACGTTAAGGGACAATAAGGATTCTCCTTTCGTTGTTCCGCGCAGCCCGGCGCTTTCCGGCACCGCACTGCGCGCCACCTCCACACCACACCGGCAATTCCGAGATTGCCACCGCTATTCCGGACAAAGAGTCGCAATCCCACGCGGGAGCCCCGCGCTCTTTCGTCCCACAAACCTAACGTCATCGGATTATGAGAATAGGCCTCGATGCCATGGGCGGCGACTATGCACCACAGGTGACTGTGGAAGGGGCTTATGCGGCCTTGCCGCATCTGTCGGCCGACACGACACTCGTCCTTTTCGGCGACCGGGAAGCCATTCGGGCTTGCGACACGCACGGCGTGGCGGATGATCCCCGCGTGGAGATCGTCCACACCTCCGAAACGATCGAAATGGGCGACCACCCGGTCAAAGCCTTTGCACAAAAACACGACTCAAGTATCGTGGTCGGCTTCCGACACTTGTGCGGCGGCGACCTCGCCGGCTTTGCCAGCGCGGGGAGCACGGGAGCGATGATGGTGGGCTGCATGCAGGCGGTGGGACAGATCAAAGGCGTGATTCGGCCGGCCATTGCGACCGTCTGCAAGAATGCGCGGGGCGGAGACGTTCTGATTCTCGACGTCGGGCTGAACGCAGACTGCAAACCGGAAGTGCTGGCGCAATACGGACTGATCGGGAGCATCTACGCCCGCGAAACGCTGGGAATTCAGGAACCGAGAGTCGCCCTGCTCAACATCGGCGAAGAGCCGGAAAAGGGCAACCTGCTGACCAAAGCCACCTATCCGCTGATGGCGGAACGCGCGGCGGCGGGAGACTACCGCTTCGTGGGGAATGTCGAGGGGAAACACCTCCTGACCGGCGAAGTGGCGGACGTGGTGGTGTGCGACGGTTTCTCGGGCAACACACTGCTCAAGACCATCGAAGGCTTCCACCTGATCATGGCGGGAGGGGACGGAGAGGAGACACATCCTTTCATTGAAGGACTCAACTACGAGAACGTCGGGGGAACCCCGGTGCTGGGGATCAACTCGACCGTGATCATCGGCCACGGCTGCTCGTCGGCCAAGGCCATCGAAAATATGATACGACTGACCGAACGCGCGGCGCGGACGGACATGGTATCGCAGTTTAAAAAGGCTTTCGACAGGTAGCGCGATATCGCGCGGGACTCCTCTTGGGGTTTCCCAACCTCGAAACCCTTTTTATTTTTTTAACCGTTCTATTTCTGCACCTACCCGCAGGGAACCGTACCTTTTCTGAAGAAC
>ERZ777305.2568-NODE-2568-length-15088-cov-2.717023_pt1 | contig 15088 bp, 7 predicted proteins | sample MGYA00374965_ERZ777305 | MGnify/ENA primary metagenome ERZ777305 (study PRJEB29328, sample SAMD00013331) | mouse gut metagenome | study: EMG produced TPA metagenomics assembly of the Metagenome analysis of fecal microbiota from mouse which was promoted... | reverse complement strand
TCCCATAACTTCGATAATGCTGCAGCGCTCGTGGGAGGTTGATGTATCGCGTACCTTGTCGATGGCCTCCATCGCCGTATTCACCGCGGTGTCAAAACCGATCGTATATTCCGTGCATGCAATGTCAAGGTCGATGGTGCCCGGCACGCCGACCGTATTAATCCCCCTCGCTGCCAGCTGCCTGGCGCCCTGGAAGGAGCCGTCGCCGCCGATGACGACCAGCCCGTCAATCTTGTGCTTCCTGCAGATATCCGCGCCCTTGTCCTGTCCGTTCGCCGTCATAAATTCCGGGCAGCGCGCCGTATAAAGAATGGTGCCGCCGCGCTGGATAATATCCGCAACGCTGCGCGCGTCCATATCAATGATATCCTCCTCGAGCAGGCCGGTATACCCTCTGCGGATACCCTTCACCTTCAGACCGTTTGCAAGCGCTGTGCGCACCACGGCACGGATGGCCGCATTCATTCCCGGCGCGTCGCCGCCGCTTGTTAAGACTCCGATCGTCTTTACCTTTTTTTCTGTTGTTCTCGACTTAGCCATTTCCCCAGCCTCCAAATAAATTATAATCTTTCTATGGCTATACCCGTGCATACCGCAGGCAGGCCCACGGTACCGCCTCAATAAATAAACTTAAAAGCAAAGTATGCTTTTAAACTCCCCGCTTCATTTTAGTATAACCCTCAGCGTTTTTCAATACTCTTTTCCACGATTTTCACGTTCTCCGGGAGAAAATTTTCGTAAAGTTTCTGGAGAACCTCACTGTTTATCGTAATATTCCTGCTTTTTGGGAGCCGTTTTACCGCCTTTTCCTGCGAAAGATATATACAAACCGTATCGTTTCCATCACTATCGCCCAATAAGGAGTATAATTTCTGCTCATTTTCCACAAAATCGTTCTTGTTTCTGAACTGTATCCACAGCTCCCGCGGAACGGCGGAAAACGGGATTACCTCCTGGCAGATCAGCTTGGCCGGCTTATCCTCCTCGACGGCCGCCTTGCCGCGGATATACACCTTATCATCCGCATTCAGCTGGAATTTATACTTTTCGTAATCCCTTGGGAAAACAATCACCTCCACCGCGCCGAGCATATCCTCAATGGTAATAAACGCCATAATTGTATTATTCCTCGTTGTCTTGAGCGTTTTTCCGGTAATCATGCCCCCGATAATCTCCGCTGAACCATCCTGCACTCTGCTCTCGCCGGTCTCCTCGTCGATCATAAAGTCAAGCGTCGTCTTGGTCACATTCTTTTTCATCGCGGCCTCATACATTTCCAGCGGATGCCCGCTGATATAGATGCCAAGAACCTCCTTTTCAAAGGCCAGAAGCTCCTCCTTCGTATACTCGCCCACCTCCGGGAACACATTGTCATAAGCCTGCTTTTCCTCCGGAGCAATCATGTCGAAGAGTGACATCTGTCCGCTTATGGACTGTTTTTTCTCCTCTGCCACCCGGTCAAGCACGGAGGCATAAACATACATTTTCTGTTTGCGCGTGCCCGGCACACTGTCCATCGCGCCGGATTTGATAAAGCTCTCGATGGTGCGCCGGTTGACCTCCTTGTTGGAGAGCCGCTCCGTAAAGTCCTTGAGGCTCTTGTACGGCCCGTTTGCCTCGCGCTCCCTCACCAGCTCGGCAATCACCGGCTTCCCAAGCCCCTTGATTGCCGTGAGGCCATAGCGGATGGAACCTCCGTCCACGGAAAACGACGCTTCGCCGACATTGATATCCGGCGTCAGAATCGCAATACCGAGCTGCCTGCAGTTAAATATGTACTCTGCCACCTTCCCCGGATTGTCGATGACCGAGGTCATCAGCGCCGCCATAAATTCCACCGGGTAATAGCATTTCAGAAAGGCCGTCTGATAAGCTACCACTGCGTAGGCTGCAGCATGCGATTTGTTGAAGGCATATTTTGCGAAATCCGTCATCTCGTCAAAAATGTGGTTGGCGACCTGCTCCGGAATTCCCCGTGCGATGCAGCCCGGCACGCCCTCTTCCTCGCTGCCGTACACAAAGTTGCGGCGCTCCTTTTCCATCACCGAGGCCTTTTTCTTCGACATGGCGCGGCGTACAAGATCGCTGCGCCCGTAGCTGTAGCCGGCCAGGTCGCGCACGATCTGCATGACCTGCTCCTGGTAAACAATACAGCCGTAGGTCGGCCGGAGAATCGGCTCAAGCTCATCGCACTCGTATTCGATGGAATCCGGATGATTTTTACCCTTGATATATTTCGGGATAAAATCCATCGGACCCGGACGGTACAGCGATATGCCGGCGATAACATCCTCCATGTTCTGCGGCTTGAGTTCCTTGATAAAGTTTTTCATGCCGGAACTTTCCAGCTGAAACACCCCTTCCGTCCGTCCGGAGGAAAGCAGCTCATACACCCTGGCATCCGCATAGTCAATCCGGTCGATATCAAGCGTACCGCCCTGAAAGCCCGGGAGCACCTCTCCGGCCGCCGCTTCCGCCCCCCGTCCTTTACGGATCAGGCGCACGGCATTCTGAATCACCGTCAGCGTGCGCAGGCCGAGAAAGTCCATTTTTAAAAGGCCCAGCTCCTCGAGCGTCGTCATCGTAAACTGCGTCGTAATGGTATCCTCGGAGGAGCGGGAGAGCGGCACATAATCATCGGCCGGGGCGTTGCTGATTACAACGCCGGCCGCGTGGATCGAAGTGTGGCGCGCCAGGCCCTCCAGGCGCTTCGACATATCCATCAGATATCGGACCTGCTCGTCGCTCCGGCAGGCCGCCGCCAGCTCCGGATTCATTTTCAGCGCCTTGTCCAGCGTCATATTCAGTTCGTTCGGCACCAGCTTCGCGATCGCGTCGCACTGCGCGTAAGGCATGTCGAGCGCTCGGCCGACATCGCGCAGCACGCCTCTCGCCGCCATTGTACCGAAGGTAACAATCTGCACGACGCGATCCTTTCCGTACTTCTCCACGACATAGTCGATGACCTCCTGCCTGCGCTCAAAGCAGAAATCAATGTCGATATCGGGCATGGTAAGCCGTTCCGGATTCAGGAAGCGCTCAAACAGAAGATTATATTCGATCGGATCGATATTTGTTATTTCCAGGCAATAGGCAACAATGCTGCCGGCCCCGCTTCCTCGTCCCGGGCCCACCGCAATGTTGTTTTCCCGCGCGTAGCGTATAAAATCCCATACAATGAGGAAATAGTCCACAAATCCCATATCATGTATGGTCTTCATTTCATATTCCAGGCGCTCCTGCAGCTCCTCGGAAGGGTTCGGATAACGCCGGAGAAGTCCTTCCCGGCAGAGTTTCTGAAGATACTCCCATGCGGTATAGTCCTGCGGAACATCAAATTTCGGCAGCTTGTAATTCCCGAATTCGATCTCCACATTGCATCGCTCCGCGATGCGGTGCGTATTTTCCAGCGCTTCCTGCGCGTACGGGAACAGCGCCGCCATCTCAGCCTCGGATTTTATGTAGAACTGCCCGCCCTCATAGCGCATGCGGTTTTCATCGGATACCTTTTTCTGCGTCTGGATGCAGAGCAGAATATCATGCGCCTTCCAGTCTTCCGCCAGAGTATAATGAATATCGTTCGTCGCAACCAGAGGCAGGCCGGTTTCACCGGACATCCGCAGCAGCCCCTGATTGACGGTTTTCTGCTCCGGTATGCCGTGATCCTGCAGCTCCAGAAAGAAGTTTCCCTCGCCGAAAATATCCGCCAGCACGAGCGCCGCCTTCTTCGCCTCCTCATAGAAGCCTTTCCGCAGCAGGCTTGGTACCTCCCCGGCCAGGCAGGCGGAAAGCGCGATAATTCCCTCGTGATATTCCCGGAGTACCTCGTGATCGACACGCGGTTTGTAGTAAAATCTCTCGGTAAAGCCTCTGGAAACAATTTTCATCAGATTGGAATAGCCGGTATTATTCTCCGCCAGCAGCACAAGGTGGTGATAGCGTTCGTCCGAGACTGCCCCCTCCTTGTCAAAGCGGGAACCCGGCGCAGTGTAGATTTCGCAGCCGAGTATCGGCCGGATGCCCTCCGCCCGGCAGGCGCGGTAAAAATCAATGGCGCCGTACATTACGCCGTGGTCGGTAATCGCCATGCTGTCCATGCCGAGCTCCTTTGCGCGCAGCACCATCTCCTTGATTCTCCCGGAGCCGTCGAGAAGGCTGTATTCCGTATGCACATGTAAATGAGTAAATGCCATTGAGCGCCTCCTGTATCCTTTATCCTGCGGAATCAGGCCGTATTTCCGGCCGGATTCCCTTGTTCGATCTGCTTCTTTCGATATACCGGATTCCGTGCGTCGGTATGTTCTTTCTTTTATACCGTATTTCCTTTATTGTTCTGCTCGTGCTCCGTTTATACCGTATTTTCTTTATCGCTCTGCTCGCACTCCGTTTCGGATTCGGTTTCTTTCTGATGAAAAAAACGGTAAACCTGCTCTGCAGCCCGGCGGTTGAATTCCGGCAGCTCCGCCAGCTCTTCCTCCGAAGCAGCCCGGAGCGCATCCAGCGACTGATATTTTTTCATCAGTGCCCGCCGGCGCACCGCACCGATGCCCGGAATATCGTCAAGCACGGAATGTACCTGCGCTTTACCGCGAAGCGACCGGTGAAACTCAATCGCAAAGCGGTGCGTTTCATCCTGGATTCTTGTAATCAGCTTGAACGCTTCGCTCGCGGTGTCGATCGGAATCTCGATATTGTTGAAATACAATCCCCTTGTTCGGTGATTGTCGTCCTTCACCATACCGCATACCGTCACCCCGGTAATGTGAAGTTCTTCCAGCACGCCAAGCGCCACGTTTACCTGACCGCGCCCGCCGTCCATCATAATAAGATCCGGAAGGCGCTGAAAGCTGTCAAGCACCAAAGACGCAGGCGGCTTCTTCGGCACAGCGACTTCGGAGCTGTCCGGCTGCGATTCTGCCCTCTGCGTTTCCGGTGCCATTTGCTCTATGCTGCTGCTTTGCGCTGCTTTCATCTCCTGTATTTCTTCCGGCATCTGCTCTATGCCGCTGCCTTGCGCTGCTTTCGTTTCCTGCGTTTCTGCCGGCATCTCCGTGCTGCCGCCTTGCGCTGCTTTCGTCTCCTGTATTTCTTCCGGCATCTGCTCTATGCCGCTGCCTTGCGCTGCTTTCATCTCCTGCATTTCTGCCGGCATCTGCTCCATGCTGCCGCCCGGCTGCGCTTTGCGGCCATGCGTAAAACGCCGCGTCAGCACCTCCCGCATACTTGCGTAATCGTCCGGCCCAACAACCGTCCGTATTTTAAATTTGCGATAATCGCTTTTCTTCGGCCTCCCGTTCTCATACACCACCATGGAACCGACCGATTCAAAACCGCTTGTATTCGAGATGTCATAAGATTCGATGCGGCTGATCTGCGGCATGCCCAGCCAATCGGCAATCTGTTTTACCGCCCCGGTCGTACGTGCTTCCTCCCGCCGAATCTTTTCCGTATCCTGCTGCAGTACCATCGAGGCATTCTTTTCTGCCAGCTCAATCAATTTCTCCTTATCCCCGCGCTGCGGGAAGAGGAGCTTCACCTTCCCGCCTCTCCGGGCCGAAAGCCACTCCCCGATCAGTGACTCGTCCTCCGGGCGAAGCTGCTCGCCCAGCAGCAGTTCCTTCGGCACAAAAGGAGTGCCGGCATAATACTGCTTCAGAAAATCAGCCATAATATCCGGGCGTTCCTCGTTCCTGACGCCGGTGAGATAGAAATGCTCCCTGCCGATCATCTTTCCGTCCCGTACAAAAAACACCTGCACAACCGCCTCGTCCTCCGCAGTGGCAAAAGCGATAATATCGCGGTTGCTGCCCTCGTTATCGCTTGCCTTCTGCTGCTGCGTCAGCTTTTTTACGCTGTTCAAAAGATCGCGGTATTCTGCTGCCTTCTCAAATTCCATACGCTCGGATGCCTCAAGCATCTCTGCGGTCAGCCGTTTTGTAAGAAGACCATAATTTCCGTTCAGAAACTCCAGAATCCCTTCAATATTTTTGCGGTACTCCTCCTCGGTGATATAGCCCTGACAGGGCGCCTTGCACTGCCCGATATGGTAATAGAGGCAAGGGCGCTCCGTGTCCTTCTCACCCGTCAGCGCTCTGCTGCAGCTGCGATAAAAATATGTTTTTCGAAGCAGCTCCAGCGTCTCTTTCACTGCGCCGCCGCTCGTGTAGGGTCCGAAATATTTGGCCTTGTCCTTTTTCTGTCTCCTGGCGTAGATCACGCGCGGAAATTTTTCATTCACTGTAACCTTGATATACGGATAACTCTTGTCGTCCTTGAGCATCGTATTATACTTTGGCCGATGCTCTTTGATCAGATTGCACTCAAGTACAAGCGCCTCCATCTCGGAATCCACAACAATATACTCGAAATATGCAATGTTCGCCACCATCTGCTGAATCTTCGGCGACTTGCCGCGGCTGCTCTGAAAATACTGGCGCACGCGGTTTTTTAGACTTATCGCCTTTCCGACATAAATGATGGCATCCTGCTTATCGTGCATAATATAAACGCCAGGCTTGCCGGGCAGTTTCTTTAATTCCTCCTCGATATCAAACATGGCGTTTCCCCCGCTTGTATAGTTAGTTGTCAGCAAATTTTCCGAAAAAACTTCCAGTCAAGTCTCGTTGCCTGATCAGGATATTTTCTGCTTCCCCGGGTGATTCCAGCTGCCCGCTCAGGCCATTTTCTGCTTCCCCAAACGCTTCCAGCCGCCCGCTCAGGCCATCTTCCGCTTCCCAGACGATTCCAGCCGCCCGCCCGGGCCATTTTCTGCTTCCTATTTCCCCGGGCGATTCCAGCTGCCCGCCCGGGCCATTTTCTGCTTCCTATTTCCCCGGGCGATTCCAGCCACCCGCCCGGGTCATTTACCGCTTATCCGACTGAATCCGCTCCGGCCGCTCCCGACGCCTCCGGTGAACCATCACCGCCCGCTCCGGCTGTTCCCTGCGTTTCCGACGGATTCCATTCATCCGCTCCGGCCTGATCAGATGCTTCCGATTCCGGCGCCGTCTTCTCCTCCAGAGCATTCTCTTCCTCGGACAGGCCCTTTACCTCACGGAAAATTTTCATAAATTCCTTTCCGGTAATGGTTTCTTTCTCGATCAGGAACTCCGCCAGCTGGTCAAGCACGCCGCGGTTTTCCAGCAGAAGAACACGCGCGCCCTCGTAGCTTTTTTTCAGCAGCTCCATAATTTCCTTGTCGATCTCCGCCGCGGTTTCGTCGGCGCAGTTGAGCACCGGCCTTCCGTCAAGATAACGGTTCTCAACCGATTCCAGGCCGATCAGGCCGAATTTTTCGGACATGCCGTACTGCGTGACCATTGCGCGGGCAAGCGAAGTCGCCTTCTCAATATCGTTGGCTGCACCGGTCGTAACAGAACCGAAAACGATTTCTTCCGCAGCTCGCCCGCCGAGCAGCATCTTCAGCCGGGCGAGCAGCTCGTCCCGGCTCATCAGATATTTCTCCTCCTCCGGCACCTGAAGCACATAGCCGAGGGAACCCATCGTTCTTGGGACGATCGTAATTTTCTGTACCGGCTCCGCCTTTTTTTCAAGCGCTGTTACAAGCGCATGCCCAACCTCATGGTATGCCACAATTTTTTTCTCTTCTATGCCGAGAATGCGATCTTTCTTTTCCTTTCCCGCGATCACAACCTCTACGGATTCAAACAGATCCTCCTGCGTGACAACGGTTCTTCCCTCTTTGACGGCCAGGATCGCCGCCTCGTTGATCATATTGGCAAGATCGGAGCCGACGGCCCCGGACGTCGCCAGCGCAATAGCCTCCAGGTCAACAGAATCGTGCATCAGCACATTTTTCGAATGAACCTTCAGCACCTCCAGGCGCCCTTTCAAATCCGGTTTATCCACAATAATCCGGCGGTCAAAGCGTCCCGGACGCAGAAGCGCCTTGTCCAGCACCTCCGGCCGGTTGGTCGCCGCCAGAATCACGATACCCTTCGACGTGTCAAAGCCGTCCATCTCCGAAAGCAGCTGATTGAGCGTCTGCTCGCGCTCGTCGTTTCCGCCGCCGTAATGGGAATCGCGGCTCTTTTCGATGGCATCAATCTCGTCAATAAAGACAATGCACGGGGCCTGGCTCTGCGCCTGCTTAAACAGATCCCGCACGCGCGAGGCGCCGACACCGACAAACATTTCCACAAAATCCGAGCCCGAGAGCGAGAAAAACGGTACCTTTGCCTCGCCGGCCACCGCCTTGGCAAGCAGCGTTTTTCCGGTTCCCGGAGGTCCTACCAGCAGGGCTCCCTTCGGAAGCTTTGCTCCGATTCTTGTATATTTCCCCGGATTATGGAGGAAATCCACCAGCTCAGTTACAGACTCTTTTGCCTCCTCCTGACCGGCTACATCCTTAAAGGTAACTCCCGTCTCCTTCTCCACATAGACCTTGGCGTTGCTTTTTCCGACGCTGCCCATCATGCCCCCGTTTTTCGTCAGCATGCGGAACAGGAAAATCATCACGACATAAATCAGGACAAAGGGCAGCACATAGGAAAGAATAATGTCGAGGATTGTCACGCTCTTGTCCGTGTAGGTCGCGGAATACCGTATTCCCGCCTCCTCGCAGCGCCGCTGCAGCTCTGTGTCATACGGGAAATACCCGGTATAATAATAGACGCCCTCCTGGTAATCCAGATTGGATTTTGACGGCGTGATCAGGATGCGCTGCTTATCCGGCTGCACCTCAATCTGATCAATCCTTCCCTGATTCAGCATGCCCACAAACTCGCCGTAGGTGATCTGCCTCAGAGAGCCCGCCTCCAGCTGCTTCGTCATGTATGAAAACACGCAGAGGATGAAAAGTGCCGCAACAAGGCAGATCACCCAGCCGAAACGGTTGTTTCTTTTTCTGTTATCCTGATTATTGTTGGAATTATTATTCTGGCTATTATTCTGATTATCCATCGGGACTCCTTTTTCGTAAGACCGCTAAAATCCGCAAGCCCTTTTTCAACACTTTAGCTTCCATTATAATAGCAGACATTTTATAAATCAAGAATTTCGGCAGAAATTCATTTATTTTTCATATTACCATATTTATTACCGTATTTTTTACATGATATTTTCAAAAATACAGCGGGATTTTCACGGCACACTTTTCTTTCAGTATACCCCCGGAACTCAAATTTCATTCCGTTTTGTCCCCTGTCAAATGCAATCTGCTTCTGCCTCCGCCGTGGCTGACAGCCAAATTCCGCCCCATATTCCGCTCCGATACAAAAATCCCGCAGCCTCCTCGGCTGCGGGATTTTCGCTTTTTATTTGATCCTTGCGTTCGGCCACAGTCTCAGCCTACGCCTGATTTAAAAATGCGCCGAACTTTTTATCCTCCGTACTGATATGCGAAATCAGAACGCCGATATGCTGGTTCAGCTTTCCAAGCTCCGCAATGGTCGGGCCGGTCTCCGAAATACCGGATGTAATCTCCTGCAGCGTTTTCCTGTAATTTTCATGAAATTCCCTGTGTGCCGGAAATCCTGGATAACCGCTCTGTTGCTGAAGCCGCTCCTCATGCGAAAAATGCTGAAACACATAATTGTTTAAGAATTTTATTGTTTCTTCCATGGCAGCGCGCCCTCTGCCCTCGCTGCAGGCATCCAGCAGCTTGTTTACTGCCTCAAGTAGCTCTTTATGCTCCTTGTCGATGATTGCATTCCCCGTCTCCAGTTTCTTCGTAAATTCGTACCTGCCCATTGACAGTATCCTCCTTTTTTGCATTTGCGATACCATTATAGCGCAGCGTCCGGTGAAATTCAATCCCTCATAAAAAGAACGTCCGGCCCTGATTACAGGCCAGACACTCTTCCGGCGGCTGCAATTTATTCCTGCAGCTGCATTCTATTTATTTATGTTCCCGAATTAATAGGTCGAATATGGCACCTCATAATCCACCGCATACTCCCATGCAACAGAATTCTTCTTTACCTTCATCTTGAAGCTCTCGCTGCAGTTATCGAACACGCCGCTGCCCATATCCTCCACAGAGGACGGCACAGTCGCACTCTTTAAAGCCTCGCAGCCGTCGAACGCACTGCTTCCGAGATAGTTGAGCGTACTCGGCAGCGAAACCTGCGTCAGCTTTATACATCCCTCAAACGCATAATCCTCCAGCGTTTTCAGTCCCGACTTAAAGGTGACGGAGGTAAGCCCCTCGCAGTATCCGAACGCATCCATGTCGATCAGCGTCACCGTGGACGGAATCGTAACCGAGCCAAGCGAGATGCATTCGTAAAACGCCTCCGAACCGATTTCCTTTACCGCCTTGCCGAACGTTACGGTTTTCAGCGCGCTGCACCCGTAGAAGGCGCCGGCCGGAATCGCGGTAATACCGTCCGGAATAATAATGGATGTCAGTGCCTCGCAGCCCTCAAACGCATTCTCGCCGAGGTAGGTGAGGCCCGTCGGAAGCGCAACGCTCTTCAGCTCGCTGCACAGGCCGAATGCACTGTCCCCGATGCTCTTCACCGTGGCCGGAATCCGCACGGACTTCATATCGGAAAGCCCCTCGAATGCACTGTCCCCGATCGCCGTAACTTTGTACTTGCCGATCATATTCGGGATCGCAAGGGATGTGACGGAATAATCGTAAACACCGGTAATAATGGCCTGACCATCCTCAACATCATACTCGAACAGCTCATCCTCCGGAAGCTCCTCTTCCTCCTCCGGCGGATCGTTCACTGTAACGGTAACCGCGTGAGATTTTCCGCTGACCGTATCCTTGAATGTTACCTTGACGGTACCGGCCTTCTTCGCCGTAAGCACGCGCGTTTTTACATCAAATGCGGCAACGGTTTTGTCGGATAGCGTCCAGGTAACCGACGTCTTCTTCAGGCCGTAGGTTCCCGCCGTAAGTTTTGCCGTCTCTCCGACCGTCATCGTGGATGGCGCCTTCGTGATCTTTACGTAAGGATTGCTGACCGTAACAGCAATCGTTCCGGTATAGGTATTTTTCGCCCGCTTGATCGTAACGGTCACATTCGCTTTCCCGACCTTTACCGGCTTGATCACACCGGAAGCCGTAACCTTCGCCACCGCAGCGTCCGCACTTTTATATGTGACGGTATCGCTCTCCGCAAGATTCTTAATGACAATCTTGTAGTTATCCCCTCCGATATACAGCGTCTTGCTCTTCACCGAAACAGCGGGCTCCGCAGCAGCTGCCGCCGCCTGCAGCGCTGCCGCAGGCATGCTTTCTGCGAACATAGCAGCAGCAAACATGAATATCAGCAGAAATGCCGCAAGCCTTTTCCTTCCTCTGTTACCTGCACACTTGCCTTCCATCTTCATTGCAACCTCCTTCTGCGCATATCCGCGCCCTCTACTTCAGCTTCTCCACAACAAACGGATGTCCTTCCAGCGCAGCTTCGTAATATTCTGCCGAAGCTTCCTTCACATATACCGTCTCCAGATCATCGCAGTAGTTGAAAATATCCTCTCCCAGCGACACCTGATTTTCCGGCATGGTGATCTGTACCAGTCCCGCGCTGTAAAATGCCTGATCACCGATGTAGACAAGGCTCTCCGGAAGTTTTATATCCTTCAGGGATTCGCAGCTCCAGAACGCCTCCTGCTCAATCACCGTCATGCCCTCGGACAGCACAACCTCGGACAGCGCATAACAGTTTGTAAACATTCCGTATGAAACGCTTTTCAGCGATGACGGCAGCTCAATCCTCTTCATATCCGTGCAGTCGAAAAACACATTGTCTCCGACGCTTTCCAGCCCCTCCGGCAGACGGATATTCACCAGTGCATAGCAGCTGCAGAATGCTTCACTGCCGATCGACCTCAGCCCGTCGGGCAGCATCACATCGGTAAGTGCCTCACAGCTCTCGAAGGTATTGTCGCCGATGCTGCTCAGCCCGCCGGAAAAAGAGAGCTCCCGGAGCTCGTAGCAGCCCTGAAACGCTGCGTCCCCGATCCGCTCGACATTCTTCCCGAAGCTGACCTTCGTCAGTTCATAGCAATAAGAAAACGCTTCATCCCCGATGGCGGTCACACGGTAACTCTTCCCGCCGTAAGCAAGCTCATCCGGAAAATCAATTTCAGCAAGCTCAAGATCATAATAATCAACCGCTGAAGCGGTATCATCGCCGGTAATCTCGTAATAAATCCCCCGGTACATCAGCTGTTCCGTGACGGAATCCAGTACGACCTCCCGCTCCGCGCGATCCTCGTCGGATTCATCCTCACCTACATCGTCCGTTCCGCCCCCCGGCGGAGCTTCGCTTGGCTCAGGCGCGAGCTCCGTAGGCCGGGCGCTGCCCGGATCCGCCGAACCGGTCGGACTGGCAGGCTCCTGCTCATTCTGCCTCTCGCCGCAGGCGGCAAGCAGAAGCATTGCGGCAGCCGCAGCCGCGAACACTCCCTTTCTCATGAGTTTATTATAAATCATCCTGAATTACCCCTTTCCTTCTGCCGCAGACAATTCTGCGGCGCCATACCGGACACCGTCGAACCTGGGTTTCCGGGGCTTCGCGCTGCCCGTCCGCACCCGGAAATCCACTTTCTCGATTATATATCGGCAGGAAGGGGCAAATCCTTTAGCCCCTACGGGGTGAGTCTGTGAATATCTCTTGGGAACAGGGCTGCCTGACGCACATTCTCCATTCCCAGAAGCCTGGCGGTAAGCCGCTCAAGCCCCAGACCAAGGCCTCCGTGCGGCGGGGCTCCGTACCGGTGCAGCATCAGATACGATTCAAAGTCTTCCGGATTCATGCCGCGCCGCTCCATTTTTTCAATCTGCTGTGCGCAATTATGGATTCGCTGCCCGCCCGTCGTCACCTCAAGACCGCGGAAAAGCAGGTCGAAGCTTTCCGTTACCTCCGGATTTCCCGGCGTATCCATCGCGTAAAATGGTCTTTTCGCAGAAGGATAGTGCGTGACAAACACAAATTCCGATCCGGTTTCCTTTTGAATCAGTTCGCACAAAAGGCGCTCCTCCTCCGGCTCAAAATCCTCGTAATCCGAGATTGTGTGGCGATATTTGGCCGCAATCCTCTCCTTGGCTTCATGGAATCTCACCGCCGGAATACGGTCGATTTTCGGCAGACGGACATCCCGGAGTGCCAGCTCCTCTGCGGCGTTCTGTTCCAGATATTCCATCGCAAAGCGCAGCATGCCCGTTTCCATTTCCATAATTTCCTCAAAACCGGAAATATAGCCCATTTCAAAATCGACGCCGGTATACTCGTTCAGATGCCTCGAGGTATCGTGCTTTTCGGCACGGAACACAGGACCAATCTCATAGACCCGCTCGAAGACGCCCGTCAGAATCTGCTTATAAAACTGCGGGCTCTGCGCCAGATAGGCCGGACGACCGAAATAATCAAGCCGGAAAATATTGGCGCCGCCTTCCGCCCCCTCCGAAACAAGCTTCGGCGTATGGGCCTCGACAAAGCCCTGTCCTTCCAGATATTCCCGGAACGCGCGGCACAGGCAGGCCTGCAGGCGGAACATCGCCCGCTCCCTCTCATTGCGCAGCACCAGCGGCCGGTAATCCAGCATTTTTTCAAAGGAAGTGTTAATCTCCCGGTTTCCGACCGCAAACGGCAGTTCCCGGGCCGGTGCGGAGAGTACCCGGACCCGCTTCAGGCGCAGTTCATAGCCTGCTCTTGCCCTCGGTTCCTCTCTCACCACAGCCTCTGCCTCAATGCAGGTTTCCTCGCACAGAAGCTCCAGCGGAAATTCGGACTCTCCCTCCTCCCACACGCACTGCTCTGTCCCTGCGGACGTCCGGAGCAGAACGAACGCAAAGCCGCTCATCTTCCGTATTTTACCCACTGCTCCGTGCAGGCTGACGGTCTGGCCGGCCCTGCTTTTATAGTTCTCTTTTCCGCGGCCCTGCGCCGCTTCCACAAAATGAAATTCTCCCATAATTGCCTCCTGTTGGATTGGTAATTTTTGTAAATCTTTCCTGCTGCCGCGATTCCTCGGCGTTTTCACACAGCAGTTCTGCGCAGAAATACGGATACCAATCAGGACGAACACCGTCTCTGTGTTCCATCCGATCACCCTCTTTCTATGATTGCTTTTCTGATTCAAGCTCTTTTCTTCAGTTTCTTTCTGATTCAGTTTCTTTTCTAAATCCAGATTTCTTTTCTGAATTCAAATTTCTTTTCCGAATCCAAATTTCTTTTCTGAATCCAGATTTCTTTTCCGAATCCAGATTTCTTTTCCGAATCCAGATTTCTTTTCCGAATCCGAATTTCTTTTCCGAATCCAGATTTCTTTTCTAAATTCAAATTTTTTTCTGATTTCAAATCTCTGTTCCCTGCACGCAAAAAAACCACACCGGTATTTTCATACAAGTGTGGTTCGGCTTCAGCCACACAGGCACAGCACAAGAAGCGCATGCGCCTGTGTAATTCTCACAGTCACATGCGCTGTCTATCGTCGTCCCTGTCTTTTCTTCCGCAGATATACAGCATTATTTATTCCTCCTGGCAGCATCCGGCAAATAAAGCAGAGCTGAATGTCTGGCTTATTATAACGTATCCTCTTCCCTCTGTCAAGGCTGCTGCGCAAAACTTCCGCATCCTGCCCTTTTTGAACTTATCTGCAGCTTAAATGTTTGCTCCCTGCAATGAGACAGTACGGTTCTTCGCCCCATTTAATTTCCTGCGTTGAACCCCTGGCTCTGTCTGCTGCCGTACAGACTTGCGATCCAGAAATAAACGCCATTCCCGAAATAAGAAAATCAGGAAGCAAAAATACAAAGGATTATAAAATCCCCCTTGAGCGCTTACGGGCGGGCGCGGTCAATTTCGTTGCGTATTCCCTGCATCTGGTAGTCCAGCAGCTCAATGGAATCAGCGCAGTCCTTCAGCTTTCTCACAATCTCCTCCGCATTCTCCACATCCTTTTTGTATTTCAGCTTATGCTCCAGGCTCGCCCAGAAATCCATGGCGATCGTACGGAACTGCACTTCCACCTTGCGGTATATCTTAGCCGAGGAGAGGAAGATCGGTACCTCAATAATAATGTGCAGACTTCGGTAGCCGTTGTCCTTCGGATTTTTGATATAATCCTTCCGGGTCAGCAAAATAATATCATCCTGGCGGATAAA
>ERZ777305.2567-NODE-2567-length-15099-cov-3.301316_pt1 | contig 15099 bp, 14 predicted proteins | sample MGYA00374965_ERZ777305 | MGnify/ENA primary metagenome ERZ777305 (study PRJEB29328, sample SAMD00013331) | mouse gut metagenome | study: EMG produced TPA metagenomics assembly of the Metagenome analysis of fecal microbiota from mouse which was promoted... | reverse complement strand
AGTCCCTGGCCCCCTCGGGGGAGGAGGCGGTAAGGATGGGAGTGGTGATCTCCATAAAGCCGTGGTCGATCATGGAAGAGCGCAGGGCCGCTACCACCTGGGAGCGAAGGATGATGTTTTTCTTTATGTCCGGGTTCCGAAGGTCCAGGTACCGGTGCTTCAGGCGAATGGCCTCGTCGGCCTCCCGGGAGCGGTTTACCTGGAAGGGAAGTTCGTTGTGGCGGCACTTGCCCAGTACAGTGAGGTCGGAAGGAACCACCTCAATATCGCCGGTGGGCAGCTTGGGGTTCTTGCTGTCCCGCTCCCGGACCATTCCGGTGACCTGAACGGTGGACTCCTTGTTGAGGGCCTTGAAGGCCTTTACCATATCCTCCGTCTCGCAGACCACCTGGGTGACGCCGTAGAAGTCCCGAAGAACGGCAAAGCCCAGATTGGCGCCCACCTCCCGGAAGTTCTCCAGAAAGCCGGAGAGGGTGACGCTCTGCCCTGCCTCGGTCAGCCGAAGCTCTCCGCAGTTGTGGGTGCGGTACGCGGTCTTGCACTGATCCATAAAAATCAACTCCTAAATATTACTTTGAGAATCACTGTTGAGCGCTAAAAAGCATTTGCAGATAGGCGGCGTAGCTTCCAGGAACGTCGATCTGGTCCATCACAGGGCTGTTTACCACGATCTGAGCGCTTTGGAGCCAGTCGTTGACCTGCCGCTCCAGAAGGGCGGCCCGGTATTGCTCCAGCAGTTCCGGGTGCCCCAGGGGATCCAGCCGCCAGATAATGTGGTAACCGTAGGTGGACTTTACCGGTTCCTTGGTATAGCTGCCTACCTCCAGAGCCTGGGTGCCCGATTCGAATTCCTGGACCATCTCCCCCGGCCCAAAAAGATAGCCGTCGGGGTTGCTCTGCATTCCAGGGTCGGTCCCAAACACATAGAGAAGCGCGTTGAACTGCTCCAGGGTGGGCTGAGCTTTCAGGCCGTCCAGGACCGCCTGAGCGCTTTGCTCGTCCTCTACCAAAATGTGCTTGGAGCATAGCAAGCCATTTTCCTTTACAAAGCTTCCCAACTCCTCCTGGGAGGGGGAGGGAGCCAGGGCGGAGGGGAGGGCGTCTACCCCGCAACCCAATTGGGCGGCCTTGGCTTCTATCAATACCTGGGCCGCCGCCTGGACCTGGGCCTGCTCCAGTACGGCCTGAAGCATATCGGGGGAGGTCAGGTCCAGCCGGGACTGGTAGTAATTGGACAGGAAGGAATCCAGCTGATAAGCTACCGAGTTGATCCAGCCTGTCAGTTCCGATGCGGGAACGGGGACGCCGTTCACCGTCATGGCAATATCGCCGCCGTTTTGGTCCTGCCCGGAGGAAGGGGAGGCCGGAGAGGGCTCCTTGGGGATAAAGGAGAGCCGCAGTTCGCTTTTTACCAGCCGGGCCACCATGGCGGCTACCTCCGAGCGGGACAGGGTCTTGTCTCCGGCAAAGGTCCCATATTCGTCGGTGCCCGTCAGGATCCCGGCATTATAGAAGGCAAGTACATGCTGGTCTCCGGTGTCGGGAAGGGCGGTAATGGAGTTGATGGCAGGAAGCTGTTCGGGAGCCGTCACCGCCGAAAGAAGGTCAAAAAGCTCCTGCCGGGTGGCGGTCTTGGTGGGCTCAGGAACGGCTACGCCGTTGGCGGTCAGATAGCCCACATACTTCTGATACCAGGGCGGCGTTTCCCCCGGCAGGGCGGTGACGCCGGGGATAGCCTGTCCACTGGAGGACTCCAAAAGGCGGGCGGCAATGGCGGCGCACTCGGCCACCGTCATAGTACCGCTGGGAGAAAAGTTCCCATTGCCGGTCCCGTTCATCAGCCCGCTTTCCGCACAGACCGATACATAGGGGGCAAACCAGTCGGTGTCCTTCACGTCGGTGAAGGAACTTTCCGCCGCCTGAGCGAGGCTCAGACAAAGCACCAGGGACAGCATTCCGCAAAAGATCTTCTTTTTCATTGCGCACGACCTTTCCTAATTTGTTTGATAAAAGCTTCGGTAGAAATCAGTCCTCCTGAAATTGGATCCGGTACAGCTTTTCGTTCAGGCACACAAATCCGGTTCCGTCCTCCCCGATGGGCCCGGCCCAATCAAAGTCTTCGGTCACCGGGTTTCCCGCAAGGTCGTAGTAGGCCATGACGGAGTTCCGGCCGCTTTCGTGATACATGGCGACCAGCCCATGGTGGGCCGCCAGTCCGCCGTTGAAGTAGCCAGAAAAGGCGGCGGTGGGAGTCTCCACCCCCTCCATGGTCACGGTGCCGCAGTCATCGCGCCAGTTTTGGGTGCCCCAGTAAGTGAATACGCCGTCCCCCAGATACCACAGTTCACTGTAGCGCCGGGATAAAATTTCCGTTCCGGTTTCGTCAATGGCGGTGGCGGACCAGTCCATATCCCGAAAATGGACCACCGCTGCGCCGTCCGTAAAGGGGGAAACCATATCATACTGGGCGGGGATGACCCAATTCCCATCCTGATCTACGTAACCATAAAGCCCGGCGCTTTCGTCCAGCTTGGGTTGGGGCCAGGTGGGAACGGTGGGGAAATAGGTCTTCTGGGCTTCCTCTCGGGCGGGAGAGTCGTCTGGGATCCCCTGGTCCAGCAAAAGCCCTTCCCGGTCCACGTCGTAAATGTTCCACAAAAGATCCCCCAAGGGCCTGTCCCACCGGGTCGCTCCCTCTCTGGTCATGACCCACAGCCGTCTGGCGTTTCCCCGGGAGGTCAAATGCTCAAAGCCATAGACAAAATACCCGTCCAGGTCCAGGAGTTTTCCGTCGGGGCGGCAAATGGCCTCCTCCACTACGCCCTCGTTCTCCCGGCGCTGAATGACGGCCCATCCGGCGGCCACATTGTTGGAGTCCTCCGTGGGGGTCCAGCCCTGGGGAAGAGGGATCTCTGTCAGGGTGTAGGGGAGTTCCGCAGTCGGGGCGGGGGAGAAGGACAGCCGTAGTTCGGGGTCCAGGACCCGGGCGGTCATGGCGGCGGCCTCAGCTCTGGTCAGGGTCCTGAAGGGTTCAAAATTGCCCCTCGAATCTATTCCGCTGAGGATCCCCGCCTCATAAAGGGCGTATACACCGGCGTTATCTTCCTTCCGCTCCACGTCGGGGATAACGGGGACCGTATTGCGCTTTTCCAATGCTCCGGCAGCGTAGGCCAGAGCCTGGGCAAAGGACGACCGATCATTGCCGCCGCTGCGGAAAAAGAGGGGGGTAGACTGAAGGCCATGGGTATCCCCATAGTGCCAGGCGGTTTGGATCCAGCTATCCTCCCAGTCTCCGGGAAGAAACTGCCAGCAGTCGGAGACATACCGAAAGGCGTCCCGGTCCTCAGGGACGAAGACCAGACGGGCGGAAGACCATTCAGGATCGCTCACGGATCGAAGTCGGCCTGGATATTCCCTTGCGGCATAGGTGACGGCAGCCGCCGTCCCGTCCAGCCGTAAGGCCTGCGTCTTATCATCCAGCCAGAGGGCGGGGGCGTTCCAGGGGGGCATATCCTCCTCCCACCATTGGGGAAAGGTGCGGAAGTTGCGAATATGGTCGGTCAAGGTAAATGCTTCGGTGGAAAGGGTCATCTGTCCCCAGTCGGCAGGCGGAGCGTCAAAAAGACCGTCGCCGCCTCGCAAAAGATCATAAAGCCGCAGGGACAGAACAGTACACTCCTGATAGGTAAGGGTCCGATGGGGAGAAAATCGTCCTTCCCCAGTACCGTTAAGGATATTGGCCTGGGCGCAGACCGCCACATAGGGGGCAAACCAGTCTGTTTCCATTACATCGGAAAAGGGGCGCTCCGCCGCTTTGGCAGCGGGCAGACAAAAGGAAAGGCACAGGAGCCCGCAGAGCAGCTTCTTTTTCATCCTCCCACACATCCTTTCCCATACGCTTTACAAGAATCGAGCGCTTTTTCACAGGGGTGGGGCTCACGCCCGTCCGCTTACGCCCCTACGCCTACGGCGTAGTCGGGCTCAAAGGTCTCCCCGGTCAGGTCGATAAGCCGGGAGTAATAGACCTGATAGTCAAAGTCTTTGTAGGCCGGGGTCCCCATTTGCGCGGTGACGCCGCAAGACGACAAGGCTTGCTCCTTTACATGGGCCAAAACGGTCTTTCCATCCCCACTGTCGGCGTTCCAGTTGAATTCCTGGCCGGAGCGAAGAAGGGCGGCTTCCCAGGTGGCAATGGCGTTGTTGACCTGGGGAAGAAAGACTTCGGCGGTCACACCGTTTTCAAAGAGGACCGTGTCCGGGGTCAGGTAGGCGGCGGTGAAGGGGGAATAGTCGGCGGGCACAAAGGTTTTGCGCAGTTCAGCCTTGGCCATCCGGGCCACCATGGCAGCCGCCTCCGCCCGGGTCAGGGTCTTGCCGGGGGCAAAGGTACCATACTTGTCCATTCCGGTCAGGATCCCCCAGTTATAAAACTGAAGGATCACATTGTCCTCTCCAATATCGGGCAGGTCCTCATAGGAAATGTGGTTGATGTCGGGAAAATAGTCCCAGTTTCCGTCGGCCGCCAGGGCCATGAAGACCAAAAAGTCATGCCGGGTGGCAGGAGCCTCAAAGAGGGCCTTGTCACCCCAGTCAATGATCCCATAATAGCTGGAGCCGCTTGTCTGGGCGGCGTCCTGCAAATAATCCACATAATGCTGGTACCAGGGAAGGGAGGGATCGGGGACAGGCGCCGGGATAGGCGTTCCTGTCAGCTTCTCCCGCAGCCGGGCAGCCAGGGCGGCGCACTCGGGGCCGGAGAGGGTCTTGTTAGGCTCAAAGCCCTTGTCGGTCCCTGACATAATGCCGATCTCATAGCACAGCTTGGCGGTATCGTAGAACCAGTCGGTCTCCTTCACATCGGTATAGCCGGGAAAGGGGTTGACCGTGGGGAATTTTTCCTGTTCGCCCGCCGCCAGGGCGGGGGAGAGAAGAAGGGCAGCGGAGAGAAGAAGAACGCTTATCTTTTTTTTCATGGGAAACCTCCAAAAGACAGAATACCCGGTTAGACGTATCAAAGGAGAGAAAGGTTCCTCATTCCCGGATGGGAGCGCCCACATTTCCCGCGGCCACTTTTTCCCGGAGCCAATCGGGGGCGGCGGAGAGGGATACCTTTTCCTGATCCCCGGAGGTCATATCTTTTAAGGAGACAACGCCGTTTTGGATCTCGTCCTCTCCCAGAAAAGCCACGAAGGGGACGCCGATGCGATCGGCATAATTCATCTTGGCCTTAAATTTTTTGGGTTCGGTGTAGAGTTGTGAGCGGACTCCCGCGCTTCGGCAGGCGGTGGCAAAAGCAATGGCAGGAGACAGATCCTCCGTCATGGGCAGAATAAGCACGTCCGCCGGGGCGGTGGGCAGGGTCTCGTTCAGCATGGCCTGCTCCTGAAGCACGTAAAAAAGCCGGGTGAGGCCGATAGAGATGCCCACGCCGGGCAGCTGCTTGTCCGTATAATACTCTGCCAGGTTGTCGTAGCGGCCTCCGGAGCATACAGAGCCTACCTCCGGGTGATCCAGAAGCATGGTCTCATAGACAGTGCCCGTATAATAGTCGAGACCTCTGGCAATGGTCAGATCCACGGCAAAGTGGTCCTGGGGTACGCCGAAGTCTCCCAAATACCGGACTACCGTGCGAAGTTCCTCCACGCCTTTGTCAAAAAGTTCGTTTTTCCCCAGGAAGCCCTCCAGGGCGGACAAGGGGTCGGGAGCAGCCAAAAGAGAAAGAAGTTGTGTGGCGACATTCGTAGCCACCCCAAAATCGTCTATCAGGATCGCGGCGACTTTCTCAGGGCCGATCTTCTCCAGCTTGTCGATGGTCCGCATCACGTCCTGGGCCTTTTCCTCCAATCCCAGAATGGCAAAAAGGCCATTGAGGATCTTTCGGTTATTGACCCGGATCCGAAACCGGGTAAGGCCCAAAGCGGTAAAGGTTTGGTAAATAATGGCGGGGATCTCCGCTTCGTTGATGATATCCAAACTCCCATCGCCAATGACGTCGATGTCCGCCTGGTAAAATTCCCGGAACCGGCCCCGCTGGGCCCGTTCCCCCCGGTAGACCTTGCCGATCTGATACCGGCGGAAGGGAAAGCAGAGTTCGTTGTGGTGAAGAGCCACATATTTCGCCAGGGGGACGGTAAGGTCAAAGCGAAGGGACAGGTCGGTATCTCCCTTGGTAAAGCGGTAGATCTGCTTTTCCGTCTCTCCGCCCGCCTTGGCCAAAAGGACTTCACTGGCCTCGATGGCGGGGGTGTCCAGGGGAGTAAAGCCATAGCGGGCATAGGTTTCCTCCAAAATACCCTTCACCCTTTCGAATTGGGCCTGTTGAGGAGGGAGAAGTTCCATAAACCCGGATAAAGTCCGCGCTTTTACTCGTTCCATACCATGTTCATCCTTTCCGGTTTGTAAAAAAAGGCACTCTCATCCCGCGCGAATCGCTCACGGGACGAAAGCGCCTGCTTTCGTGGTGCCACCCATGTTCAGCGGCGGCCTTATGACCGCTGCCCTTTGCCTTCTGGTACGGGAAGGGGACCGTGGACGTCTCCGTCCCCGCTCCCGGGCCGTCTTTCGCCGACGCCTTGCCGCAGGATCTTTTCAGCCTGGAGATCCCTCTCTGTCCGGCGGTGTGCCGCTACTCATGCCCGGTCATCGCGGTGTATGGTCTTGGACGGCGGCGGAAAAGCCGGAGCGCCCTTCAGAAATGATACTACTCCAAAAATGCCCGGGTGTCAAGGGAGAAAGGGCGCGGAGCCAGGCTTGACAATATTTCTCCAGTCCAGATCGCCCCTGGCAAGGCCCATAATGAGCATTTCAGCGGTGGCTACATTTGTAGCAAAGGGAATATTGTACTGATCGCACAGTCTGGTGATGTAGTCCAGGTCCTCGTCCAGTTCATGAGTCTGGGGGTCGGTAAAGAAAAGGACCATGTCGATCTCGTTATAGGCGATCCGGGCGCCGATCTGCTGGCTCCCGCCATGCTCGTGGGAGAGGTAGAGCGTAATAGAAAGGCCTGTGGCTTCCGACACCAGGCGACCGGTGGAGTCGGTGGCGCAGATGTGGTGCTTGGCCAGGATACCGGAATAGGCCAGGCAAAACTGCTCCATCAGTTCTTTCTTGTGATCGTGGCACAGCAGCGCGATATTCAAGAAAACCTCTTCCTTTCTGTAAAGCATTTTTCCCGTACGATGTTTATTTGGATCCCATAATGGAAACTTTGCGGCCTTCCAGCCGGAAAGCGATATTTCGGTAGCCAATGGCGGCCCCCTTGTTGGCGCAGAGGATCAAGGGACGGCCCCGGTTGGCGGAAAGCATGACCAGATTGTCCTCCGGTACTACCCCGAGAAGGGGAAGACCGGCGGTGTCCATGGCGTCATCAATGGTGGTGTGGAGCTTCCGCAGGAGTTTGGGCTGGACCCGGTTTACTACCAGATGGATCTGCTCCACCTGCCGGGACAATTCCGCCACCGTTCTTTGGGCGTCCCGCAGGGCGGAGGCGTCGGTGGTGGAGACCACAATGGCCCTGTCGCAGCCGCAAACAGCAAGACGGAAGCCTTCCCCCAGACCGGCGGGAGCGTCTAACAGGATATACTCATAAAGCTGCCGCGCCTGGCGCAAAAGCTCCCGCATGGCCTCCTCCGAAACGTTTAGCGGAAGGGAGAACGGGGCGGTGAGCAAAAATAGCCCCTGGATCTCAGGGTGTTCTACCACTGCTTTTTCCAGGGGGCAGCGGCCCGCTACCACATCGGTAAAGTCCATCAGCGCCCGGTCGGAAAGGCCCAAGGTCAGATCCAGGTTCCGAAGCCCCACATCCATGTCGATACAGAGCGTGGGGTGGCCCAGGGCGGCAAGGCAGGAGCCCACCGCACCCACCAGAGAGGTCTTTCCCGTTCCCCCCTTGCCGGAGGTGACAGCGATCACAGTAGACATAGTTGGAAACCCTCCCCAGATGAAAAGATTATAGCACGAAACACTTCAGAATGGCAACGGTTTTTCCTTATTATTTACGAAGAATTCACAGGCGAAGGAAACGTCGGTCAAAGCGGAGCTTTCTTGATCTTTCCCCAGTTTCGGGGGAGCCCTTTGGGGGTGGAGGAGATTTTTTGGACAGGTACGATCCGGTGGGTGACTCCGGAGCCTGGGATCGGGTAATCCCAAGGCTCCAGGATCTTGCCTCCCAGACGATTTGCGGCAGAAGAGCCCTGGGCGGTCTCGGCGGCGCTCTCCACGCTCTTCATAGCCAGAAATACCCCGCCGGGACGCACATAGGGGAGGCATAACTCGCACAGGGCGGGAAAAGCGGTCACCGCCCGTGAAACGGACAGATCAAAGTGATCCCGGAATCCGGACTCCAGAGCCAATTCCTCTGCCCGGGCATGGATGCACTGAACGCTGTCAAGTGAAAGTGCTTCACATACCTTTTCCAACCACAGCACCCGCTTCCCCAAGCTGTCCACCAGGGTAAGAGAAAGGGAAGGCTCCAGGATCTTCAATACCATGCCGGGAAAGCCGGCTCCGGTCCCCACATCCACCAGAGACTTACCGGAAAGCCAGCTGGAGGAAGAGCGTCCGCCCGTTCCTGTAGGGGCGGGTTCCAAACCCGCCCGCTTCCCGCCCCAGGCCAAAACGGCTGCGGAGTCCAGAAAATGGAGCCTTGCCACCTTTTCCGGCTCCGTAATGGCGGTCAGGTTCATGACCTTGTTTTGCTCCAGAAGAAGCTGGGCATACCGGCACAGCTGATCCACCGCTCCGGGTGGGGGGACAATACCCATTTGGGAAAGCCCCTGGATCAAGATCTCTTTCATCGCCCTACCTCACAGTTGGCTCAAGATAACGGGAATGCCCCGGACTACATTCCAGGCCGACAGGAAAAAGCAGGCGCCGGATATAAGAATGCAAGGGAACACCCCACCCCGGCCCATGCCCTGCCGGTGGCGCAGGATGACCGTGGTCCCCAGCCCACACAGGGCGGGGGAGACCATGATCCCTCCAATGCCCCGGAGATAGGCTCCATGGGCCAGGGCGTAGGTGCTGAGCAGCACCAGAATGACCATATAGGCCACACCCACCCAGGCCCAGGTACGCTGGACGGGGGTGGCATATTTGATGGGCTGGGCGTTTTGCGACCGGAGTTCTTGTTCCTTCTCATCCATAGCAAAGACTCGCTTTCGAGAGATTGTAGGGGAGGGGCTTGCCCCTCCCACTGGAAACAGGTACGGGGAGGAGGGCTTTACTTACCTTCCTTCAGCAGGTCTCGGATCTCGGTGAGCAGTTTTTCCTCTGCGCTGGGTTCCGGCTCGGGGACAGGCTCGGCGGGGGCCTCCTCTTTTTTGCGGTGGAAGGAGTTCATGGCTTTTACCAAACAAAAGACTACAAATGCCATCACCAGGAAGTTAAGGATAGCCTGAATGAAGTTGCCGTATCCAATGAGGGCTCCGTTGATCTCCAGTGCCATGTCCGCAAAGGAGATGCTCCCGGTAAAGATACCGAGGAGGGGCATAATAATGTCATTGATAAGAGAGGTGGTAATGGCGCTGAAGGCGCCGCCGATGATGACGCCTACCGCCATATCCATCACATTACCCCGGGCAATAAACTGCTTAAACTCTCCGAAAAAGCCTGTTGTCTTTTCCTTCATCTTGTGTACCTCCAATCCTGTATTTTAGGATCGGCCAATGGGCGGGATGAGGTGGGGGGTGACTACAAAAGTAGTTCCTTCTGCCTCTAAGAAAAGGAGACGCTTTAAATCCGGCCTGACCCTTTTCTGGATAGGCCCCTCCCTCTGCCGAAAGATCGGGGGAAACGGTCATTTTCCCCTGGGCGTCAGCACCTTGGTTCCGCCCATGTAAGGCCAAAGGACTTCGGGGATCCTGACGCTGCCGTCAGACTGAAGGTTATTTTCCAGCAGGGCAATAAGCATACGGGGAGGGGCCACGCAGGTGTTGTTCAGGGTGTGGCAAAGCTGGGTTTTCCCGTCGGCGTCCTTATAGCGAATGCGCAAACGCCGGGCCTGGGCGTCCCCCAGGTTGGAGCAGGAGCAGACCTCAAAATACTTTTGCTGCCGGGGGCTCCAAGCTTCGATGTCGCAACTCTTTACCTTCAGGTCGGCCAGGTCGCCGGAGCAGCACTCCAGCTGGCGGACGGGAATGTCAAAATTCCGGAACAACTCCACCGAATACCGCCACAGCTTTTCGTACCAGTCCTTACTTTCCTCGGGTTTACAGACCACGATCATTTCCTGCTTTTCAAACTGGTGGATCCGGTAAACGCCCCGCTCCTCCAGGCCGTGGGAACCCTTCTCCTTCCGGAAGCAGGGAGAGTAGGAGGTCAGGGTCTGGGGCAGCTTTTCCTCGGGGACGATCTGGTCGATGAACCGGCCGATCATGGAGTGTTCGCTGGTACCAATGAGGTACAGGTCCTCCCCCTCGATCTTATACATCATGGCGTCCATATCGGTCTGGCTCATGACCCCTTCCACCACATTACCGTGGATCATAAAGGGGGGGATACAGTAGGTAAAGCCTTTGGAGATCATAAAGTCCCGGCCGTAGGCCAGCACCGCCTCGTGGAGCCGGGCGATATCTCCCAACAGGTAGTAGAACCCGGCGCCGGAGACCCGGCCGGCGGCGTCCATGTCAATGCCGTCAAAGCTCTCCATGATCTCGGTGTGGTAGGGGATGGGGAAGCCGGGGACCTTAGCCTCCCCGAACCGCTCCACCTCCACATTGGCGGAGTCGTCGGGCCCAATGGGAACGCTGGGATCAATGATATTGGGGATCTGGAGAAGAAGGTGACGGATCTTTTCCGCCAAAAGGCTCTCCTTTTCCTCCAGGGCGGCCAGGGTATCGGCGTCCGCCTTGACCTCCGCCTTCAGGGCCTCCGCCTCGGTAAGCTTGGTAGGATCCTTCTTCGCCTGCCCCATAAGCATACCCACCTGCTTACTCTTGGCGTTCCGGGCGGTGCGAAGATCCTGGGCGGCCTGGATGGTCTCCCGGTTTTCCTTATCCAGAGCAATGACCTCATCCACCAAAGGCAGCTTGGCGTCCTGAAATTTCTTTTTAATATTTTCCTTGACCACATCAGGATTGTCCCGAATGAACTTAATGTCCAGCATAACAAATCACCTCGTATAGAATTGAGCGTCTATTTGCGTCAATAGAGCGCATCGTAGATCTCCTGGTACCGGGCTGAGGGGGAGAAACGCTGGGTCCCGGTGGTGTTTTCCTTAGGAAGGGCGTCCTTAAGCTGAGGCAGGGCCTCGAACTGCTGGATCAGTTCCCGGGCAGTGGTATAGCGCTTTTGGGCATAGGCGCTTTCGATCTGCCAGAACCACTGCATAGCGTCGGCACTGTCTGAGCGCTCCTGTACCTGCTGCTCCAAGTCCTGGGCCTGCCGGACGGCTTCTGCCTGGGCCTGCCCGGCGGCGTCGAGTTGCTCCTGAAGCTGGGCCACCTGTTTCCGCAACTCCTCGTTGTCGCTCATGAGGATCTGGATGGAGTCGGTGGCGGAGACAGATTGCTTGAGGGCGTCAATGGCCTCGCTGTTGGAATCGTTGGCCCGCTGCTGCTGAAAGTAGGCCAGCAGCAGAAGCAGAAAGGCGGCGGCAAAAAGGACGACCAGGTATATCAAGATGGGAGATCTCTGCCCGGCACGTGCGTGTTCCGCTTGGTGCTGGATGCTTCCGGTGTCTCGTTCCCTCAAGCCTTGGCCCCTCCCTTCGGGGCTGTGGCCTTCTTTACCTGCTCCAAAAGCTCCAGCAGGGCGTTCAGGTCGTTGTCGTCATAGTACTCCAACTCGATCTTCCCCTTTTTAGTGCCTTGGACAATGGAGACCTTTCGGCCAAAGCGGTCGGAAAGATCCTTGGCCGCGGCGTCCCGGTAGATCTTGTAGGGGTCGGCTTCGGGGGAGGGAGCAGGCTCCTTTTTTGGCTGGGCCATTTTCTTTACCAAGGCTTCCGTTTGACGGACGGAAAGCCCTTCATCTATGATCCGCTGGGCCAATGAGCGCTGGTCCGATTTGCTGGAGGCCCCTAAAAGGGCACGGGCATGACCGGCAGACAACCGACCCTCCTCCAAAAGCTGAAGGACGGGGTCGGGAAGAGCCAGCAGGCGAAGGGCGTTGGTAACTGCGGGACGGGATTTGCCCACCCGCAAGGAGACCTCCTCTTGGGTAAGACCATAGTCGTCCATCAAAACCTTATAGCCGTTGGCTTCCTCCACGGGGTTCAGGTCCTGGCGCTGGAGGTTTTCGATAAGGCCCAACTCCATGACCTTCCGGTCGTCGGCCTCAATAATGACGGCAGGAACTTCCTTCAGCCCGGCGGCCTTGGCGGCCCGCCAGCGGCGCTCACCGGCAATGATCTGATAATAGCCGGAACTGAGCCGGCGGACGGTAAGGGGTTGGATCACCCCGTGGGTGCGGACAGAGTCGGTAAGATCGCTAAGGGCCTCTTCGTCAAACCGCTTCCGGGGCTGGTTCAGCCCCGGCTGGACCTGGGAGATGGGGAGGGAGGAGGTTCCCTGCCCCTCCCGCTGATCCTGACGGACGGCGTCCTCGCCCAAAAGGGCGCCCAGTCCCTTTCCCAATCCACGTTCCTTTGCCATATAACCATTCCTTTCGGTTGATATTTTTGAAAACTTGCTCTATAACCCTTTGCCCTTGGGCCCCCACGAAAGCGGCCCTCAGCTTTTGTGGGGAAAAGGAGGAAGGAACCTGCGGATGTGCAGCTTTCGGCAAAGCTGGAAGCGGAACGGGGCAGGTTTCTTTCGACGTGTTTCACGTGAAACATTCACCCATTAGCCCCAATGATCTCCGCAGCCAACGCCCGGTAGGCCTCTGTGCCCCGGCTGTATGGATCGTAGGAATCAATAGGCTTGCCGTGACTGGGGGCCTCGGAGAGCCGGACTGTCCGGGGGATCACGGTGGCATAGACCTGGCCGGGGAAGTGGCGCTTGACCTCCTCGGAGACCTGCATGCTCAGGTTGGTGCGGCTATCATACATGGTGAGAAGGACCCCCTCCAACTCAATGCCGGGATTCAGAGATCGCTTTACAATGCGGACAGTGCTAAGCAGATCGGAAAGCCCCTCCAAGGCGTAATACTCACACTGGACGGGAACCAATACCGAGTTGGAGGCACACAGGCCGTTTAGAGTGAGAAGTTCTAAGGAAGGGGGGCAGTCAATGAGGATGTAATCATAGTCGCTGTCTACGCTATCCAGCGCATTCTTCAGAAGATGTTCCCGGTCGGGAATGCCGATCATTTCAATACCGGCTCCCGCCAGGGCCTTGTTGACCGGAAGAACATCGCAGTAGGGAGTGGGGACAATGGCCTTTTTACAGGGGATCCCTTCAATAAGCACCTCATAGACGCTGGGGGTAGCGGTGGTCTTGTCTACACCCAGTCCGGAGGTAGCGTTTGCCTGAGGGTCAAAATCGCAGAGCAGCACCCGCTGGCCCTGAGCGCGGAGGGCGGAGGCCAAATTAACACAGGTGGTGGTTTTTCCCACGCCGCCCTTTTGATTGACGATGGCGATCCGTTTTGCCATGGACGCACATCCTTTCTTTTCTAAAAATCGTGTGAGCAATATCTATTATACCCAGAAGCCGGGGGAGTTTCAATAGTGAAAAAGAAAAAACACTGAATGTTTCACGTGAAACATTCAGCGTTTTGTCCTTTTTAAAAATAGGTCTATTCAGGGTTGCTCTCCGGTAATGTTTCACGTGAAACAACCTTGTTATATGAAAGCGGCAGCGCTTTTATGGAAAGCGCTGCCGTCAAAGAGGGGTCACCGGGGAATACGGATGGTGAGCAAAATAGCCTCTGGAGTGTCCTGCCGCTGACAGTCGGCGTGGACTCCGGCGCTTTGCATTAGGGAGAGGGCCCGGGTCACGGTATTTAAGAAAAAGCGGACGTCCTTCAATAGAAAGGTTGGTTTGGAGCGTTTAGGGGTGGGGTGGAGAAGGGAATCTACATGAACTTCCGTTTTGGAAACGGTGAGGTCGTGGTCCACAATAAAATGAGCGGCGTTAAGCTGGATCTCCGGATCCGAAAGGCGAAGTAGGGCTCGGGCATGACGCTCGGTAAAGCCGTTTCGCCGCAGTAGGTCTAAAACCTCCGGGGGAAGCCGCAAGAGGCGAAGTTTATTGGCCAGAGAGGACTGGGCTTTGCCCAGTTGTTTTGCCAACGCCTCCTGAGAAAGGCCGGTGGCCTCCAGCAGAGCTTGAATGGCCAAAGCCTCCTCCAAAAAATCCAGGTCTCTTCTCTGGACATTTTCAATGAGAGCAAGAAGGGAGGATTGGGTCTCATCGGCGGTGACGATCAGACAGGGGACTTCAGAAAGTCCGGCCAGTTGGGCGGAGCGAAGGCGCCGCTCCCCGGAGATCAGTTCATAGCCTCCATCCGTCCGACGGACGGAAAGGGGCTGGAGGATCCCATGGGCGGCAATGCTGGCGGCAAGCTCCTGAAGACCCTCTGGAGAAAAGTATCGGCGGGGCTGGCCGGGATTGGGACGAATACTGTCAATGGACAAAAACTGGACCCGGGTGGACTCAAAGAGGCCCTTTTTGGTTCGGAGAAACGGCATAAAAAACCCTTCTTTCCCGATGGTTTGGTCTGGATAACCAGATTTTACCATTTTTGGATAGGGAAAGAAGGGGAAAGAAGACGAGATGGGAAATATTTCCATAAGGAACCGGGCGCCGCGGGAGATCAGGCTCGTAGGAAGCCTTTCCCGAAGATCTCGCTGGAGTTGGTGATCAACATAAAGGCGTGAGGATCAGTCTGCTTTAAATGGTTTCGCAGGGCAACCGCCTGATGGCGGGAGAGGGCAGTGAGGATCACATATTGGTCCTGGTGGGTGTAGGCCCCCTGCCCCTTCCAGACGGTGGCGCCCCGGTGAAGGGTGTCGTTGATATAATGGCAGACCCCTTCCGGGTCATGGGTCACCACGGTAAAGGACTTTTTCCGGTTCAGAGATTCAATGACCGAGTCTACCAGCACCGACTTCAGGGCCAGACCCAGTAGGGAAAAAAGGCCCGTCTCCACGTCAAAGACCAGAAGGGCGGAAGCGGCAATGAAAACGTCGGAGGCCAGCAGCGCCCGGCCCAC
>ERZ777305.2565-NODE-2565-length-15102-cov-2.812720_pt1 | contig 15102 bp, 15 predicted proteins | sample MGYA00374965_ERZ777305 | MGnify/ENA primary metagenome ERZ777305 (study PRJEB29328, sample SAMD00013331) | mouse gut metagenome | study: EMG produced TPA metagenomics assembly of the Metagenome analysis of fecal microbiota from mouse which was promoted... | reverse complement strand
GCTTGAAAAACAAATTAAGGCGCAGGGTTATCATAATGTCAAGGAAATTTTTCTTGGATTATGTGATAATAATAACAAACTTTCCTTATTTGAAAGCTGATCGTGTTTTGAAAGGCGAAGTTTTCAACATCGCCGCTTGGATATGTTGAAAACTTCGCCTTCAGAGCCTGTTTAATATATTATAAGTTCTTTTCCATCAAAACATAATTATACCGAAACTGCGATAATTCGTTATTATAATAATTTCCAGTAACTTTTCCCTCATGTATAAGCGCGCTAATTGATGAACATTTCTTTTCAACAAGGGAACGCTTTATCGATTCCGCAAGCATACTGCCCAGCCCGAGATGATCAGTTCCGACGCCCATATACAAGTTAATAAAATGCTTTGGAAAATATTTATTACGCAAGATCTTTATTAATTTGATCAATGTTATTTTTCCGCAGGCTGCATTTCCAAAATCAGGAATACTAATAGAAAATCCTGCAAGTTCGCCGTCTTTGTAGGCTAATTTCACCAGATCATAATTCAGAGCATACTTTAAATTCGAAAACATTGCTCCAAACTGCTCTCTATCTATCTCGGTAAAACACGGAAATCTCGAATAAAGTCTTATAAGCAGCGAATAAACCTCATAAAGCTTTTCGGTAAAATTCTCACGATTCGGGGTCATGATAGTATATCCCCTTTTAGTCATGGTTTCAAATCGCTGCCTGCATTTTTTGTTTTCATCACTTTTGAGAGGCGTTCTTATTTGATTTGAAAAATACCTTTCACAAATTTTAAATCCCAATTTTTCCCATAAATCTGCATAATATTCCTTATTATACGGCTCGCAGGCATAAATTTTCCTATTAAAGTTGTCGACCTTAAATCTATATTTCATCCAGAATGAAGCGTCTACCGGGCCTACGATCTTACGCTTATTATGCTTTGCGGCTAATCGAAAGACTTCCTCGAACATAATTCCGCAAGCCTCTTCATCGTTTATGCATTCAAAAAATCCAAGAAATGCGTCTTCACGATTTTTATAACAGGTAAGCGCGCATCTTCCGACTGCTCCGCCGTTTTCATCGACTGCGACAAACGGATAAAAGCTGAAGCTTTTACTTAAAATATGAGTTCCCGACAATATCTGACGTTCCGTATTCTCATCCTGAGTTATTTCGGATCTTGAATATAATTTTCGCGGTAAAGATAAAAAAAGTTCTGTAATTCCGCTTCCGCTTAAACATTTATACTTCATTGCAACTCCATTTCACGGCGAATAACGAACCCATTATCCGCGTCCAATAAAACTTTATCCCCTGTTTTCAGTATCGACGCTGCGTGTTTAACATTTACTACAGACGGCTTGCCCAATTCGCGGGTAATTATTGCCGTATGACTCAAAAGAGAACCTTTTTCCGCAATGATTCCGAGGGCGTTTTTTATCAGAAACACCCAAGAAGGATCTGTACTAACTGTAACTATTATTTTTCCCGTCGTATCAATATCAAGGGTCGGCGATCCTATAACCAAAACTTCACCCTCAACTTTTCCACGCGACGTGGGAATCCCTCTCAATTCTGTCTCTGCTTCGGAAATTCCGCATTCCGCGCATAACACGTCGTGATCAAACACTCTCCCGGTATAAACTAATCTCCCGAACACAGGCACGGAATTATAATTCTCATACTGTATTTTTCGCCGTCTTACGATTTCCCTAAGATCATTCCTCTGCAATTCGTTTTCATGAAGATAAAAAACGTCCCGGCTATCGTCAATTATTGATTTTTCCGCAAGATTTATGCCTATTTTTAGCATTATTTCTCTTGCAAGTCCAAATAATTTACTTCTGTTAAGGCGCGATATCTCTCGGTTTGATATTCCAAGTTTCGCTCTTTTGACAAAAAAATTTTCCCCGACATTTTCTTCAGGAATTTTTCTTATCTGTACTTCATCATTAATATGAAGAGTTACATAATCGTCCAGAAGTTTCGGAGAAGTTCGATATGTGGCTGTTTCAAGCTTTAATTCGCCGAAACATCTGTCGCCGTACCCCTCGATATAAGCGTTTCGCGCTCTATAATATTCATCGCTGTCCAATGAGAATTTCCGCGCAGTTTCAAGCAGTTCCGCCATTTTTAAAACAGGTTCAAGGCTTTTCAGATCAGAAATATCGGAAAGCTCTTTTTCATGATTTTTTTCGGAAATCGCCGTAAAAATAAACGCGTACATATCGTTTATCAGCGTAATATCCCATTTTCCGGCTATCAGTTCAATAAGCTGATGATACAATTTCAAAAGCTTATCAACGTCGGCTGTACCGGCGATCTGCCGCCTGTATTCCGGAAGACGGCGCTCAAATTCTTCATTAAGTTCCGACATATTTTTCGGAGTATTTTTCAGAAGATGAATAAACCTGAACGCAATTACAAATTTTTTTACCAAGCTGATCTTTACTGATTTTTCGGGGATCGTCTTAACGCTTACCCCGATCATTCGCTGCCAGACTGAAATTATTTTCTTCGAAAACGGCAGCAGTTTCAAAAGCGAATACCAGTTTTCAATGCGGTAATAAAGGCTGCCGTCCGCTGAATCCACCATATTTCTCAGTAAATTATCAAGCATTTCAGCCGTATCGCCGCCAATAATTCTGTTGACGCAGCTTTTGAATACACGATAATAAATTTCTTTTGCAAAATCATGGGTAAGGGGAAGAGTGCGAGACGGATAACTTTCAGAAATATTGCTGTTGTCCAGAATCTTAACTTCGGTATCATCAAACGCCGTTATAGGACGCGCCTGCAAAATATATAATTCATTCTCTCTAATCGCAAATTCAATATCCATAGCTCTGCCAAAAATATTTTTTATTTTCAGCCCGTTTTCCACCAGTTGAGCAAGCATTTCCGACGAAAGACGTTCCATATCGTCGGGAAGCGTATAAAAATACTGCTCGTCATCGCAATTGTAATAATAATTCGCCGTTTCAATTTTATCCTCAACAACGTTATTCCCTGCGCCTTTTCCGATAACAATAACTATCTCATTTAAAATTCCAAGCGGATTTGAAGTAAAGATTACCCCTGAAAAATCGGAGTTTACCATTTCCTGAACGATTATTTTCTGCCGTTCATCTGAAATGTCAGCCCTGTAATTCTTCTTCGAATAGCTGCGAAAAACTTTCTCGGCAGCCTTTGAAATTTCATCCCGTTCAACGTTAAGAAGCGTTTCAAACTGCCCTGCATAAGAAGCCTGCTCCCCGTCCTCCGCGCTGTATGACGAACGAACTGCAAATTTTTCCGACTCGCTGAAACTAAGATCAATTTTTTCAATTTCTTCCACTATTATAAAATCGGGAATCTTTATCCCGTTTTTCTTCATAATCTCCAAATTTTCAGCTTTTGACATATTGTACTCCTATTGCTTATCGCGTAATAAGATATCCCGCAACTGTGACTATCATGATGCTTTCCTGTATATACGTGTAAATTTCGATAGCCGAAACAAGCTTGAATTTTTCGGGATCTTTCTTGAATTTCATTATCGCAAGTATCACCCACACAATATTTATAGTAAGCGCAATGACTGAAATTTTGCTAAGCTTCCAGACAAGAATATAATTCGTGATTATATCCATGATAGTTACGATTATTACGAAATTACAGGCTTTTTTATATCCAAAAAGCTTCGAATACGTTACATATTCCGTTTCATTTTTCGGCGCTCTTATCTTTCGTGCAACCTCCCATATCAGCGCCGGAAAATACAAAGTAAAAACTGCCATAGCATTCGTAAGATCAAAAGCCGTGATCCCATATTTTATAATAGCAAAAGATATTACATAGATATTCAGTATCATCTGCACGGGATTATGCGTTATAAGCGCCATGGGAAGCGATTTCTGAATTTTATGCTTCTGGAAAAACCATACCGCCATAAGCGAACCGTAAGTATACAAAATCAGGCAGAAGATGAAATTATTCATGAAAATAAAGTTTATCAACAATGTAAACGCGATCAAAATGCTTACGAAAACCGCCAGATCTTTTTTCTTTACTCTTCCAGACGGAAGCGGTCTCTCCTTAAACAATCGGCAGTCCAGTTCGTAATCCTTAAAATCGTCGGCTATTCTCAGCCAGCATAAAAAACTAAAAACCGTAAATGCACATACGCATTCCTGAATGCCAATATCGAATTTTGTAACGCCGTGATTCAGCAGCACAATAAAATAGATTTCCAGAAAAACCATTGCGCCGAGTATCAATCGCGGAATTATCGGATACATTTCTTTAAAATAAATATGAAGCCTTTTAATTGCAGATATCATAAATAATGCCCTCCTATAAATTTTTTCTTATTTTAAGCCCGTAAAGAGCCGCATTTACTGAAATATGTGTGATTCCGCCCAGTAAAATGTACAACATATATTTCGCAAAGCTTATTCCCGACGCAAAATATAAAATCAGCATGACGCCTATAAGCGAATCTATCTGGTCGATAATAAAAAATATTTTTCCCGTTATCCCCTGCGCGGTTTTTCCCGATGGAATGCCTATTCTGCGTTTTATAAAACTATTTGGCAGTTCCATTATCATATACGCCGCCCCCAGTAGAATACCGATGATCATATTGTAAAACAACATATTTTCATGACGAAGATAGAATTCATTGCGATAATCAATATCGGAAATTTTGAGAATAATTCCCTCCGACAACTGCGAAATACAGCAGAATATTATCATTGAGAAAAAGCCCGCCCAAGTCTTATTATCTCCGAATATCCGCTTTCCGTCCCTAAAATTTCTGCCGCCGTCCATAGGCTTTTTCAGTTTTTTATAGACAGGCGTTTTAGTGAATACCATATTCATAATGCCGCCAATGATAACGGGCAGCATCGTTATATACATATTTATTACCATAGAAATCTACCTATAATAACGGCTTCCAGAACGAAAAAAACTATTCCCCACACAAGTACTCCGGCAGCCGCCACATCTTTTACAATTTTTATTTCGCTGCTGAAATTTCCGTCAACTTTATCGGAAAGCCGCTCCAGCGATGTATTTATAAATTCAGCGGAAAAAACTCCTCCGCATATAGTCAGAAACATCATATGCATCGTTAGTTCGGCGCGGCAAATAAGGTTTATTGTGAAAAATATCACTGCAATTATTATATATATCCCAAAATTTTTTTCGCTCTTAAATGCGTGTTTCATTCCCTGCACAGCACATTTTATACTATCCAAAAACGTTTTATTTTTCATAATTTTAACCCTCTCTTATTATAATAATACCATATTTCTCAAAATATGTAAAGAGACAGTTGTAATAAACGCAATGACATTTGTAATATTTTAGAGCCTGAGAACCTGTGTTCATAGGATAAACCGCAAATCTTTTCCTATGAATACAGGTTCTGAAATACAAAAAAATGCTCCTGCAAATGCAGAAGCCTAAGTCAATGAATACTGATTTGTCGTACTGATCACGCCGGATCAGTCAGCCGCCTCGTCGGACTGCAAATTGCTACTTTTGCCATCCGACTTGCGGCTCCCCCTCGACTGTTTATATTATAACACAGCCAAAGGATTTTTTTTACCCCAATTTTCCGTGAAAATACCATAAAATTACGTTATTTTTCAAACAATCCCTAAGAAGATCATAATTATCATAAGCAGGCTGAAATTTACGGCTGTAAATACCAGCATATATTTTCCGGAACGCGCTCCATCGGAACTTCTGTAATACTGAAACGATATCAGACTTGCAAGCGACGCAATTATCGTTCCCAGACCGCCTATATTTACTCCCAGCAGCAACGATCTGCCGTTTTCCGTGAACTCTGAAAGCATTACCGCTGCCGGAACATTGCTTATTACCTGCGACAGCAAAACCGATACTATCATCTCCCGATTCGCTAAAACTTCCGAGAAAAATCCGCGTACATCTTCGATTCTTGCTATGTTTCCAACAAATACGAAAAAGCAGACAAATGTTGCAAGCAGATAGTAATCAACTTTCAAGAGCAGCCGCCAATTCAAAACTGCGATAATTACTATCGCCGCAATCAGGCACACCCAATCCGGTATAACACGGAACACGGTCAGCAGACACATTAAAAACAGCGCGATATACGCTCCGCATTTTAATTTTGAAATTTCCTGATGTTCATTTATTTTCGCGGCACATTTACTTTTCGGCAGCATCAGACATAACAGCATCAATAAAATCAAACTGAATATTCCAACAGGCATCATCGTTCCGAAAAAATCTCCGACGCTTAATTTATACATATCATATAAATACAGATTCTGCGGATTTCCGAAAGGCGTCATCATGCTTCCGAGATTAGCCGCAGCGGTTTCAAGAACGATAGTGAAAATACGGCTTTTTTCATCAGGAATATAACTGTACATCAATAAAGTCAGCGGTACGAACGTTATCAGCGCCACATCGTTGGTCAGCAGCATTGACGAAAAAAAGCATATCAGCGTTAAAATCACGCCCAATCGCCTGACTGTACCCGCCTGTTTCAGCAAAACGGACGTTGCTTTTTCAAATAATCCTATGCTGCGAAATCCTGCAACAGCCGCCATCAGACAAAACAACTGGATAAGCACTGTCCGATTGCAATAACCTAAATATTCCGCGTCGGGCGGAATTATAAACATCGTCACAACTGTTGCCGCAAATGCGATCACAAGCGTAGGCTGCGCCTTGATAAATTTCATAATTTTATTCATTTTCTCAACCTGCATTTCTGTTTCTATTTATGTTTATAATATATCACATTCCCCTCCGTCTGTCAAGAATGTTTCACATGAAACATTTCAAAACATGAGCAATATCGTTATAATTATCATTATTCCCCCACTCCCCTGCTCGAATTATTGCTTAAAATTCGGCAAGCAATATAGTTCGGGGGAGTCGGATTTCCAAAGGAAACAATAAAGTGGAATTGCTGTAAGTATTATGATATTAATTAAAAAAAACAGAAATTGTTGCAAAAGTCACTTTTATTTTCTTCAATTATATGGTATAATAAAAATAGAGTTTTAATGGAATGAATATTTCAATCTAAAATTCAAATTATATGAAATGAGGAAGTTCAAATGAAGAATGTTACAAATGATATTTTTTACATTGGCGTAAACGACCATGAAGTCGATCTGTTCGAAGGTCAGTTCGACGTTCCAAACGGAATGGCGTATAATTCATACGCGATCATGGATGAAAAAATTGCCATAATGGATACCGTTGATATAAATTTCGGTGAAGAATGGCTCGCCAATCTTAAAGAAGTTCTCGGAGACCGCAAGCCAGATTATCTCATCGTTCAGCATATGGAGCCTGATCATTCCGCAAATATAGATAAATTTATCGCTGAATTCCCCGACGCTGCCGTTGTAGGAAATGCAAAAACATTCGCAATGATCAAGGCTTTTTTCCCCGATCTGGAATTGAAAAATACTCTCACCGTAAAAGACGGTGAAACGCTTTCGCTCGGAACTCATACGCTTAATTTCGTATTTGCTCCTATGGTTCACTGGCCGGAAGTTATGGTCACATACGACAGCTTGGACAAGGTTCTTTTCTCGGCTGACGGATTCGGAAAATTCGGCGCTCTCGACGTTGAAGAAGATTGGGCTTGCGAAGCCCGCCGTTATTATTTCGGCATCGTAGGCAAGTATGGCGTTCAGGTTCAGGGGCTTCTCAAAAAAGCTTCCGCTCTTGATATTCAGACTATCTGCCCTCTCCACGGTCCTATCCTCAGTGAAAATCTTGATTACTATCTCGGTCTGTACAATACCTGGTCAAGCTATGGGGTTGAATCGGACGGCGTATTTATCGCCTATACTTCCGTTTACGGAAACACTAAAAAGGCCGCAGAAATTCTTAAGGAAAAACTCCTGGAAAAAGGCTGCCCAAAGGTTGCAATCGCCGATCTTGCGCGCGAAGATATGGCTGAATCAGTAGAAGACGGTTTCCGTTACGGCAAGCTGGTACTTGCAACTACCACTTACAACGGCGAGATCTTCCCGTTTATGAATCAGTACATCGACTGGCTCATCGAGAGAAATTACCAGAATCGCACGATCGGTATCATCGAAAACGGCACATGGGCTGCCACGGCTGCGAAGTATATCAAGAATAAATTCGAAAAATCCAAGAACATTACATGGCTGGATACAACGGTTTCGATCAAATCTGCTGTAAAACCTGAGAACATCGCTCAGATTGATGCGCTTGCCGAAGAACTTATGAAATAAGGTGATCAATATGAAAGTTACTCTAAATCCGGACGCGGAAGTTGTTGCACGTTTAAAGGACGGCTTGAAACGCAAAGACGGATATTGTCCTTGTAAAATTGCAAAAATTCCCGAAAATAAATGTATGTGCAAGGAATTCCGCGACCAGATAGCAGATCCCGAATTTGAGGGATTCTGCCATTGTATGTTGTACTATAAATCTAAGGAGGCATAATATGGCTGAAATTACGATTACAAAGGAAAACTTCGACGAAGAAGTTCGCAATTATAAAGGCGTCGTGCTGCTCGACCTGTGGGCAGGCTGGTGCGGTCCGTGCATGATGATCGCTCCGAAAATTGAAGAAATTGCTGAAGAATACAGCGATAAGATCAAAGTTGGAAAGATAAACGTTGACGAACAGCCCGAACTTGCGGCGGCTTTCCGCTGCGAAAGCATTCCCATGCTGGTGGCTGTCAAAGACGGAGCAGTTCACAATGTAGCTGTCGGATACCGCGAAAAAGATGATATCGTAAAGATGTTTAACAGTTTGTAAAAGAATAACGCCTCCCGTTTCAGGCAATACTAAACGGGAGGTGATTTTTTTGATTAATTTTTTGATCGGAAGTATGTTCGGCGGAGCAGTAGGCGTGGTAACAATGTGTATGTGTACCGCAGCTAAGTGGAGTGAATGATGTAGTGGCTATTCTGAAAGTAAAGCGGCAATATTCTCTTGAGCTGCTTTATCTGGGACGATGTTTCCCCTAAATCTCCACTGTATAAAGAATAATTCCTATTATTCATGTTAAAAGCCTTATGTATCCCTTGTGGATACATAAGGCTTTTAAATTTTGGGATGCATAAGGGTCTAAGTTCCATTATGCCGAGGGGGTTCAGGGGAGGCGGTGCCTCCCCTGATAAAGCAGCGCAAATAAATATTACATCTTTACTTTTCAGGAACAGAAATTACATCTTTTCGCATATAAGGACGCAGAGCCTCCGGAATTCTGATACTGCCGTCCTCGTTAAGATTATTTTCGAGGAAAGCAATAAGCATTCTTGGCGGCGCAACAACGGTATTATTAAGCGTATGAGCGAAATACTTACTTCCGTCCTCGCCCTTAACGCGAATTTTCAGACGGCGAGCCTGCGCGTCGCCCAGATTAGAACAGCTTCCGACCTCGAAATACTTCTTCTGACGGGGAGACCATGCTTCAACGTCGATACTCTTCACCTTGAGATCGGCAAGATCGCCCGAACAGCATTCCAAAGTACGAACAGGAATATCGAGCGTGCGGAAAAATTCAACCGTGTAGCTGTACAGCTTATGGAACCAATCCATGCTCTCTTCGGGCTTGCAGACAACAATCATTTCCTGCTTTTCAAACTGGTGAATTCTGTAAACTCCGCGCTCTTCGATACCATGTGCGCCAACTTCTTTTCTGAAACAAGGCGAATAACTTGTAAGAGTTTTCGGAAGTTCTTTCTCATCAATAATAGTATCAATAAACTTACCAATCATCGAATGCTCGCTCGTACCGATAAGATAGAGATCTTCACCCTCGATCTTATACATCATGCCTTCCATTTCCGCAAAACTCATAACACCGGTTACAACATCGCTGCGGATCATGAACGGCGGAATATAATAAGTAAAGCCTTTGTCGATCATGAAATCGCGCGCGTAAGAAAGAATACAGGATTGAAGCTGCGCAATATCGCCGCAAAGATAATAAAAACCGTTGCCGCTTGTCTTTCTCGCACTGTCAAGGTCTATTCCATTGACCTTTTCCATGATATCAACGTGATATGGCACTTCAAATTCGGGAACGAAAGGCTCGCCGAAACGCTCAACTTCAACATTTTCGCTGTCGTCCCTGCCTATCGGTACGGATTCGTCGATTATATTTGGGATAACAAGCATTATCTCACGGATATCAGCCTCCAGTTTAACTTCCAAAGCCTCCATTTCAGCAAGTTTATTGCCTATCTCCGCCACTTCAGCTTTTACGCGCTCGGCTTCATCTTTCTGACCTTTCGCCATAAATCCACCTATCTCCTTGCTTTTCACCTTACGCTGATTGCGGAGATTATCGCATTCAACCTTTGTTTTTCTGTACTGCTCGTCCAGTTCAATCACCTTGTCAACCAGTTCAAGTTTCGAATCCTGAAATTTCTTTTTAATATTTTCCTTGACAACATCGGGATTGCTTCTTAAAAATTTAATATCTATCATTTTAAATTACTCCTTATCTATTTTTGCCTGTATTTCAAGAGAAATTACTCTTCGACAAGCTTTTCGGCAATGCTTCGAAGGTCGTCTTTGTCGTAAAATTCCAGAACGAGGACGCCTTTATTTTTGCCGTAATCAACTTTAACTTTTCTGCCGAGCCGTTCGTTAAGCGAAATTTCCATTTCCGTAAAGTAATTGTCAATTTTTTTATCAGCATTTTTATCAGCTAATTCCTCTGATTCTGCTGATTTCTGCGCTAATTTCTCAACCTGACGAACCGTCATTCCTCCGTCGGCTGCTCTGTTGGCAATGGCAATCATCATTTCCTCATCGTCAAATCCAAGCAAAGCTTTTGCATGACCTGCCGAAATATCGCCGCATTCAAGCATTTTCAGCACCCTGTCGGGCAGCGCAAGAAGTCTGACCGTATTTGCTATAGCAGAACGAGATTTTCCAACCATTTTTGCAACTCTGTCCTGAGTCATTCCGTATTTTCCAATCAATTCATCATATCCGCGCGCTTCTTCTACCGGATTCAGGTTTTCACGCTGCAAATTCTCAATAATAGCAATCTGCATTGTCTCAAGATCGGAAATTTCCTTTATATTTACGGGAACCTCGCTGAGGCCAAGCATTCTTGCCGCTCTCCAGCGACGTTCTCCGGCAACGATCTGATAGCTGCCGCCCGGAAGAGGACGAACCAGAATCGGCTGCAATATGCCATGCTCGCGAATTGATTCTGCAAGTGCAGTTATGGCTTCATCGCTGAAATATTTTCGAGGCTGATCGCGATTCGGCTCGATCTCCGAAGTGCGGAGGGTAGATTTTACTTGAATCGCGCTTGAATTATCGCTGAATAATGAATCGAGACCTGCGCCTAATCCACCTTTTGACATAATTATCCCCCCTGTTTATCTGCTGAACGTGAAAATTCCGCGCCGCTTCTTTTGAGGAAGCACTACAGGTTCCCCAAGAACTTCCAGACCAAGCAGAGTGTAAGCGTCCGTACCTTTTGAAGTTTTATCGTAGTACATTACAGGTTTTCCATGGCTCGGCGCTTCAGAAATGCGAACATTTCGGGGAATTTTAGTTTGAAAGACCTTATCGGGGAAATATTTTTCAACTTCAGCGACAACATCATTCGCAACGTTAAGTCTGCCATCGAACATTGTGAAAAGAATCCCCTCAATATCGAGAGCAGGATTGTAATTATTTTTTACTATTTTTATTGTATTAACAAGCTGGGAAAGACCCTCAAGAGCAAAAAATTCAGCCAGCATCGGCACAATTATACTGTCGCTTGCCACCAGGGCGTTTATCGTCAGCGATCCCAAGGCAGGCGGACAATCGATCAGTATATAATCATAGTCGTCTTTAATTGCGAGAAGCTGCATTTTCAGCCTGTTTACGCGGTTTTCCATATTTATCAGTTCTATCTCCACTCCTGCAAGATCTTCCGTAGCAGGAATAACCGAAACATTTTTGAATTCCGTAGAAACGATCGCGTCCTGAATCCGCGCCTTGCCAACAATAATACTATAAGTAGAAATTTCAACGCCGCGCTTTTTGATACCGAAACTTGTTGTGGCATTACCCTGAGCGTCGGAATCGATGCAAAGCACCTTTTTATCGCGCGAACCAAGGTAAGCGGCAAGATTTACAACAGTCGTCGATTTGCCAACGCCGCCCTTTTGATTAGCAACAGCGATTATTTTCCCCATCTAATCATCCTTTCTTTATAAAGACACAAAGATTACTGATTTGTCAATTTTAGGCGCTGTCACACAAAAATTCCGGCGCAGCGCTTACATTATTTATTATATCACTTTTTTTTCGGTTTGTAAATACTGTTTTCCTTAAAAATCACAAAAAATGTTTCACATGAAACACTTTTTGCTGTTTCACGTGAAACATAATTAGTTATCGTTCCACTGGAATCCTAACACGGTATTCTATATAGCCTTCTCCTTGAATTTTGCGTGAATCCGCAGAAATTCCTGCCGCCTGCATTGTTTCAACGGCGCGATTTATGGTATTTACAAAAATTTTCACATTCTGAAAAACTTTGGAACGTTTCTGATAATTCTGATGTTCCTTGACGCGACCTATGTAATCGTCAACCAAACGCTCGGTTTTCTCAACATTCAGCTTGTTTTTAATAATTTTTTCCAGCATAACAGCCCTATCTTCGGGACTTGCAAGACGCAAAAGCGTTCTGGAATGACGCTCCGTAAGACCATATTTGGTAATTAATTCACGCTCATCTGCTGTAAATCGAAGCAAGCGCAGCTTGTTTGCAACCGTACTCTGCGCCTTACCCAGTTTCTGAGCTGCTTCCTCCTGCGTTAGACCATAGTAACTTATTAACTTTTCAATCGCAGCCGCCTCGTCAAAAAAGGAAAGATCCTGACGCTGAATATTTTCCACCAGCGCAAGAATTGCTGATTCACGGTCGCTCATTTCATGGATAATACACGGAACAGCCTGAAGTTCACACATTTTTGCTGCCCTGAGACGGCGTTCTCCTGCAATCAGCTCATAAGAGTCATTCACCCTGCGGACTGAAAGCGGCTGCAAAATCCCATTTTCCGCAATTGAATCCGCCAATGCCGAAATATCCGACAAAGAAAATTCAGTTCGCGGCTGATTGGGATTGGGGATTATTTTTCCAATTTCGATTTCAACGACCTTATTGATCTGCTTTTCCTTCGTAAAATTTAAAAAACCTGCCATAAAAATTCCTCGCTTTAAACATATTTTAAGCTCTCCAAAAGCTGTATTCTAATTTTAACACAGGTCGGAAATAATTTCTATTAAAAAAATCCGACGTTTCACATGAAAACATCGGATTTTTTTAGATAATAATTTAAAATTACAGCGATTTCTTCTTGATTTGACTGCTATTACGCGGATATTTTGTCGAAGTGCGCGATATTTTTTTGATGGAAATAATTCTGCGCCTGTCTCCACCAAGATCATAATCGGAAATTTTTGAAATTTCACCGCCAAGCAGCTTAATTGCATTTTCAGAAGATTCTATTTCCTCATTCGGACCTTTCATTGCAATAAAAATTCCGCCAACATTCACAAAAGGCACGCAATACTCCGATAGAACCGATAGATTCGCAACTGCCCGTGCGCATGAAAAGTCGAATTTTTCCCTATATCCAGCCAACCTTCCAATATCTTCGGCACGTCCATGAATGAAATTTGCTTCAATATCAAGTTTTCCGCACAATTTTTCAAGAAATGTAATTCTCTTTGCAAGACTATCAAGCAGCGTAAGATTGATATCGTTTCGCATGATTTTAATTGGAATCGATGGAAATCCCGCGCCAGTTCCAACATCAATAATTGCCGAATTTTTGGGAACATCCACAGATTTTAGCGCAATAACGCTGTCGATGAAATGCTTTATAAGGATATCATGCGGTTCGGTAATTGCTGTTAAATTAACATTTTTATTATACTCGCAGAGAAATTCCGCATACAAATCAAATTTTTCATACTGCTCAGCAGTAAGTGTAAAACCGAATTGTTTAAATTTAGAGCAACATAATTCAAAATCAGGCAGCATAATTAGTTTTTCTCCTTTTTAAGCCATACGATGAGCATTGAAATATCGGCAGGTGAAACTCCTGAAATTCTCGACGCCTGCCCGATCGAAATAGGCTGAATCTTATTTAATTTTTCAGCAGCTTCAAGTCTTAAGCCTCGAATTTGGCTATAATCCGTATTCTGAGGCAGCATCTGATTTTCCAGACTATGCGCCTGCTTGATCTGATCGAGCTGCTTTTCTATATAACCTTTATATTTAATTTGCAGATCCACCTGTTCGCACACGTCATCCGGAAGATCAGGTCTGTTACGATCAAAGGGAGCAATATCGTTATAATTTAGCTGCGGACGGCGAATCAATTCAGCAATTTTACATCCTGATTTCAACGCGGACGTTCCCTTTTTCTCCAAAAATTCATTAATTTCCGCAGAAGGAGCAATTGTTTCACGTGAAACACGCTTAATTTCCGTCTCAATCTGCTCAATTTTAGCATTAAGTTTATCAAGCCTATCCGGAGAATTCAATCCAACCCTGCATCCGATCCTGGCGCAAAATCAAGCGGTATTCCGCTCGTGAAGTCATCATTCGATATGGATCGGAGCATCCTTTCGTTACAAGATCGTCGATCAGTGTTCCGATATAAGAACCCGAACGCTCCAAAATCAACTCGTTCCTGCCAAGAATTTTCAACGCAGCATTAATTCCGGAAACAATCCCCTGTGCAGCAGCTTCTTCATAACCCGAACTGCCATTAAACTGACCTGCGCCATACAAACCACCAATCTTCTTAAATTCAAGCGTCGGCTTTAACTGCGTCGGATCGCAGCAATCATACTCAATAGCATAGGCAGGTCGCATTATTTCAACGTTCTCCAGCCCCTTGATAGTTTTCAAAAACGCAAGCTGAACATCTTCCGGAAGCGACGACGACATTCCCTGCAAATAATACTCATCTGTAGTCAATCCCATCGGCTCAACAAAAAGCTGATGACGCGGTTTATCGGAAAACCTCACAACTTTGTCCTCTATAGACGGACAGTACCGCGGACCGATACCCTCTATCTTTCCCGAA
>ERZ777305.2563-NODE-2563-length-15113-cov-3.178443_pt1 | contig 15113 bp, 16 predicted proteins | sample MGYA00374965_ERZ777305 | MGnify/ENA primary metagenome ERZ777305 (study PRJEB29328, sample SAMD00013331) | mouse gut metagenome | study: EMG produced TPA metagenomics assembly of the Metagenome analysis of fecal microbiota from mouse which was promoted... | reverse complement strand
AAACTATGTGGCTTTCAGCCATTTTCATGGCTGTGCCGTGAATAATCTAGGTTAAAGTATGATATGCTGAATTTATTCAGAAAAACGGAGATGGAAATATGCGGATTATGGATATGTTTATCAATGCTTCCGTGATTTTCCGTTTAGCTGGTAAAAAAGCAGAATCCGTGCCGGCTGAGGGATGATTTTTGCAGCTTTGGATACCGTATTGGAAAACGGAACACGAATAGAGTGCAAATCAACAGATGTTTAATTGTCCGGGCTGGCTCAGTTCCCGCAGCGATTGCGACTCAATGTGCAGCGAGCCGGGCCCGCGCTTTTGCATTTCCGCGGTAATCCGCCGGGCGTCTGCTTTATTCTGCTGCAATGCTCCAATCCTCCTGATGCACGGTTCCGCAGCGAACGGGTTGACGGTTTTCATGCTTGCTGATATTATTGAAAACGGATATTATTAGATATCATAATGAGGAACTTCAGGGCTGATGCATTGGATTGACGGGAATGCTGCCGGTTTTTGGAATATCTGCCAGGGCAGAGCTGGAACACAGATGGAGAATCTGCTTGACAGGAAGAAAATTGAAATGTATAATTATCAGCAACAGACAAATAAATATACATTGTCGCATACGGCAGCAAAAGCCGGGAGCACGGCAGCGTTCCGCGAAAGCAGGACTTTCGAAAGAAAAGCGGGGCAGCCTGCCGTCACAAAGCTGCTTGAAGGCAGCCGTCCGCGGAAGCATTGACAAAATACGGATAAAACAGCCGGCGCGGTTCGCCTGCTGCAGATAGGCGACAGACAGGAGGATGGTATGAATTTAAAGGGACGTTCGTTTTTAACACTGAAGGATTTTACGCCGGAGGAGATCGGCGGTCTGCTTGATCTGGCGGCGGAGCTGAAGGCAAAAAAGAAGCAGGGCATTACGGGAAACAGCCTGAAGGGGAAAAACATTGCGCTGATTTTTGAAAAGCCTTCCACAAGGACGCGCAGTTCTTTCACGATCGGCTGTGTCGATGAGGGAGGACATCCGGAATATCTCGGGAGGGACGATATCCAGCTCGGCCACAAAGAGAGCGTGGAGGACACCGCCCGTGTGCTCGGCAGAATGTTTGACGGCATTGAATTCCGCGGTTTTGCGCAGGAGACGGTGGAGAAGCTGGCGAAATACAGCGGCGTTCCGGTGTGGAACGGGCTGACGGACGAATATCATCCGACGCAGATACTCGCCGATTTTCTGACGCTCCGGGAGCAGTTCGGAAAGCTTGCCGGACTGAAGCTTGTGTATGTGGGGGACGGCAGAAACAACATGGCAAACAGCCTGATGATCGGTTCTGCAAAAATGGGTCTTGATTTTGTAATTCTCGCGCCGAAAAGCCTGTGGCCGGGAGAGGAGCTTATCTCACTCTGCCGGAACTATGCAGGGGAGTCCGGGGCAAAGCTGACCGTCACCGACGATATCGGCGCGGTTGAGGGTGCGGACGCGATTTATACGGATGTCTGGTGCTCCATGGGCGAGGAGGATAAGGCGGCGGAGCGTGTTGCTCTGCTGGCCCCTTATCAGGTCAATGCGGCCATGATGGCGAAAACGGGAAAAGACAGCACGGTTTTCCTGCACTGCCTGCCTGCGGTCAAAGGCAAGGAGGTAACGGAGGATGTGTTTGAAAAGCACGCGGACGTTGTTTTCGATGAGGCGGAAAACCGCATGCACACCATTAAGGCGGTTATGGTGGCAACCCTTGGGGAACGGTAGAATACCGGCGGCACAGGATGCATAAAGAGAGCTGTGCCCGGAAGAGCCCGCAGCCTGACCGCGGTTGAGGCTGCGGGAAGGCACCTTTGGAAAAGCCGCATCGCTGCAGGAAAACCTGCGATGGGCAGGAGACAGTACCATGAGGAAATTTCTGGAGAAATTAAAAAACAATAAGCTTTTGCTGGACGGGCTCAACGTTGCGGCCGGTGTCGTTCTTCTCGTGTCGCTGATTGTATTCGCTGTGTCGCGGGCCTGGCTGGCGCTGCTGCCGGCAATCTGGGCGGCCGGGCTGATCAACATGTCCAACGGGCTGAAGGCCATGAGTAAAACGAAGGCGATGGGTCAGTCCATGCTGCTGATGGGGGCGCTTATTCTGCTTGGCGGAACCATATTCGTTTTTTCGGCGATGGGCCTGTAGACTGCTTTCTAATCATATTATAATTTGTATTTTTCCCCTGTTGAAGTTATCATATAATCAGGATAGCTTAAGAAAGACAATGCGCATCTGACGCCTGGCAGGGGCGTGCGGATGAAAGCAGAAAGGGGAAATCGGATGAAAAGGAAATCTTCCGGGGCTGTTTGGGGCGTTATGCTGATACTGCTCGGTGTGCTGATAGGCGGAAAAATATTAAACTGGTTCCGCTTTGATCTGTTCTTTCGGGGCTGGTGGAGTCTGTTTCTGATTATCCCCTGTGCCGTCCGCTTCCTGACGGAGCGGGGAGAGCGGATATCGGCGCTGAAGGGGCTGTTTGTCGGTGTGCTGCTTTTGATGGCGGCCCAGAATTTCATTGAGTATTCGATGCTGTTCCCTCTGCTTCTGGCGGGTTTTCTAGTGCTGACAGGACTGAAAATGATTTTGCCGGGAGCGCAGAAACGCGGACGGCAGCAGGCCGGGCAGGAGAGCTGGCAGCAAAAGGAAGAAAAGCGCCGGGAGCGCGAGCGGCGGCGGGCGGAGAAGCCCGGCGGCCGCTGGGCAGAACAGTATGAGGATTTTTTCGGCAGCCGCGGTTCCGTAGAATACGAATATTATGACGAAAATCTGCGGGAGGAATCGCCGGAGGATGCCGCGGGAGGGGAGGACTACCATTTCACAGCGGAGGATTCGGCGGATTTTGAACGTCAGGCCGGACAGTTTGAATGGAATCAGTACGCAAACCGGGGCGAGTACCGCAGGGATTATTCGGACCGTGCCGGCTTCGGCAGCACATACTTCGGAGGAGCGGCCCCGGGAGGCAGGCGCGGCCCGGACGGTGCGGGACGGACCGGGCAGTACGGGGGCGGCTGGCAGCGCAGAGGAGGCGCAGGGCCGCAGGATTTTGCCCGTACGGATGCATCGAGAATCGGAAAGGCGATCTGTACTTCCGTTTTTACCGGCAAGGAGATACGTTTCCGCCGGGAGCCGTTTGAGGGGGCAATGCTTTCCGCCGTGTTCGGCGCAATCGACCTGGATCTGAGGGAGGCGGTGATCTCCCATGATACGGTTGTTGAAGCAATCTCCGTGATGGGCGGTATTGATATCCATGTTCCGGACGATGTGTGTGTGGTGGTGAGCGGTTCGCCGTTTCTCGGAGGCATCGACAATCACGTCAAGCAGAGAATGCCGTATTCCGGCAGCGGTAAAACGATTTTTATCAAGGCGACCTGCATTATGGGCGGGATTGAGATTAAATAGGCGGAGAACGGACAGAAGATCCGGGTAAAGTAACGGTGCAGGAGAGATCAGATGGATACGGGAAGGCTGGTGCTTTGCGGGAGCAGCTTTTATGAGCAGAAATACTATTTTAACGAAAAGCAGTTTGGAAGACTGCCGCAGGCGGTCAGGGAGGAGCTGCGGATTATGTGCGTGCTGTTCACAGAGGATGTGGGCGGCGCGCTGATTCTGGAATTCGATCCCGGGGAGGGGCTTTTGTTCCGGACGGAGAGCGACGAGGAAGATCTGCTCTATGACGAGATCGGCAGCGTTCTGAAGCTGAAGGCGCTGCAGGAGGAAAAGCGGGAGCTGCTGGAGTCGCTGGAGCTGTACTGCCGGATTGCCGTTTGCGGGCAGAAGCCGGAACCGTGAGCCCGGCGGCAGAGGGAGGCAAGGTATGATACTCGGCATTGATGTGGGAAATACGAATATTACGCTGGCGCTGCTGGAGGACGGGGAGGTGTCCGCCAGCTTCCGGCTCACGACAAAAACGCCCCGTACCTCGGACGAATTCGGGGTGCAGATGCTGGCGCTGCTGTCCGCCAGAGGAGTTTCTGCCGCCGGGCCGGAGGCCGTGATCCTCTCCTCGGTTGTGCCGGGCGTCATGTATTCGCTGACGAGTGCCATCGTCAAGTATTTTGACAGGAACCCGATGATTGTGGGCACCGGAATCCGCACCGGAATCCGGATTGTGACGGGCAACCCGAGAGAGATCGGAGCCGACCGGATTGTGGATGCCGCTGCGGCCTACGAGCTGTACGGCGGCCCGGTGCTGGTTATAGATTTCGGAACGGCCACGACTTTTGATCTGATTCTGGCAGACGGATCGTTTACTGCCGGCATCACAAGTCCGGGGATCGCGATCTGCGCCAATGCGCTCTGGAACGAGACGGCGAGGCTGCCGGAAATCGAGATCCGAAAGCCGGCTTCCATCCTGGCCAGAGAGACCGTCAGCAGCATGCAGGCCGGGCTTGTCTACGGGTACATCGGGCAGACCGAATACATTGTCCGCCAGGTAAAGAAGGAAGCCGGGCTGCCGAAGCTGAGGGTGGTAGCGACCGGCGGGCTGGGAAAGCTGATTTCCGATGAGACCGATGTGATTGATATTTACGATCCGATGCTTACCATGAAAGGCTTGTGGCATATTTACAAAAAGAACATATAGTACCTGTCGAGAGGTGTCGAGCGATTCTTCTTTCCAAAAATTGGAAATGATGGTATATTGAATTTGCATTAAATGGGAATTCAATATGCCATTTTTTTGCGTGAAAATAATAATGCGGGTCCGGGGGAATGGCCTTAAGAAACGGAGGAAGATTTTATATGGTGCGGGAATGGCTGGAAGACGGGGTTTTTCTTTATGTGATGGCTGGGATATGCGGCGTCGGCGTTATGCTGAGATTGCTTCTTTCCCTTCATTTCGGGCGGCTTCTGAGGAAGACTGCGGCGATGGACGAGGTCTATGGAGGCTGGGCGCTGCGCGTGCGGAGGGAATATGAGGAATGCGTGCGCGTAAAGGGGAGGCTGAACAGCGTGGATATTTTTGTGGATAAGTGCGTTGGAGCGAAGCGGATGGCGGGGATAATGTTATCCACATGGGATAGATTTTGTGGACAAGCTTTGCTGCTGAATGCCGGAGTGCTGCTGGTTACAGGGATTTCCGGCATTTTTTATCAGGTGGATAAAGAGCTTGTTTTATTCACATTCTTTATTGGGATCTGGCTTATCATTGCCAATCTGGTTGTGGATAACCTTTCGAACTTCGAGGAGAAGGAGGAGCAGCTGAAGAGAAATCTGAAGGATTATTTCGAAAACCGGATTGACTGCAGCGAAGAACTTCTGTATGTGGGCGAGGCCCCGGAGGAGGAGAGGGAGCCGGAGGATGCAGCGGAAGAAATTTCGGCGGACGGAACGCAGGCGGAGCAGCTGGCCAAAGCAATCCGGGCGATGAAGGATGCGGAAAAACAGAAAGAAGGCTCGCCGGAGCAGGGTAAGGATACGGAGGCGCCGGCGGTATCCGGAAAGGCCAGCCGGAGAATAAGCGGAAACATGCCGGAAGAAGATGCGTCGATGGTGCAGAAAACAGCTGCACAGGGGGCTGCGGCAGATTGGCAGGCGGATAGAAACAGCGCATCAAAGCAGGAAGCAAAAGCAGCGGATCAGAAAAGTGCAGCGCAGGAAACCCTTCCGGTTCGCACAAGCGGGACAGGTTCGGCTGTTCCGGATAACAGCGGTGCCGGGATTGGCAGTGCGGCCCTTGACGGGGAAAACGTATCGAAGTCCGGTCTGCCGGATAATGATTTTGCGTCCGGGGCAGCCGCAAAGCATTCGGAGCTGACGGAGAAAAAACGGAGCGGCGAGGGCAAAAAGGACAAGCTTGTCAGCTTTTCGGAAAAGGCAGGGCGCGGTTTGGATGCAGCAGGAGAAGGGGCAGAAGAAGGTGCTTGCGCAAAACCGGCCGCGGAATATACCGAAGGAAAAAAGGCCGGAAAGGGAAAGAAGGAGAGCCGGAAGGCGGCCGCGGCGCAGAAAAAGCGCGAACAGATCAAGCGCCAGCTGCTGATGGAGATGGAACGGGACGAGCGTGCGGCAGCCGACGGACGGAGCAATGCTGCGGATCAGAACCGTGCCAAAGCTGACGCGGAGCAGGCCAGGGAGGCGAAGGCGGCCGCAGAAAGAAGCGAAGCTGCAAAGTTGGCTGCAGGGCGGGAAGACGGCGTGCAGGGAATGGAGTCTGAAGCCGGCGCAAAGCAACTGGAAAGCGGACAGGCTGCTGCAGAGCGGACCCAATCCGGATGGTATACTGTGCAGCAGGACGGAGCCGCTGAGGACACACCTTCCCCGGAAAACACCGCGGAGCAGAACGGAAACGAATATTCTGCGGAGCGGAAAACGGCAGCCGTGCATTGCGCAGATGCGGCAGAGCAGCCGGACGGCGCGGAGCAGGAGCGGAGGAAACTGTGGCAGGACGAGCAGTGGCGTGAAGCACGGGAGCAGACCGCAGCAGCCTCCGAAGGCAATGAAGAAAAGCAGTTGTCCATTGAGGAGGCAGCAGCGTTTCTGGCTGCCGAAATCGGCCGGGATCAGAAAAACAGCAAGCTGATCGAGGATGTGCTGAAGGAATTTTTATTTTGAACCATGCTTATAAAAAATTTTTTGGTACATACTTATAGAGAGAATTTTATTGCACTCTCTGGAAAATTTGTGAAAAAGGATTGCAACAGCAATCATTGTCTGATAAAATAAAAGTGTTATCCGGGATGACAGAATCCCGGCGGCCCGTCTCGGACAGGCTGTCAATATTCGGACTACGGAAAAAAGGAGATTACGGTAATGGCAGGAGTAACATTTGATTACAGTGCAGCGAAGAAGTTTATCCGCGGTGAAGAACTGGAGCATTTTAAAGGAACGGTGGAGTCGGCAAAGGAGCTGCTTTTGTCGAGAACCGGCGCAGGCAGTGATTTCCTTGGATGGATCGACCTTCCGGTTGATTACGACAAGGAAGAGTTTGCACGGATTCAGAAGGCTGCGGCAAAGATCCAGGGGGATTCCGAGGTGCTTCTTGTCATCGGCATCGGCGGTTCCTATCTGGGAGCAAGAGCGGCGATCGAATTTCTGCGCCACAGCTTCTATAACTCGGTTTCGAAAGAAATCCGCAGGACGCCGGAGATCTATTATGTTGGAAACAGCATCAGCAGTACCTATATCGCCCATTTAATGCAGGTCATCGGCGACCGTGATTTCTCCATTAATATTATCAGCAAATCGGGAACGACGACCGAACCGGCCATTGCATTCCGTGTGTTCAAGAAAATGCTCATCGAGAAGTACGGAAGGGAAGAAGCGGCGAAGAGAATCTATGCCACCACCGACAAGGCGAAGGGGGCACTGAAAAATCTTGCCACCGAGGAGGGCTACGAGAGCTTTGTTGTCCCGGATGATGTCGGCGGACGGTTCTCCGTGCTCACGGCAGTCGGTCTGCTTCCGATTGCAGTCAGCGGTGCGGACATCAAGGCGCTGATGGACGGCGCGGCAAGCATGCGGCAGAAATGCCTTGAACGTCCATTTGAAGAGAACGATTCCGTACTCTACGCCGCAGTTCGCAATATTCTTCTGCGGAAGGGCAAATCCATTGAGATACTTTGCAACTACGAGCCGTCGCTCCACTATGTCGGCGAGTGGTGGAAACAGCTTTACGGCGAGAGCGAGGGCAAGGATCAGAGGGGAATTTTCCCGGCGGCGGTTGATCTGACAACGGATCTTCACTCAATGGGGCAGTTTATCCAGGATGGACAGCGCACCATGTACGAGACGGTCATCAATCTGGAGAAGTCCACCTGTGAGGTGGTGCTCGAGAAGGAGGAGGTCGATCTGGACGGGCTGAACTATCTTGCCGGAAAGAGCGTTGACTTCATTAACAAGAGCGCCATGAAGGGAACCAGACTGGCGCATACGGACGGCAATGTCCCGAACCTGCTTGTCAATCTTCCGGAGCAGTCCGAATTTTCGCTCGGCGAGCTGTTCTATTTCTTTGAATTTGCCTGCGGCGTTTCGGGCTATCTTCTCGGCGTCAATCCGTTTGACCAGCCGGGCGTGGAGAGCTACAAGAAGAATATGTTCGCGCTGCTCGGGAAGCCGGGCTTCGAGGAACTCGGTGAGGAGCTGAAGAAAAGGCTGTAAACGCTTTCAAAAGGTTTGATTTCAGGTTGAATACCGAAAAAGGGGACTCTGAATGTTCAGAGTTCCCTTTTTTGGGTGTCCCGAGAGCGGGGGCGGCGGGATAACGAGATTTGTGCAGGTCTGCCGTGTGCGTTTGTGTGCTTCGTATCCTGGTATCCGCGGGTATGGGAAGGAAAAGGGGTGCAGGAGTACTGTACAGGCTTGCGTGCTCCGTATCCTGGTATCAACGGTACGGGAAGGAAAGGGGGTGCAGGAGTACTGTGCAGGTTTGCGTGCTTCGTATCCTGATATCAACGGTACGGGAAGGAAAAGGTTTGTGCAGGAGCGCTGTGCAGGTCTGCCGTGCCCGTTTGCCAGGCTTCGTACTTGCGCCTACGGTGTGGAGATTAAAGTGCTTGTGCAGATCCGCCGTCTTCTCTTCTGCTTTTATACAAATATATTCTGCCAAACACAGATAAGCACTGGCCCGGCGGTTGGATTTTCTGATTTTGTCCGAAATCAACCTGTGGTTTGTATAAAAAACAGTCCGGATGCTGTATGATGGAACGGAAGGAGGCCACTGAATTTAGATAAAGCTCCGGCGGAATGTGCAGCCCGCCGGTCTGGGAAGAGTATCCGCCTGCGAAGAAAACAGAAAAGGAGAAACAGCGATGAACCAGATTGAGATCGGGAAATTTATTGCCGTGTGCCGGAGGGAGAAAAAGCTGACTCAGGCACAGCTGGCAGAAAAGCTGAATATTACGGATCGGGCCGTGTCAAAATGGGAAACAGGAAAAAGTCTTCCTGACTCCTCCATTATGCTGGAGTTATGCGAAATTCTGGGAATCACGGTAAACGAGCTGCTGAGCGGGGAGAAGGTTGCCGCAGAAAGCTGTGAAAGAAAGGCGGATGAAAATCTGATCGCCCTGAAAAGAAAGGAAGAAAATAGCATTATAAAAAACAGATTGATTTTTACAATATTTTCCGGAGTTCTTCTGACAGGAATTCTTGTCTGTCTGATCTGTGATGCGGCCATATCCGGGGGCATGACCTGGTCTCCGATCCCAGCCTGTTCCATTCTTTTTGCCTGGCTGATATCCGGACCGGCTATTCTTTATGGGAAAAGAGGAATTATAATAAGCCTCGTATCACTGAGCATCTGTCTGCTTCCGTATCTGTATCTGCTGAGCAGGCTGGTGGGAATCAGAGAGGTATTTTCGGTCGGCGCAGGAATGTCAGCGGTATCAATCCTGTTTCTGTGGGTGATTTATGCCGTTTTCAGCCGGTTGGGAAGAAAGAAAATACCCGAGGCATTGGGGATTTCTTTTCTGGCAGGAATTCCATTTCAGTTTGCTGTTAATATGATTCTATCAAAAATGATCGGGGAGCCCATTGCCGATGTGTGGGATTTACTGTCCGACGGCCTGCTGCTCCTTCTGGCACTGGTTTCCTTTGGCTGCGGACATGCGGCAGCTCTGCGCGGGCCGCGAGGGCATGGAGAAAGTGAGCGGGCGGAAACCGATGCGTAAGTAAGGAAACTGCATAATTCCTGTTTATCCGCATCATGTATTCAGCGGCGTTTGGCATTAACGGAAGTATGGCGGAAATTTTGGACGGATAGGAAACAGGGTGCCGGATTTACTCAAAATATCAAGCGTGACCTTCTTTTTTATGCTATGATTACGACACAGGAAAAGCTTTTCGCTGTCGGATTGACAGGATGGCCGGAGGACGCCGGCAGAAAGAGGGAACGCGTTGGAAAACATGAGCCTGTTGGCTGATGCATTGGAATATGTGGAGCGCCATATCAGCGATGACATCCGGACGGAGGATATCGCCGCGGCCTGCTATTGTTCAAAATCAAAGCTTGAGAAGCTGTTCCGCTGCGTGAACAAGATATCCGTGCATGATTATCTGGTGCGCAGGCGGATGATGAAGGCGGCGCGGCTGCTGAAAGAGCGGCCGGAGCTGTCGATTCTCGAGATTGCTCTGTGCTACGGCTACAGCACGAACGAGTCTTTTACGCGCGCCTTCCGGAATGTCTGGAACTGCAATCCGTCCGAATTTCGTTCGGGAGAACGTTTTTCGGAGCTTTATCCCAGACTTTTGACGCCGATTATGAAAGGGGATCATTTTATGAAGGGAAGAAAACGGGTTGACATCAGCGAGCTGTACGATCTTTTTGTGAACCGGAGAAACTGCTGGTTTGTGTGCTGCGATACCAGATCGCTCACCTCGATCAATGAGATTTCCCGCCGGGCAGGCGATCTGGCGCTGCTGGAGACCATGCGCAGGATGTGCGAAGCAGCGGGGGAAGAGGATGTGGTTTTCCGCATCGGCGGCGATGAATTCGTGCTTCTGACGGACAGTGAGGATCGCAGCTATGCGGAAGAGGTAGCCGGCCGGGTGCGCGCCAGGGAAGGAGAAACCTTTGATTTTGAGGGCACGCCGATCAAGCTCGGAGTGCGGGTCGGCGTGACCCGCTTTGAAGGGGAGCGGCTGAAATATGAAGAGCTGTTTGCCGGGCTGCATCAGGTGCTGCTGGAAGCGGAATAGAGAAACGTTTTCAGTCCCCCTTCGCGTGAAAAGCGGAGGGGGCCGCATAACCCGAAAAAACAGGGACGGGATTTAAATATTTGATTTTAAGGATGACTTGAGCATGCGCTGTGGTTTCGGTGCGGCCCAGTCATTCTTTTTTGTCTGGTTTTAAACCGGACAGCCTGCTGCAGCCTTGCTGAGGCGGCAAGACAGTAGGAAAAATGAATTTTGAAGGCAAATAAATTCGATTCCCTATTTTCAAAAATCTGATGTATAATGAAGAAAGAGAAGAGGTGTTTTGCAGTAACTTACATAAAGTGTGGATTTTATCCAAAAAGAATTTGTGCCGGAGATACGGTTAAAGAAATGCTGATTTAACAGAAGGAAGAGATAAGGCTATAAAGTGCGGATATAAATTATTTTTACAGATAATACAATAATAAATATATATATCTAAATATTAAAATTAAATGAAAGGGAAAACAAAAATGAATACACACAGTTTGTCCGGCGGTTCATCCGCCGCTTACAGAGAGGTATTTGCAGCAGCAGACCGCCTGCTTGGTCAGAAGCCGTATATTGTCATGGCGGTTGACGGGCGATGCGGAAGCGGAAAAACCTGGCTTGCACAGCAGCTCGCACAGCGTTTCGGCGGGCGCATCGTGCATACGGACGATTTTTATCTGCCGTTTGAGGCACGGCACAGGGACTGGGAAAACACCGTCGGCGGAAATATGGATTTTGAGCGGCTGCTACGGGAGGCGGTGCTTCCGGCATCGCAGGGAAGAATAATATTGTACCGGCCCTTCCGCTGCCATGAAAAACAGGAGGCACAGGAGATTATGCTGCCCCCGGCGGCGCTCACCATTGTGGAGGGCAGCTATTCGGCGCATCCTCTGCTTGCCGGCTGCTATGATTTTAAGCTTTTTCTCACCTGCCCGGATGGAGTGCAGCGGCAGAGGCTGCGCGCGCGGGAAGGAGAGAATTATCCGAATTTTGAGGCTCGGTGGATTCCCATGGAGGAGCGTTATTTTGCAGAATGCAGAATCCGTGAAAATTGCGGGCTGGAGCTGGATACCGGGGAATTGTTCTGAAAGCCGGGCGCACAGATATTTTCAGCTGTGTGCCCGGCTCTTTTCTCTTCACAATGTTCCTTCTTCTGGAACGCAAAAAGGGCTGTACAGCCAATTCCGTTCTGTGCTACAATAATCGGAAGAACAGCCTGTATGCCCTGACGGCAGCAGGCGGGGCGATCAGGAGGGATTTTATGAAACTGGCAGTATTGTTTCCGGGCGTCGGCTATCATGTGGACAAGCCGCTGCTCTATTACGCTAAGGATCTTGCGGCGGTGCTGGGCTACGAGCTGGCTGAGGCGAAGTACGGGGAGCTTCCGGACGGCATCCGCGGTGACAGGGAAAAAATGAGAGCAGCATTTGAAGCGGCGCTGGACGGCGCAGTGAAATCCCTGGAAAAGGTGGAATGGGGAAGCTTCGATGAGCTTCTGTTTATCTCGAAAAGTATCGGGACTGCAGTGGCGGCGGAAACGGCGCACCGTCTGGGGCTGAAAACAAGAAACATTTACTATACGCCCGTCGGGGAAACCTTTCTGTTTCCGCTGCAGGAGGGCATTGCCTTTCACGGGACGGCGGACGCCTGGGTGACGACGCAGGCGGTGCGGGAGGGCTGTGCCGGATGCGGAATCACACTGTTTGTCACGGAGGGAGCTAATCATTCCATGGAGACGGAGGATACGCTCGAAAATATCCGGATTCTTGGCGGCATTATGGAGCGGACGGCGGCATATATCAGAGGGGAGGCCGCACAGGCGGCAGATGGGAGGAAGCATGAATCCGGCGGCAATGCTTAAGCTGATGGGAGCAAAAAAGAGCTTTGAGAAAAATCATCCGAAATTTACTGCATTTGTAAAGAAAACGCTGGCACAGGGCGTTGCGGCGGGAACGGTGATTGAAATCACGCTGACGGGGCCGGGCGAGGAGCCGGTCCGCACGAATATCCGGGTGCAGGAATCGGATCTGGAGTTTCTGGCAGGCCTTCGGGAACTTTCCGAAGGCGGTGAATAAAGCGGCGCAGCACGCCCGGAGCGCTGGTTCTTTGCGCCTGCTTCCGAAGGTTTTCCAGGCGAAGAAATCCGCCGGGGGCATGGTGTACAAAGGAGCTTGCGGCGGACGTCTGCTGCGGGCGTCCGGATTATTTAAGCAGCATGAAACGAGGAGGAGAAAATGGGATATCGCTACGAAACGCATCTGCATACCTGTGAGGTGAGCGCCTGCGGGCGCACACACGCGGCGGATTATATAAAATTCTATATGGATAAGGGTTATGACGGGATTATCTTTACCGATCATTTCTTTAACGGCAACTGCGGCGTGGACCGCCGCCTTCCCTGGGAGCGGAAGGTCGATGCGTTCTGCCGCGGCTATGAGCTGGCGAAGGAGGAGGGAGACCGGGTCGGTTTTCCGGTATTTTTCGGCTGGGAATTCAATTTTCACGGCGACGAGTACCTGACCTACGGGCCGGATAAGAAATGGCTCCTGGCGCATCCGGAAATCATGCGCGATTCCCGGCAGGAGTATTTCCGCAGAATTCATGAGGCGGGCGGGGCAATCGTACAGGCGCATCCGTACCGGGAACGGGATTATCTTAATGCCATCCGGCTGAATCCGTATTTTGTCGATGCGGCGGAGACCGTCAATATTGGAAATGAACCGTACCAGGATGCGCTCGCGGCGGATTACGCAAAAAAATATCGTCTGCCGGTCACAGGCGGCACAGACATGCATAATATAGAATGGGGACAGACGACCTCGGGTGTGGAGACAGAGCAGCCGATCCGGTCCATTCAGGATTTTGCGGATATGCTGAGGAGCGGAAAGGGCTTTCGGCCGATCGAGGCGGGAGAACGAGCCGGAAGAGAGGAAAAGGAGACGTATCTTCCGGTGCTTTTGTATGGAAAGGACGGAATATGGATTGAGTAAAATGCGATTTCCCAAACCGCTGAGACAGGGCGGCTGCGTCGGGCTGATCTGCCCGTCCTCCCCGGTTCAGCCGGAGAGAATGGATCGTTGCGTAAAATTCCTGTGCAGACTCGGCTATCGGGTGAAGGAGGGAAAAAGCTGCCGCATGGCCTGGCGCGGGTATCTTGCCGGGCCGGATGAGGTGCGGGCGGAGGATATCAACCGGATGTTTGCCGACCCGGAGGTGGACGCGGTTTTCTGCGTGCGCGGCGGCAACGGCACATGCCGGATAATGAAGCTGCTCGACTACGAAATGATTCGGAGGAACCCGAAAATATTTGTCGGCTACAGCGATGTGACGAATCTGCTGCTGGCATTCAACCGGCTCTGCGGCTTTGTCACCTATCACGGACCGATGGTTTCCTCGAATATGGCAGACCATTACGATGAGTATACGAGGCTGAGCTTCGAGGGGCTGCTTGCCATGAAAAATGAATGGGAATTCCGGAATCCGCCCGGAATGCCGCCGGTTGTGCTGACGGCCGGAGCTGCGCGCGGGCAGCTTACAGGCGGCAACCTGTCCCTGGTGAGCGATATGCTGGGAACTTTTTACATGCCGGATTTTCGCGGGAAAATTCTTTTCCTTGAGGATATCGGAGAGCGCGTGGCCAATGTGGATCGGATGCTCTGGCAGCTGCGCCATCTCGGCGTATTTGAGCAGATAGCAGGGCTTGTGTTCGGAGATTTTGCGGATTCAGTGAATAATTATGATGAATCTTTTGGAATTAATTCGTATCTGCGCGATGAATTCTGCAGGATGAACATACCGGTGCTGTGCGGTCTTAAGGCGGGACACTGCTTTCCGACCGGCTCTCTGGCAATGGGCGCGGAATGCGAACTGGACGCGGATCGGGGAACGCTGCGTTTTTTCCGGGAACAGGAAAAAGATTGCGCAGTTTGGGGAAATGTGGTATGATAAAAGAGACGGGAAGGACGGAAAGTCCGTCGGAAGCCGCCGGAAACGGGGATGGGGAAGCCCGGGCGGCTGGGGTTTCTGAGGTCAGGGGGTGTCAGAAATGGAAGGAAAGGAAATTACAAGGCTTACGATCAGCGAGGTTGAACCGGGGATGATCGCAGCACAGGATATTTATTCCAGGACAGATCAGCTGATTTTGAATAAAAATTCGGTGCTTGGAGCAGATTCTATTGCGAAATTAATGTTCTACTCGGTCGGCGGCGTCTGGGTCTATCTGGAGCCGAAGCAGGAGCAGGAGGAGGTGTATACGGATGCCCTTCGGAAAAGCAGGGATTTTATCCGTTTTTCGGAATGCTACCGGGAAGCAGTTTCCGATGTCCGGGGCACATTTGAAAAAATTGCGCTCGGGGCGGAGGAGCTTGACGAGGAGCAGCTGTTTGAGGATGTGCGGAACATGGTCGGGGATTCCGGAAACAATGCACATATTTTTAATATGCTGCACTGCATCCGCGATTACGACGATATGA
>ERZ777305.2559-NODE-2559-length-15131-cov-5.858185_pt1 | contig 15131 bp, 10 predicted proteins | sample MGYA00374965_ERZ777305 | MGnify/ENA primary metagenome ERZ777305 (study PRJEB29328, sample SAMD00013331) | mouse gut metagenome | study: EMG produced TPA metagenomics assembly of the Metagenome analysis of fecal microbiota from mouse which was promoted... | reverse complement strand
CCGCCCCGGGCTTCCGCGATCCCGGACATCATGGACAATTCGGGAATGCCATATATGTCGGTAACTTCGGCTATAGCTGGTCGTCGACGGTCAGCGGTACCAATGGCATGCACTTGGATTTCGGCGTGAGGTGGCTCCATCCCAGCGGCGCGCACTACCGCGCCTACGGTTTTCAGTTGCGTTGCCTCTCGGAATAAACGAAAGAGCCCCGCCCCGGGCTACCGCGATACCAATACGGGCGCGCTGAGCTACGTCGGCAACAGCGGGCACATCTGGTCTTCGACGGTCAGCGGGACTGCCGGCGTGTTCTTGAGCTTCAGCACACAGTACCTTGACCCCAGTTACGTGCGCTACCGTGGCCACGGTCTTCCGTTGCGTTGCCTCTCGGAATAAACGGTGCCGACGGGCACTCCGAAATAGCAGCCGCTACCCCAATAACGCAGCCTCCACCCCCCAAAAGCTACCCCCAATAACCGGCTACCTCCGATCTTTTACCCAGATATTTGTTCCGAATGATCTCCGCGATCGGAATGTTCCGGATTTTGCTCTCCAGCCACGAAATGATGTCCAGATAGAAGAACGGACGCCGCTCGTACGGGTGATTCTCGAACGGTTTGAGCCGCTCGTAGAGCCGCACCAGCTCCCCCCTGAAATCCGACGCATACGTGTGCGGAATCCGTTTGAGGAACGTGATAATCTCATGCTGCACCGCGTGCATGTCGTTCATCTTCACCACGAAAGCATAGACATTCCGGATCTGGTACTCCAGCGAATAGTCCTCCCCCGCCTCGTACGACGCGATCAGGTGGAGAATCCGCGCAAAGACCTGCAAATCGCACCGGAACTGCGGATTCGGAATCGAGATGATGCGGTGCAGGTAGCTCATGCAGCGTTTGTAGTCCCCGTTCCCGAAATACATACACGCCACCTTGTAGGCCAGCAGCATCAGGTGATGTTCGTCCACATACCGTCCGTACGCACGCACGAACTCGTCCACCCGCTCCGCCAGTTCGATCCCCTCGGCAAAGCTCCCCTCCAGAAAGTGGAGATTGATTTTCGCCTGCAGCAGACAGAGGTTCGACAGAATCGTCAGATTCTCCGTCATCGGCACCACCTGAGCCAGCTCCCGTTCGAACTTCGCGATCGCATCGGCCATCCGGTCGTGCCGCCGCGTCATGAACAACACATCCAGCAGCCGCGCCACCGCCCGCACATAGAGATCGTAGTAGACCGCCCGCTGATCCGGCCGCTCGTCGAACAGCCCCACCCACCGCCGCGCATAACGGTAACACATCACGAAATCGTGCCGGATATAGTGGTACCACATCCGCGCCTGATAGAGGTAGAGCCGCTCGTGGAAGCTCATCCCCCGGTCGTCGAACGCCTCCAGCCGTTCGCGGAAAAAATCGGTCACCATCTTCCGGTCCTTCTCGCTGCGGACATACCCCAGCTGAAGATTCAGCCCGTAGAGCTGCACCGAGAGGTTCGACAGCTGGTTGATATTGGCGATCCGTTCGGCCAGCATCCTCGCCTGGTTGCTCAGCTCCTCCGCCCGGCTCGTCGTGCTGCGCTGCATGAAGATCGACTCGATCCGCTTCTCGAACTCCACGATCTCCAGCGCGAGCGTAAACTTCTGTGCATCGAGCGCCTGCCGTTTGGCCCGGTCCAGCATCGTCAGCGCCTGCCGGAACATACTCTTGTCGTACAACACCCGCGCGAAATCGATCGTCTCGCGAATCTCCATCACCTCCACATGCTGGACATTCAGCAGCCGGATGCTGACCAGAATCTGGCGGTAGAGATAAGCCTTCATATTGGGCAGCTGCTCCTTCCTGATCCCCGTTTTTTTGAGCACCCGAGCCTCGTCGTACTCCTCCATCGCATCCAGCGCGTCGAACAACGTCACGAACTTCGCCCCCCCGTTTCCCGCATTGCGCCGGGCATACAGGCGGAAATTCCGTTTTTCCGCCTTGCTCATACTCCTCACCAGCTCGAACACCGCCTCCTGCCTTTTACTCGTCATCATGTGTGAATCATCGGTTTCCTCGAACAAAGATACCCAAAATTCCCCCTCGCCCCACCACAAAGAGCACCCGACACGGCACGAAAACCAAAAAAAATGAATAACTTTGCCGACATCAAAAAAACACGGCACACTCGCGATGGCAGACCACTCCCGTTACGCAGGCCGCGGCGTCTCGTCCGGTAAGGAAGACGTCCACAAGGCGATCCGAAACATCGACAAAGGGCTCTTCGACAAAGCATTCTGCAAAGTCGTGCCCGACTACTTCACCGGCAGCGCGGAACACTGTCTGGCCATGCATGCAGACGGGGCGGGAACCAAGTCTTCGCTCGCCTACATGTACTGGCGCGAGACCGGCGACCTCGGCGTGTGGAAAGGGGTGGCACAGGACGCCGTCGTGATGAACACCGACGACCTGCTCTGCATCGGCGCCACCGACAACATCCTCCTCTCCTCGACCATCGGACGGAACAAACGCCTGATTCCGGGCGAAGTCATCTCCGCCATCATCAACGGCACCGAGGAGTTTCTCCAGACCTTGCGCGACTACGGCGTGAACATCCGCTCCACGGGCGGCGAGACGGCGGACGTGGGCGACCTCGTGCGAACCATCATCGTGGACTCGACCGTGACCGCGCGGATGCGGCGCGACGAAGTGATCACCAACGACCGGATCGCGCCGGGGTGCGTGATCGTAGGGCTCGCCTCGTTCGGGCAAGCCAGGTACGAGACGAGCTATAACGGGGGGATGGGGAGCAACGGCCTGACCTCGGCGCGGCACGACGTGTTCGGCAAACGGATGGCCGAGCGGTACCCGGAATCTTATGACGGGGGGATACCGGCAGACCTGGTATACACCGGCTCGTTCGGGCTGACCGATCCCGTGCCGGCGGCTTATCAGCGCAACGGATATACCGTGCCGGCGGATATGGACATGGGTCGCCTCGTGCTGTCGCCCACCCGAACCTATGCTCCGGTCATCACACGCATTCTCAACGAAATAGGACGGAAGCACATCTGCGGCATGATCCACTGCACGGGCGGGGCGCAGACCAAGATTCTGCATTTTGCCAATAACGGACTCCATATTATAAAGGACAACCTGCTGCCCGTGCCGCCTCTGTTCGCCGCCATCCAGGAACAGTCGGGAACACCGTGGGAAGAGATGTACAAAGTCTTCAACATGGGACACCGGATGGAGATTTACGTACTGCCGGAGGTGGCCGAGACCATTTTAGGCATCGCCCGCGAACTGGGCATCGACGCACAGGTGGTGGGACGCGTCGAAGCATTGGCCGATGCCTCGGCACCGGCCCGGCTCGACGTGACCGGCGCCGACGGCACCGTCTACCGGTACGGCAAATAGCACATCTTTCAAGGACAACAATCATTCAATCACCCATATGTCGAAAGTAATCAAACTACGCAAAGGTCTCGACATCAACCTCGTCGGCGCCGCCGAGCGCGTGCTGACGAAAGGGGGCGACGCCCCCGGCTATGCGTTAGTGCCGAGCCACTACCGCGGCGTGACCCCCAAGCTGCTGGTCAAAGTCGGCGACAAGGTCAAGGCCGGGAGTCCGCTCTTCTTCTCGAAAGAGCATCCCGAAGTGCTCTTCACCTCGCCCGTCAGCGGCGAAGTGAGCGCCGTCAACCGCGGCGAAAAACGTAAAATCCTCAGCATCGTGGTACGGCCCGACGGCGAACGGCAGAGCGAACAGTTCGACACCTGCCCCCTCGCCGACCTCACCCGCGAACGGATCAAAGAAACCTTGCTGCGGGCAGGCTTCTGGCCCATGCTCGTGCAGCGTCCGTTCGGCGTGATCGCCGACACCGCAGCGACCCCGAAAGCCATCTTCATCTCGGGGCTCGACACCGCACCGCTCGCACCGGAACTCAACTTCCTCGTGCAGGATCAGGGCGAACACCTGATCGCCGGCCTCGAAGTGCTCAAGAAACTGACCGACGGCAAAGTCCACCTCACCGTAGGGACGGACACCACCGCAGGCGTGCTCAGCCGGATCAAACAGGCAGAGATTCACCACATCGAAGGGCCGCACCCGGCGGGGAACGTCGGCGTACAGATCGCCCACATCGATCCGATCAATAAAGGCGACGTCGTCTGGACAGTCGAACTGCAGCACGTGGCCATGATCGGGCGGCTCTTCCTGACCGGAACGGTGGACATGACCAAGATCGTGGCCCTGACCGGATCGGAAGTCGTGAAACCCAGATACTTCAAAGTCATCAGCGGCGCCCTGATCTCCTCGATCACCGACGGGAACCTGCGTCCTCAGGATGCCGGCGAAGAGCGCGGCGTGCGCATCATCAGCGGCAACCCGCTCACCGGCATCAAAGTCGAGCCGAATGACATCGAAGGCTACCTCGGCTTCTACCACAACCAGGTCACCGTCATTCCGGAAGGCAACAAATACGAATTCCTCGGGTGGGCCATGCCCCGGATCAACAAATTCTCCGCCTCGCACAGCTACTTCTCGTGGATGTTCCCCAAGAAACGGTACAACCTCGACACCAACCTGAACGGCGGGCCGCGGGCATTCGTCCAGACGGGGATTTACGACAAGGTATTGCCGATGAACATCTACCCGCTCTACCTCATCAAAGCAGTCATGGCCGGCGACATCGACAAGATGGAGAACCTCGGGATCTACGAAGTTCTGGAAGAAGACCTCGCCCTGTGCGAATTTATCGACCCCTCGAAAAACGAGTGGCAGGCCACCCTGAGCCGGGGGATCGACCTGATGATCAAAGAACTCAACTAAGCCGCACACCGTATGAAAGGATTACGACACTATCTGAACAAGATAAAGCCCAACTTCGAACCGGGCGGAAAATACGGTCGGTTCGCCTCGACCTTCGAGGCCTTCGAATCGTTCCTCTACGTGCCGAACACCGTCACCCGGAAAGGAGCGCACATCCGCGACGCCATGGACCTCAAACGCACCATGACCGTCGTGATCGTCGCCCTGCTCCCGGCCCTGCTGTTCGGGATGTTCAACATCGGATACCAGCATAACCTGGCTTTAGGACTGACGCTTTCCGACGTCTCCGTATGGTCGAACTTCTGGTTCGGCTTCCTCAAAGTGCTGCCGATTATCGTGGTGGCATATGTGGTGGGGCTTGGCATCGAATTTATCTTCGCCGAGATTCGGCATGAGGAGGTCAATGAAGGTTTCCTGGTGAGCGGTTTGTTGATTCCGATGATTATGCCGGTGGACTGTCCGCTGTGGATCGTGGCCGTGGCGACCGCATTCGCGGTTGTTGTGGGCAAGGAGATGTTCGGCGGCACCGGGATGAACATCTTCAACCCGGCTTTGCTCGCGCGGGCATTTATCTTCTTCGCCTATCCGACCGCCATTTCGGGGAACGAAGTGTGGGTCGCCGGGCTGAAAAACGCATCCGCATCGGGGATGCAGCTGGTCGACGGATATTCCGGAGCTACCCCGCTGAGCGACGCTGCCGCAGCTCTGTCCAATGGAGCTCAGTCCATTGACTGGAGCATGGGGACTACCCCGATCGACTGGTTCTACGGCCTGATCCCCGGCTCGATCGGAGAGACCTCGACACTGGCCATACTGATCGGAGCGTTTATTCTGATCTGGACAGGAGTCGGCTCGTGGCGCATCATGGTCTCCTGCGTAGCAGGGGGATTAGTGATGGGAGGGATATTCAACCTCATCGGCGCCAACGTCATGATGGACATTCCGGCTTGGTATCATTTGATTATCGGCGGGTTCGCGTTCGGCACGGTATTTATGGCCACCGACCCGGTGACCGCAGCCCAGACCGACCGCGGGAAATGGATCTACGGATTCCTGATCGGCGTACTCTGCGTGCTGACCCGCGTGCTCAACCCCGGCTATCCGGAAGGGATGATGCTCGCCATCCTCTTTATGAACGCCATGGCGCCGCTGATCGACTACTACGTCGTACAGGGGAACATCAAACGCCGCCTGAAACGGGCCAAAGTCAACGCGTAACACCACTACTACCGAAACCATGAACAAGCAAAGCAACACATATATCGTCACCTACGCGACCATCCTCGTGGTGATCGTCGCCACGGTGCTCTCCTTTGCCGCCATCGAGCTGCAACCCATGCAGCAGGCCAACGTCAAGACCGAAAAGATGGGCGCCATTCTGAACGCCATCGGCGCAGGCGAAGGAGCCGACGCCGCGGCGGACAAGAACAGCTATGTGGCCGGAGAATTCGCCAAATACATTACCGGCGCCTTCTTCGTCGACTCCACCGGCCGCGTGAGCGAAGCACCCGTCGAAGAGGTGCTCGCCTCGTTGAACAACCTGCCCGCCGTGTTTGCGGCCAGAACCGCCATGCCGGTATTCGTCGCCACCTCGTCGGAAAACGCGAAAGAGTACGTCGTTCCGGTGACCGGCAAAGGACTCTGGGGGCCGGTTTGGGGCTATATCGCCCTGAACGCAGACTGCAACACCATCGAAGGAGCCGTCTTCGACCACAAGAGCGAAACCCCGGGGCTCGGGGCGGAAATCGCCACCAAACCCTTCCAGAACCAGTTCATCGACAAACAAATCTTTAACAAAGAAGGACTCTTCGTCTCCATCGACCTCCTGAAAGGCAAAGGCTCGTCGGCAGGAAATCCGTACGCCGTGGACGCCATCTCGGGCGGCACCCTGACCTCCAATGGCGTGAAAGCCATGCTCTTCACCTGTCTGGGCGACTACGAACCCTTCTTCCGCAGCGTGCAGACCGCAGCCGAACCGGCGGTCGACACCATCGCGACCGACACTTTAGCGACGGACAGCTTGACGACCGTCCCGACCGATACCCTTACGAAAGGAGGAGCCAAATAATGAGTACCCAGGAAAAAGAGCCGCTCTTTTCGGCTAAAAACATGAACGCCCTGCTCGGGCCGTTGGGCCGCAACAACCCGATTCTGGTGCAAGTCCTCGGGATTTGCTCCGCCCTGGCCGTGACGGCCAAGATGAAGCCCGCATTCGTGATGGCCTTGTCCGTGACCGTCGTGACCGCCTTCTCGAACCTGATCATCTCCCTGATGCGGAAAGGGATTCCGTCGCGCATCCGGATCATCGTCCAGCTCGTCGTGGTCGCCGCCCTGGTGATCCTCGTCGACCAGGTGCTCAAAGCCTTTGTTTATGACATCAGTAAGCAGCTTTCGGTCTTCGTGGGCCTGATTATCACCAACTGTATCATCATGGGGCGCCTCGAAGCGTTCGCCATGGGGAACAAACCCTGGCCCTCGTTCCTCGACGGGATCGGCAACGGCTTGGGCTACGGTCTGATTTTGATTATCGTCGCCTTCTTCCGCGAACTCTTAGGCTCAGGAACCTTGTGGGGATATCAGGTGATTCCCCAGTGGTGCTACGAACACGGCTACGCCAATAACGGCCTGATGATTCTGCCGCCTATGGCGTTGATCACCGTAGGCATCATCATCTGGATCCACCGCAGCCGCAACAAAGACCTGCAGGAGAAATAAAACCGGTGAAGCCTGTTATTTCCTATCCACACTTAGAAACCAGACATGGAAAACATACTGAACATATTCGTCAAGTCGATCTTCGTCGACAACATGGTCTTCGCCTTCTTCTTCGGGATGTGCTCCTACATCGCCGTGTCGAAGACCGTAAAGACCGCCATGGGGCTGGGGCTGGCCGTCATCTTCGTGATGACCGTGACCGTGCCGGTCAACTACCTCCTCAATAAATTCGTCCTCGAACCGGGCGCCCTGACCTGGGTGAGTCCGACCATGGCCGACGTAGACCTCAGCTTCCTGAGCTTCATCGTCTTCATCGCAGTCATTGCCTCGATCGTGCAGCTCGTGGAGATGATCGTCGAAAAATTCGCACCGGGACTGTACAGCTCACTCGGGATTTTCCTCCCGCTGATTGCCGTGAACTGCGCCATCATGGGGGGCTCGCTCTTCATGCAGGAACGCGCCTACGCCAATATCGGCGAAGCCACCGCATTCGCATTCGGTTCCGGGATCGGCTGGTGGCTCGCCATTATCGGCATGGCCGCCATTCGCGAAAAACTGACCTATTCCAACATCCCCAAACCCCTCAAGGGAGTCGGGATTACGTTTATCATTACCGGGTTGATGGGGATCGCCTTCATGATCTTCCTCGGCATCCAACTCTAACGCATTACAGACAGATACGATGATATCATCCACAATTCTTTCGGCAGCCGTCGTGAGTCTGACGCCGACCCTCGTCACGGCTATCATCGCCTTCGCGGCGATCACGCTGATTCTGGTGGCAGTCCTGCTGTTCGCCAAGAAAAAGCTGACCCCGTCGGGAAGCGTCACCATCACCATCAACGGCGACAAAGAGATCACCGCAGAGACCGGCGGATCGCTCCTGACCACCCTGGCGGAACAGAACATCTTCCTGCCTTCGGCATGCGGGGGCGGCGGCTCGTGCGGCATGTGCAAATGCCAGGTTTTGGAAGGCGGTGGTGAGATTCTGCCCACCGAAGTCAACTTCTTCAGCCGCAAACAGCAACAGGAACACTGGCGCCTCGGCTGTCAGGTGAAAGTCAAGGAAAACCTGAAGATTCGGGTACCCGAATCGGTGCTCGGCGTGAAGAAATGGGAATGCGAAGTGGTCTCCAACCGGAACATCTCGACCTTCCTCAAAGAGTTCGTCGTGAAACTTCCCGAAGGCGAACAGCTCAACTTCCGGAGCGGAGGCTACATCCAGATCGACGTCCCGAAATACGACGAGATCAAATTTTCGGACATGGACGTCGACGAACAGTTCCGCCCCGACTGGGACAAATTCAAGATGTGGGACCTGGTGACGAAGAATCCCGAGCCTACCTTCCGGGCCTACTCTATGGCCAACCACCCGGCCGAAGGGAACATCATCATGCTGAACATCCGGATCGCCACCCCGCCGTTCGACAAAGCGACAGGCGGGGTTATGAAAGTCAATCCGGGTATCTGCTCCTCGTACATCTTCAGCCGCAAACCGGGCGACAAAGTAACCATCTCGGGGCCGTACGGAGAATTCTTCCTGCCCGACAACCTGCCGGCCGATCAGGAGCTGATCTTTATCGGCGGCGGCGCCGGAATGGCACCGATGCGGAGCCACATCATGCACCTCTTCAAAACGGAAAAGACCTCGCGTCCGGTATCGTTCTGGTACGGCGCCCGGGCTTTGAAAGAGGCCCCATACATTCCGGAATTCTCCGAAATCGAACGTGACTTCCCGAACTTCTCGTTCAACCTGGCCCTCGACCGGCCCGATCCGGAAGCGGACGCCGCAGGCGTGAAATACACCCCGGGATTCGTGCACAACGTGCTGTACGAGAACTACCTCAAGAACCACGAAGATCCGGAAGGGTGTCTGTACCTGATGTGCGGTCCGCCCATGATGATCTCGGCCGTCGTGAAGATGCTCGACTCCTTGGGGGTACCGCCCGAGAATATCATGTACGACAACTTCGGCGGATAGTTCACGACCGGATGCACAGAAGTTCATCGATTGCCTCTACGGGCGTTTTCTTGATAATCAAGAAAACGCCTGTTTGGTTTTACCCCTGCAACCGCAAATAACGACCTCCTTTATGAAAGCCCCCGGCGCGCAGACAGAGCCTGAGTCTTGCGGAGCCTAAGGCGTAGCGTAGCTATCATAAAAGTCTTTTGGGTACCTTTTCTTCAGAAAAGGTACGGTTCCTGCCAGGGCAAAGCTCGCCAGTCGCCCGCCCCGCTTAAAGAGGGATTTCACTCGTTTTGCGAAGAGCAAAATCGAGATGAAATCCCTGCGGGCGACATAACGCGCGCCGACGCCTTAAGAAGCGATTCTACTATTTTGGCGCAAGCCGAAATAGAAGGAATCGCGTAAGGCGCGCGAACAGAGGTGGCCATAGCGAAACGCAGTTTCGCTCGTCCCGCCGGGGTCACCCGGCCGCCACCCGCGCAGGGCAGTTTTTATCCTGTTAGGGTAGAGGCGGCCCTGTCGGAGTGCCCGAAGGCACCGCGCCACGCCTTAATAGGGAAATCGTCAAAATGTGCTGACACATTTTGACAAGATTTCCCAAGGCGCGCGGACAAAGATTCGGGGTAGAGGCTGCCGTAGCGAAACGTAAGTTTCGCCCGTCCACGCACCCACAGGGTGTTTTGTTAGGGTTCTCTTCGCTTTACTAAGTGGGGCCCGGCCGGCCCGAGGCCAGTTTTATCCGGTTGGGGTAGAGGCGGCCCTGTCGGAGTGCCCGAAGGCACCGCGCGCCCCGCTTTAGGAGGGAAATCGTCAAAATGCACTTGTGCGTTTTGACAGGATTTCCCAAGGCGCGCGATAAGAACAAGACTGCAAGCCCTGCGACCCGCAGGGGCGCGCGGGCCGGACGCCTCCCCATTAGAAGGGCCGCAACTTCGTGGTGCTCGTTTCGGCCACGCAGGCTCCGACCCGCTAAATCCCGCCCCGTGTCCGCCTCACTGCGGCTCCGCTATCGCTCCGCCACGGTTTTTCCGCGCGCCTGGGCGTTCATTCTGTTTCGGCTCATCGCCGAAACAGTTGAATCGCCTCTTTAGACAGCGGCGCGCGGCGAGCTTCGACTGGCCTCAGGCCGGCCGGGCCCCGCGTGCCCGCGGTGGGCAGATGACTGGGTCGGCCCAAACCAAACAAGCCGCCGCTGTCCCCAAACAGACACAAAAAAACACCGTCCGCCCTCCTGCGACAAAGCCTCCGACACCCTTGGTCATGCGAAAAAAAATTGCTATCTTAGCCGTTTGAAAAGCCAAGTGAGACTTAGATCATCAAACCATGCAAGAACAGGAACAGCAAGAGAAAATCATCAAGATCAATATCGAGGAGGAGATGAAGACCGCCTACATCGACTATTCGATGTCGGTGATCGTGTCGCGAGCCCTGCCCGACGTGCGCGACGGCCTCAAACCAGTGCACCGCCGGGTGCTCTACGGGATGAGCAACGAACTGTCGCTGTACTCGGACAAGCCCTACAAGAAATCCGCCAGAATCGTCGGGGAGGTTTTGGGGAAATTCCACCCCCACGGCGACTCCTCGGTCTATGACGCCATGGTGCGGATGGCACAAGACTGGTCATTGCGGTATCCGCTGGTGGACGGCCAGGGGAACTTCGGATCGATCGACGGGGACAGCCCGGCGGCGATGCGGTACACCGAAGCCCGGATGAAGAAAATCACCGACGAAGTGATGGCCGACATCGACAAAGAGACCGTCGACTTCACCCTCAACTTCGACGACACCATCTACGAGCCGACCGTACTTCCCACGAAAATACCCTTGTTGTTGGTGAACGGGAGTTCCGGGATTGCAGTAGGGATGGCCACGAATATGCCGCCGCATAACCTGAGCGACACCATCGATGCGATCGACGCCTATATCGACAACCCCGACATCGAGATTTCGGAACTCATCGAAAAGATCAAGGCACCGGACTTTCCGACCGGCGGGATCATCTACGGCTACGAAGGCGTGCGGGAAGCTTACGAGACGGGACGGGGCCGCATCGTGATCCGTTCCAAGACCGACATCGAACACACCGCAAGCGGGCGGGAATGCATCGTCGTGACCGAAATTCCGTATCAGGTCAATAAAGCCGAGATGATCCAGAAGATCGCCGGCATGATCAACGACAAAAAAATCGACGGGATTTCGTACATCAACGACGAAAGCGACCGGAACGGGATGCGGATCGTCATCATCCTGAAACACGACGCCGTGGCCAGCGTGGTGCTCAACACCCTGTTCAAATACACCCAGCTGCAATCCACCTTCTCGGTGAACAACATCGCGCTGGTGGACGGACGGCCGAGATCGCTGAACCTCAAGGAGCTGATCAAATACTTCGTCCGTCACCGGCACGACGTGGTCGTGCGGCGAACCAAGTACGACCTGCGGAAAGCGGAAGAGCGGGCACACATTTTGGAGGGTCTCTTGATCGCGCAGGACAACATCGACGAAGTCATCCGGATCATCCGGGCCGCCAAGAATGCAGACGAAGCGAAAGCCAACCTCATCGCCCGCTTCCAGTTCAGCGACCCTCAGGCACAAGCCATCGTCGACATGCGTCTGCGGGCACTGACCGGACTCGAACACGAGAAACTCCAGCAGGAATACGACGAACTGCGTAAAATGATCGCCCACTACAACGAACTCCTCGGCAGCGAATCCATGCAGATGCAGCTCATCAAAGAGGAGCTCAACGAGATGAAAGAGCGGTACGGCGACAAACGGCGGAGCGAAATCGTCCTGACCGCAGAAGAGTTCAATCCCGAAGACTTCTACGCCGACGAAGATGTGGTGATCACCATCTCGCACCTGGGGTATATCAAACGCACCCCGCTGGCCGAATACCGGACGCAATCCAGGGGAGGGGTGGGCTCCAAAGGGTCTGCAACGCGGGATGAGGACTTCATCGAGCATCTGTACGTCACTACGATGCACAACACCATGCTTTTCTTCACCGAAAAGGGGAGATGTTACTGGCTCAAAGTGTACGAAATACCGGAAGGCTCCCGTTCTTCCAAAGGACGCGCCATCCAGAACGTCATCCAGATCGAGCCGGATGACAAAGTGCGGGCCTATATCAACGTGCGGCGGCTGAACGACCCGGAATACGTCAACAGCAACTACATCGTGATGTGTACCCGCGAAGGGATCATCAAGAAGACCTTGCTCGAAGCCTACTCCCGGCCACGGCTGAACGGCGTGAACGCCATCACGATTAAAGAAGGCGACCAGCTGATCGACGCCGCCCTCACCTCGGGGAAAGCCCAAGTGGTGATTGCCGCCAAAGGCGGGAAAGCGATTCGCTTCGAAGAAGAGAACGTCCGGGCCATCGGACGGACCGGTGCAGGCGTGCGGGGGATCAATCTCGACGACGGGGATGAAGTGATCGGCATGCTGACCGTCGAACCCGATCAGAAACCGGAAATTCTGGTCGTCTCGGAAAACGGATACGGGAAACGGACAGGCATCGACGACTACCGCATCACCGGCCGGTCGGGGAAAGGCGTCAAGACCATCCAGATCACGGAAAAGACAGGTAAGCTGATCTCCATTCAGGCCGTGAGCGACGAAAACGACCTGATGATCATCAACCGGTCGGGGCTCACGATCCGGATTCCAGTAGCCGACATCCGCGTCACCGGACGCGCGGCACAGGGGGTTAAGGTGATCAACCTGCGGAACAACGACTCCATCGCCTCCGTGATCGCCGTGCCCAAGAGCGAAGACGACGAAGCGGCAGTCGAAACCGAAACGAGCGACTCCGCCGGCACTACGACCGAAGCGACCGAATAACTAACACATACTCATACGATACGAACCATGAAAAAGATTCTTTTGATCCTCGCCGCCGCAGCCACCACCCTGGCTGCCAGCTCGCAGACCAAAGAGCTGGACAACCTCGCCAAGCGACTCCAGAAGAGCGACGAAGCCATCGCCGATCCGAAAAAATCCGCATCGGCCAATACGTGGCTCGACCACACCAGCGCCCTGATCGCCGCCTCGAAAGTCTACACCAAAACCTTGGTCGCCGATTTTCCCATCGAACAGACCCTGGCCTTGGTCGGTGACCAGCCGAACGAAATCGTCGAAGTGACCGTCATGGACCAGCCCCATAAGAAATACGTTTTCGACAACTTCGACATCTACGTCAATCAGAACGGCCAGGTCGTCTTCTGGCAGACCAAGAACGAATTCCGGGCCGGCGCCTTGGACAAGGCATTGGAAGCCTTCAAGAAAGCCTGCGAACTCGACCCCACCGTGGCGACCGGCAAAGGATACCTGATCGGCGACGACCTCCTGAACCAGTTCAACACCAACGGGATGAACAACTACAACCTCGGTCAGAAGATCCAGGCAGCCGAAAAGTTCGCCAAAGTCGTTGAAATCAACCAGATGCTCGGCAACACCGACTCGCTGATGATCTACTACACCGGCGTGGCCTACAGCGAAGGCGAAGACTACGACAAAGCCCTCGAATACCTGAACAAAGCCCGCGGAATCGGCTACGACCAGGAAGGCGGCGTAGACTTCTACATCGCCTACATGCAGGAAAAACAAGGCAAGAAAGAGGACGCCATCGCCACGCTCGAAAACGCCCTCACGAAATACCCCTCCGACAACCGGATGGTGACCCAGCTCATCAACCTCTACATCGACACCCAGCGCAGCCCCGACACCGTGGTCGGCCTGCTCGACAAAGCGAAAGAGCTCGACCCGTCGAACGTTTCGCTCTACATGCTCGAAGGCACCCTGTGGGAAAAGATGGGCAACGCCGACAAGGCTGAAGCCGCATTCGTCGCAGCCACCAAAGTGGCACCGGACGCTTATGCACCGTACATGAATGCCGGGATCATGGAAGCCCGCAAAGGCGACGCCCTGATCGAACAAGCCCGGAAACTCGACATCAACGACGTGAAAGGATACGACGCTCTGGCCAAAGAAGCGATCGGTTACTACAACGTCGCGATCGAATATCTGGAAAAAGCCCACGAACTGAATCCCCAGGAGATCGGCATCGTCGAGATGCTCAAAGGTTTGTACTACCAGAAACTGGCCAGCGGCGAAGAAGTCGAAGCCAAGTTCCAGCACTATACCGACCTCTACCGGTCGATGGAAGAGCAAGCCGAATCGGCACAACAGTAAGCCGCATTCGGTATTTCTATCGCCCGCCGGCATCTTTTCGAAGATGCCGGCGGGCTTTTTGTGTACCTAATTTGGGTGATAAGATTTCGCCAACCCACAGCCAAAACGCGAAGACTGCGGAGTCTGAGGCGTAGCGTAGCTAATTAAAAGTTTTTGGTGCCGCTTTTTTCAAAAAGCGGCAGTTCCGTCCGGCTCAAAGCTCGACAGTCGCCCGCCCGCCAAAAGAGGGATTTCGCTCGTTTTGCGACGAGCAAAATCGAGATGAAATCCCAGCGGGCGACTCAAAAACGCATTAACAAGCCCGCGCGCCGCCGCCTTAATAAGGCGATCCAACTGTTTCGGCGACAAGCCGAAATAGAATGAATCGCCCAGGCGCGCGAATAAAGAATTGGGATAGAGGCTGCCGCAGCGAAACGTAAGTTTCGCCCGTCCACGCACCCACAGGGTGTTT
>ERZ777305.2555-NODE-2555-length-15151-cov-4.709658_pt1 | contig 15151 bp, 17 predicted proteins | sample MGYA00374965_ERZ777305 | MGnify/ENA primary metagenome ERZ777305 (study PRJEB29328, sample SAMD00013331) | mouse gut metagenome | study: EMG produced TPA metagenomics assembly of the Metagenome analysis of fecal microbiota from mouse which was promoted... | reverse complement strand
CCCCATCTCCTACGCCACCATCTTCACTCGCCCCGGAGGGGGCTCGCTCGATGGTGGCGTAGGAGGATGGGGGGGAGCTATAGAACACTGAAGTTTACAGAATAGAATTTGTGTAATATAAACTTAGCACTTTTGTATTGATTGTGCTAAATATTGAATTATAATACTTTTGTATGGAGGAAGAGTTATGAAAGAAATTAAACATTTTCAAGCAGAGAGCAAGGAGTTGTTAAACTTAGTTATTAATTCGATTTATTCAAATAAGGATGTTTTTTTGAGGGAACTTATTTCAAATGCAAGTGATGCAATAGATAAATATAAGTATAAATCTCTAACTGAGAAGGGATTAGATAAAAGAGATCATAAGATCATCATTAAAGTTGATGAGAAAAAAAGGTTCTATCTATTATCGATAATGGTATTGGAATGAGTAAGGAAGACCTTGTTGATGATTTAGGTACTATTGCAAAATCAGGTAGTAAAGAGTTTTTTGCACAATTAGAAAAGGTCAAAGCTGATAAGAGTGGATTGAATATTATTGGACAATTTGGTGTAGGTTTTTATTCGGCATATATGGTTGCTAAAAATATTGTTGTAACGACCAAAAAGTATGATGACAAAGCGTATCGTTTTGAAAGTGATGGACTTGAAAGTTATTCTATCGAAGAATTAAGTGATGAAACTGATGGTGGAACGAGAATAGACATTTATTTAAAAGATGATGTAGATGAAGAGGATTATTCTCGTTACCTAAAAACATATGTTATAGAGGATTTGGTTAAAAAATATAGTGACTATATACGTTATCCTATTCAAATGGATGTTAAAGAAAGAGTCAACAAGAAGGATGAAAATGGTGAAGATATTAAGGATGAATTTGAAGAAAATGTTGTTACTAAAACTTTAAATTCTATGATTCCTTTATGGAAAAAGAACAAGAAGGAAGTTAGTGATAAGGATTTATCTGAATTCTATAAAGAGCATTTCTATGATTATGAAGATCCAATAAGTTCATTAAACATTAAAGTTGAAGGATTGGTTTGTTATAATGCTTTGGCATTCATTCCTTCGCATATTCCTTCTGATTTATATAGTGAGAACTATGAAAAAGGACTTGATTTATACGCAAAAAGTGTATTTATCCAAAAGAACTGTAAGGATTTAATTCCTGATTATTTGAAGTTTGTTAAAGGATTAGTTGATAGCGATGATCTTTCATTAAATGTTTCTCGTGAAATGTTGCAAAATGATGTCATGCTTAAGAGAATTAGAGAAAGCATTGAAAAGAAGATACTTTCTAATCTTAAAGATTTAAAGAAAAATGATAACGAAAAGTATTTAAAGTTCTTTGATGTTTATGGCACTTTCTTGAAATATGGAATTTATTCTTCTTTTGGATCAAAAAAAGAAGAATTACAGGACCTTTTGATTTATGATCACTTAAATGGTGATGATAAAATAGATTTAAAGTCTTATGTTGGTTCTATGGAATCAAGTCAGGAAAAGATTTATTTTGCTTGTGGAAAATCGTTAGAGAGCATTAAGTTATTACCTCAGCTTGATATATATCGTAAAAAGGGAATCGATGTCTTATTATTAAAGGATAGTATTGATGAGTTTTCTTTAACAATGATGCGTGATTATGAAAAGAAACAGTTCTTTAATATAGCAAGTGAAAAAGAAGAGGATGTCACGCAAGAAGAAAAAGACAAAATCAGTTCTTTAGTCGCTGAGAATAAAGAGATAGTGGATATTATTAAAGATTCACTTAGTGATAAAGTTAGTGAAGTTACATTTACTAATGATCTAATTGATGCACCAGCATGCATACAAACGAAAAATGGTGGAGTATCAATGAACATGGAAGAAGTTTTAGATAATGATCCTAATATGCAAGGAAAAATAAAATCTGAAAAAATACTTAAGATTAATTCAAATTCAAGGTTGTTTGAATTGATTAAATCATTAAAAGGCGATGATGAGAGTATAAAAAAAGCAGGACGAGTATTATACGATGAAGCTATGATGTTACAAGGCTTTGAAATAAAAGATAAGGCTGAATTTGTTAATAATATCAATGATTTGATTTCAAAAAGTTTATCTATTAAATAAGGGCACTAATCGTGTCCTTTTTAAATTAAAAAATTAAGTTAAATTAGTAGTGATTATTCTTAAGTTATTAAAATCCAATCCACTTTTAAGTATAACATAGAAAAGTAATATATAATAGTCCTTTTTTCTTTACACATTTATGGTGTCTGTAAAGGTAAAAATCATTGTATTTGCTTGAAAAAAATAATAAAATAATGTTATAGAAAAGAAATGAATTTAGCTCACTGTTTTCTATAATACTCAAAAGGAGGTGATAGATTAAAACTGCATAGGATGTCGGGACAAAAAAGTAGACGTGGTCGATATTGAGAAAGGAGTTTATATTATGACAAATACTCTAAGTCTATTAGTTACTTCAATCGCCGTTCTTTGTCTTCTATCTTCAAGTTTATGTGCTTTATGCAGATTAGAGTTTTTTAATAGCGAGCTTTTACAAGATGTTTTGATAAAATTACATTATATATTTAGTTTTGCTTGGTTCATTAACAACTTATGGTATGTTAATGAATTTTTTATTATTCGTAAAGAAAATAATAAAACTTGTATAGTTCTATTTGAACAATGTAATAAATCAAGACTTAGAAAAGATATAGCTATAAAAAGGAGGAGTTTATATGGCGAATATATTCTTATTAGCAAATGTTGCTACACTACTTACTGCTAATGTAGCAACCACTACAGACTTTTCTACCGTAATTAAGCATGCGACACAAGAAGAACAAATAGTTCTAAAAGAGAATAAAATTGATACATGGGAAAAATATGAAACCTATGTTCAAGAGCAGAACAGCACTATGGCGAAGAGTTCTGGCGCGTTTAAAGAAAACATTACTAATTGTGAAGAATATCTAAATTTGCATTATCCACAATATATTTGGTGGCAAAATAGTTGGGATAGTGCCTTAACAAGTGATGTCTCAGGATTTATTCCTAGAGATGTTGGTGGTAATTCGCTAAAAGTTGGAAATCCATATTGGGAAGAAGAAAGAACTGAAGCTATTATACTAGCTGGAGTTGATGATAAAACTGATTATGGTGGATGTGGACCTATTGCTGGTTTAGGTATTTTTGATTATCTAGCCAAGTATATTGGATATACTGAATTAATTGAAGATTCTGATGATCCAAAGCAACGTGTGCAATTAGCAGCAGAACTGTTCAAGAATACTCATTATTCTGTTTTTGGCAATATTGGCGCATCTAAAGTTTGGTCTTGGGATTACACGGGTGGTTTTGATACAGTAAAAAAGAATCACGGATTGCAAGGATCTATTGTATCTAAACATGTTACTAATTTACTGGGTTTAAGTGGTGATGGAAAGAAGAACCTAGAAACACTAAAAGAAAACATTAAACTTGGAATGCCTGTAACAGTTTATACTGATGATGTTGGTGATAGTGACTTTTCAGGACACTATTCTAATATTTATGGATATGAAACTTGGTTTGGTATCCCTAAGACAGAAGGTGAAACTATTGAAAAGGTGTTTTTAAAAGGTTGGCCTAATTTTGGTGAAAATGAGGTTTTATACTGTGATGCTGATATTTTAAATACAGCATTTTCTGGAATCGTTACTTATAAGCAAAACTTCAAGAACCAGTATATGATTAATGCTTCTGACTTTGCTAAGGACTTTGTAAACGCATCTGGAAAAGGTCAATATTTCTTCTATCCAGTTAGCAAAGCGGTTACGCTTTCCTCAGGAACAGAAGTTATGACAGAAAGACTTAGATGTAGCTATATAGAAGACAAATACCTTGTGCTCTCACCAAATAGAATTAATGCTGGAACTGCTTATTTAGATATTACATTCCCACATCCAGTTAACAGAGTAACATTTGATGCGGCACAATGGAGTGAAAATGAATATACAACACACGAGACATTAAATATGCAGTACTACGATTCTAATGGATGGAACAATCATGTAACTATTGACGTTAGTGATTTGTCTAAAAACAAAGAGAATCCAGATTCATTTGTGGTTGTTTTCCCAAGAAAAACAACCCGTATAAGATTCTATTCAACTATAATAAACGCTACTGCTGATAGGAACAAAGGAAGAGTGGTCCTAGAAAATATTAATGTCGAATATGATTAATTAAGAATAAATATAGTAAAAAGTTCATATTGCAACTAATGTAGAATCATAGTTGCAATATGAACTATAAAAAGAAAGGAAGATAATATGAAAAAAGCTATATTACTTACATTATTAACTACAACATTAGCATTTCCACTAACATCTTGTGGATCACATAAAGGACAAAAGAATTGCTTTATGGAAGGTGAATTCAGTGCGAAAAATGAAGAAAAAGAAACGGAAATGGTTTATTTTGATGTAAAAGAAATAACTAAGGCAAAATATGAAGAATCAAATGGAATAAATACAGTATATGATGTCGTTATAAAAAAGTATTTCGCACTAAGTCTTTATATAACAGAAGAAGGAAGTAATGAGAAAGAGTATATAACATATACTAACCTTAAAATGACAAGAACTTATGAAATCTTTTGTATATATGAAGATGATAATTCTAATTATATTTGTCCTAATATTAGGTTCTATGAGGAAAGTAACAAAAGAGGATATGATATATGCGAAATTAAGAATTCTGATGAATTAAGGAGATATAGAGCAACTGTAATTTAAGCAAAACTTAAATCAGTAAAATACATAGGAGTTTGTAGTATGAAAAAAGCGTTGATACCATTATTAGTTATGCCATTTGTATTTCCATTAACATCTTGTGGATCACATAAAGGACAAAAGAATTGCTTTATGGAAGGTGAATTCAGTGCTAAGAACTGGGAAAATGAGGCAGAAACTGCTTATTTTGATGTGAAAGAAATAACTAAGGAAAAATATGAAGAATCAAATGGAATAAATACAGTGTATGATGTTGTAATAAAAAAGTATTTCTCGTTGAATCTTTATATAATGGAAGAAGGAAGTACTGAAAAAGAAAGTATAGTATTTAAAAATATGAAGAAAGTAAGAACAGATGATGTGTTTTGCATATATGAAGATGACAATTCTAATCATATTAGACCACATGTAATGCATTATGAGAATAAAGAATTCTATGAAACCCATTGTTCTCCTATATATACAATATATCAAAAAAAGAATTCAGAAGGATTAAGTAGATATGGAGTTTTGTTTGATTCAGCAGTAAAAGATGATAGCGGAAAAGAGCTGGTAGTATGAAAAAATTAGCATTAATGCCTTTACTAGTTATACCATTCGTATTTCCATTAACTTCGTGTGGATTGCATGGTGGACAAAAGAATTGCTTTATGGAAGGTGAATTCATTGCAAAAAATAAAGAGAATGATGTGGAAACTATTTATTTTGATGTAAAAGAAATAACTAAGGAAAAATATAAAGAATCAAATGGAATAAATACGGTGTATGATGTTGTAATAAAAAAATATTTCTCATTGAATCTTTATATAATGGAAGAAGGAAGTACTGAAAAAGAAAGTATTATATTTAAAAATATGAAAATGGTTGATACCGATGAAATATTTTGCCTTTATGAAGATGATGATTTAAACCATATTAGACCATATGTAATGTGCTACGAAGATAAAAAAAATTATGAGACATATGCCTTGCCTGTATATACAATCTATGAGAATAAAGGATTTCAAGTTAGTGGAAGATATTATGCAACATTTCATTCGGCAATAAAAGAAAACAATGAAAAGGAGTTGGTAGTATGAAAAAAGCGTTGATACCATTATTAGTTATGCCATTTATACTTCCACTATCTTCGTGTGGAGATCATGGAAGTTTTAGGTATAACTATTTTATCGAGGGTGAGTTTATTGCTGTAAATCAGAAAGATGAAAATGACACCATGCATTTAACAGTAAAAGAAATAACCGTTGATGAATACAAAAAAGCGAATAAAGCTAATGTTGTATTTGATATTTGTTTAAAGAAGGTTTTTGCAATAAGTTTATACCATACTAAAGTTAATAGTGAGGTTAAGAACTATGTTACAATGACTAATATCGTTGGAAAAGTAGGTCATAGTGATTATGAATATGAAGATGATAGTGGAAATCGTATACTACCTAATTTAAAAACTAATGAAGACTATGCCTTTGATAAAGAAAAGATTAGTGTCTATAGTATTTATAACTGGAAAAGTGATGAGTACTATGCTACATTTTATTGTGAACCAAAAGAAAGTGATAAAGCATAGTAATGTAATTAGTTTTATTTAAATAAAAGTGATTTAAGAAATGGAGTTTGTATATGCGAAATAAAAAGTTAATTTATCCATTAGTTGTTGCTATCTTAGGAATTTCATCTTGTAGTACACCTTTACCAAATGGACCTTTGTATGAAAAAATAAACAACTATTCTAGTTATGAAGAAGTAGTTAGTTCAGAATTGAAATTTTACGAAAGGTTTAATGATGAAAAAACATTTGCATTCAAACTGAAAATGAATAGTGATGAAATTGAAAGTATTAAGTATTATATAGGTGGTATTTGCTACTGTGCCCTAGAGAATAAAGAAAAGCCAACTAGGTGCGGTTCAGATGAAAATTGTACGCACTTGAGAAATCGTGAGTTATTTATAGAGTATTATTTTAAAGACGGAAATATTGTAACTCTTATTTATAAATACCATACTCCAAAATCTAATGATTCGTTTAAATGGATAGAAAGTGATGGTGGTAATTGCTATAGATATGAAAGAAATGGATTGTTTTCATACATTATGACTGATCAAAGTGATAACCACATATGTGGTCTTAAGTTTTTACATGAAAACGAAGATTTGAAGGAACAGTTTTGTAATCTAATAGTTAATAGTTTGTTTTAATAAATAATGATATACGAATAATATAAATCACATCTTTATTTAATCGATGGTTATTTTATTTTTGATTGTTATAGTTTACAAAACGGCAATAAGTTATTTCATTTAAAGATATGAATAAAATAACTATTTATTAATTCAAATTTGAAGACTGATTTGCTTATCACTGCAACTTGTGGCTAATAGCTTATAAAAAAGATGGAGCAATGACTATACAAATAATGTGCTTGAGAGATTAAACAAGTACATATATAAGCAATTAAATTTATTGTATATTTATTCTTTAAGAATTTTTTTATTGACAATCATTAATTTGGTTTGATAAACTTTTTCTTGTACGAACCCTATGGGCTCCTTCTTTTTATGGAAACATAGAAAAACGCTCGGGTGCGTGTACATAGTAGAAAGGAATAAACATGCCAACAATTAATCAATTAGTTCGTAATGGTAGAACTAGAAGTGTGGAAAAATCTAAGGCTCCTGCTTTAGGAAAACGTTGGGATTCACTCAACAAAGTTGAAAGAAGCCAAGCTTCTCCACAAAAGCGTGGTGTTTGTACTCGTGTTGGTACAATGACACCAAAAAAACCTAACTCAGCTTTACGTAAGTATGCTCGTGTCAGATTGTCAAATGGATACGAAGTTACAGCTTATATCGGCGGAATAGGTCATAACTTACAAGAACACAAAGTCGTCTTAATCCGTGGTGGTCGTGTTAAGGACCTCCCAGGTGTTCGTTACCACATCATTCGTGGTGCTGGTGAATGTGCTGGTGTTGACGGACGTAAGCAAGGTCGCTCACTCTATGGAGCTAAGAGACCTAAGGCCGGCAAGAATTAAGGAGGATATTAATCATGCCACGTAAGAATGGAAGTGTCGCTCATCGCGACGTATTGCCAGATCCAATATATAATTCTAAGTTGGTCACTAGCTTGATCAATAAGATTATGTTAGATGGAAAGAAGAGCACTGCTCAGGCAATTTTATACAATGCTTTTAATAAGATTGAAGCCAAGACAGGCAAACCAGCATTAGAAGTATTTGAACTAGCTTTAGGAAATATTATGCCTGAACTTGAATTAAAGGCCCGCCGTGTCGGTGCTAGTAACTATCAAGTTCCTGTTGAAGTTTCTGCAAAGCGCCGTATCACTTTAGGTCTTAGATGGTTAGTTAATTATAGCCGTTTAAGAAACGAAAAGAGTATGGAAGATAGATTAGCTGGCGAAATAATTGATGCTGCTAATGGAACTGGTGCTTCAGTTAAGAAGAGAGAAGATACACATAAGCAAGCTGAGGCTAATAAGGCCTATGCTCACTATAGGTGGTAATTAAAATGGCACGTAAATATCCATTAGATAAAACCCGTAATATCGGTATTATGGCTCATATTGATGCCGGAAAAACTACTACTACTGAACGTATTTTATATTTCACAGGTGAAAACTATAAAATCGGTGAAACTCATGATGGTTCTGCAACTATGGACTTCATGAAGCAAGAGCAGGATAGAGGTATCACAATTCAAAGTGCTGCCACAACATGTTTCTGGAAGGGATATCGATTAAACATTATCGACACTCCTGGACACGTTGACTTTACTGCTGAAGTTGAAAGATCTTTAAGAGTTTTAGATGGTGCAGTCACTGTTTTAGATGGTAAAAACGGTGTTGAACCTCAAACAGAAACCGTTTGGAGACAAGCTTCGAAATACAATATTCCACGTGTTGTTTTCGTTAATAAACTCGATGCAACTGGTGCCGACTATGAAATGTCAGTTCATTCAATTAAGGAAAAACTTGGCGCAAATGGTTGTGCTATAGAATATCCTATAGGCTTAGAGAGCAATCTTAGAGGTGTTATCGACCTCGTTAAGATGGAAGCTGTATTCTATAATATGGATAAACCAGAAGGTGAACCTACAGTTGGAGAGATTCCTGCTGATTATTTAGATAAGGCTAACGAATATCGTATGATCATGATTGACAATCTTGCAAACTTTGATGATGATATCATGATGTGCGCTTTAAACGGTGAAGAACCTACCGTTGAACAAATTAAGACAGCAATAAGAAATGCTACTATTACTGGTAACTTCTTCCCTGTCTTCTGTGGTTCTGCTTATAAGAACAAGGGTGTTAGATTATTACTCGATGGTGTCATCGACTACTTACCTTCACCACTTGATATCCCTCCTGTTGAACGATCAGACCGTTATTTGCAAACCTGATGATAACGAACCATTCTGTGGTTTAGCATTTAAAATCACAACTGACCCATTTATTGGACGTTTGTGCTTCTTCCGTGCATATTCTGGCGTTGCAAAAACTGGTACATATGTTTATAACAGCGCAAAAGAAGTAAAGGAGAGATTCTCTCGTTTGGTCTTAATGCACGCTGACAAGAGAGAAGATGTAGACTCAATTTCCGCAGGTGAAATCGGTGCTGCAGTCGGATTAAAATCTACTGGAACAGGTGATACACTCTGTGATGAAAAGAGAATCGTTTCATTAGAATCAATCGTCTTCTCCGAACCAGTCATCTCCGAAGCTATTGAACCTGCTTCAAAGGCTGACCAAGATAAGATGACTGCTGCTTTATTAAAACTTCAAGAAGAAGACCCAACATTCCACTTCTATACAGATGAGGAAACTGGCCAAAACATCATTGCTGGTGTTGGTGAACTTCAATTAGATGTTAATGTCACACGTTTAAGAGAAGACTTCAATGTTAAATGTAATGTCGGAGCACCTCAAGTTGCTTATAGAGAAACTATTAAAGCTACTGGAGAATGTGAAGGACGTTATATTAAACAATCTGGTGGTCATGGACAATATGGTCATGTCTGGATTAGATTCGAACCTAACCCAGGAAAAGGATTCGAATTCGTCGATGCTATCGTTGGTGGTGTCGTTCCTAGAGAATACATCAAGCCAACAGCAGATGGACTTCGTGATAGTTTAAATAGAGGTTTAGTCGCTGGTTACCCAATCATCGACCTCAAAGCTACTTTATTTGACGGATCATACCATGATGTCGACTCCAGTGAAGCTGCTTATAAAATGGCTGCCGCTCTTGCACTCAAAGAAGCCGCAAAGAAGTGTAGTCCAGTAATCCTTGAACCAATCGTTAAAGTTGAAATTACAACTCCTACCGATTACCTTGGAACTGTTCTCGGTGATGTATCATCAAGAAGAGGTATGGTTGAAGGAATGTCATTACATGGTAATGCTCAAGTGATCAATGCATTTATTCCTTTAGGAAATATGTTTGGTTATATCACTGACTTGCGTTCAATGACACAAGGAAGAGGAATATACTCAATGACATTTGATCATTATCAAGAAGTTCCAAAATCTGTTGCGGAAGAAATCATTCGCAAAAGAAACTAATACAAGGAATATGAAGCTGGTTATATAAGCAATATATAGGACATTATTAATCATAATAAACTATAAATTACTTGACTTTAATCGGCTTCTTGCTATACTATTTAATGTAATATATGGAGGAAAAAATAATATATGGCAAAAGAAAAATTTGACAGAAGTAAAACCCATGTCAACATTGGTACCATCGGTCACGTTGACCATGGTAAAACAACCTTAACTGCTGCAATTACCAAGGTTTTATCAACCAAGGGTTCCGCAACAGCTATGGCATACGACCAAATCGATAGTGCACCTGAAGAAAAACAACGTGGTATTACCATTAACACTGCACATATCGAATATACAACTGAAAAGAGACACTATGCACACGTCGACTGTCCTGGACACGCTGACTATGTCAAGAACATGATCACTGGTGCAGCCCAAATGGATGGTGCAATTCTTGTTGTTGCAGCTACTGATGGTGTTATGCCTCAAACTCGTGAACACATTCTTCTTGCACGTCAAGTTGGTGTTCCTTACATCGTTGTCTTCTTAAATAAGACAGACTTAGTCGATGACCCAGAAATCATTGAACTCGTCGAAGCTGATGTTCGTGACCTCTTGAATTCCTATGGATTCCCAGGTGATGAAGTTCCAGTTATCGCAGGTTCTGCACGTAAGGCTTTAGATGGTGATAAGGCTGAAGAAGAAAACATCCTCAAACTCATGGATGCTGTTGATTCTTACATTCCTGATCCAGCTCGTGCAACTGATTTACCATTCTTGCTCGCTTGTGAAGACGTCTTAACAATTACTGGTCGTGGTACCGTTGTTACAGGACGTGTTGAACGTGGTGAATTACATGCTAACGATGAAGTTGAAATCGTCGGTATCAAAGATACAAGAAAGGCTGTCGTCACATCCATGGAAATGTTCCGTAAGACATTAGACTACTGCGCAGCAGGTGATAATGTTGGTGTCTTATTACGTGGTGTTAGCCGTGAAGATGTTGTTCGTGGACAAATCCTTTGTAAACCTGGATCAGTCACACCTCATACAACATTTAAGGCTCAAGCCTATATTCTCACCAAAGAAGAAGGTGGACGTCATACTTCATTCTTAACTAACTATCGTCCTCAATTCTACTTCAGAACAACCGATATTACTGGTGTCATTACCTTACCTGATGATGTTCCTATGGTCATGCCAGGTGATAATGTCGAGTTCACAGTTGAATTAATTCACCCAGTCGCAATTGAAAACGGAACAAAGTTCTCAATTCGTGAAGGTGGACGTACTGTTGGTGCTGGTACTGTTACTCAAATCATTAAGTAATAGTTATTATCCAAATATAAAAAAATACTGCGAAATTTCGCAGTATTTTTTTATTATTCGTAATCTTCAACGTATAAGGAAGCACCACATTCTTGTGCATATTTACGACCAGCTTTTACACATTCAGTCTTAGTATTATAGTGTTTTTTTAATACTTTTCCATTTGGCGCTTCAATTTCCCAGTTGTTTTCCTCTTTACATGGACGACATACAACTTTGGTATTATTCTTCTTTGTTGACATATTTTTTCCTTTCTTGCCATATTGGCTATACTTATTATGAAAGGTTTTTTAATTTCAATTCAAAGTTGTTAATTTATTGCTAATGTTTTATCTCCATTTTCTGAAATGTAGTTGATTATCAACATTTGGGTAACATTGATCCAATTCTTTCTCATTTGGATCAGCATATGCAATTCCAATAAAAACTGGAACCATATATGTTGATTGATTTTTGTTATATACTAATTTAATAGCTTATATAAAACCTATCAAGATTAAACTTAAATTTGTATAGGGTTACAGTTTAGATTTGTTTTTTAAGGCGATTTCGATGAGTTTGTTTAGCTTATCTGCTAAGAATAAAGGTACATTTAAGATATTTCCATTGAACGAAAGATTACGTAACGATAAACGAACAATAATGGGTGTTTCCCGCTCGTAAAGTTTATAATAATTCTTAATACTCGTTGATTTTATGTTTTCGCCTGCTTTGACTTCAATCGGAATTATATCGTTTTCACGTTGCACTATAAAATCAACTTCATGTTGAGAATTTGCCCAATAACGAGGCTTTCCTTCAAATTGATGAGAAATGCATTTTAAAACATAGTTTTCGGTCAATGCATCTTTAAATTCAGTAAAGAGCCTATTATTTTCAATAAAAGCTGAAGTCGCTAAATGTGAGTGTTTACGAAGTAATCCAACATCTCCCATATATATTTTGAATGCCGTCAAATCATCATAAGCGGAGAGCGGAAGACCAGGTTTAGAAATGCGGTAAACCTTTTTAACCATATCTGCACTATAAAGCCAGTTTAAAGCATTTTCATATTCGCGCGCACGCGCACCTTCTTTAATAACGCTATATAAGAACTTTTTGTTTTCCTTTGCAAGTTGTGACGGAAGCGAATCCCAAATAAGCTCTATTTTATTAACATCGAATTTTTCTGCATGTTTTCCAAAGTCGGTTTCGTAAGACAATAAAATATCAGCAAGTACATTATCTGCCGCCATAATATCTCTATCCTGTGTCCAGACCGTAACCGCAGCAGGCATACCACCAGTAACAAAATACATTTTAAGTTTTTCAACAAGTGGATTAAAAAAAGCGTCTGGAATTGCTTCAATATTGTCTATTATATTCAAATATTTATATAGATTATCATCGCCGTTTGCGAGCAAAAATTCTTCAAACGACATTGAACCCATTTCGAGAAAGTTAACTTTTCCGACAGGAAAGCCCTGTGATAACTTCAGCCCCAAAAGAGATCCTGCACTCGCTACATAATACTCGGGTGCATCTTCGCAAAAATATTTAAGTGCATTCAATGCTTCTCCACACGCTTGAATTTCGTCAAAGATAATTAACGTTTCTGTCGTGATTTTTTTACCACTTGCCATTGAAAGATTTTGCATGATTCTATGAACATCTTTTGTTATTTGAAAAAATTGCTTATACTCTTCTTGTCGTTCAAAATTGACATAAAAGAAATCAGAAAAATGCCGCTTACCGAATTCTTGCAATACCCAAGTTTTACCAACTTGTCTTGCGCCGCGTAATATAAGCGGTTTTCTTCTTTTAGATTCTTCTCATTTAAGTAAATCATTCAATACTAATCTTTCCATAAATAAGAATCACCTCTTGTCTATAAAATTATACTCATTACGGCTTGCACTGCCAAGTAAAATTAAAAATTATGTGATTTTTACCCTGAAAAACTAATAAATTATGTGATTTATTGATGATAGACAAAGTTTTGAGTGTCCGCAGATATGTCAATAATTCTATTTGAATTGGTTTACTATTTCATTTTTTACTTTCGCCTATAGCTTTCATTGTTGTAATTTATTCACTAAATACAACAAATTCTAATAAAAAGGCATTACATGAATAAAACAATATAAAGTATATTCATCTATAAAAAGTGCATTATTTTTATATTAACTACTTAGGCAACGATTTTAATTATTATTTAGTTAAGCAATTTATATAATTATCTTTTAATATAGTCATTTTAAGGCTATAATTTAAATATGAATTATACAGTTAAAACGGTAAAAGAAGTAGCAAAGCAGTGCATGAAATGTTCTAACGCATTATGCGTTAAAAATGGTTGTCCTGCCAAAATAAATATTCCTCAAATGATTAGACTTTATCAAGAAGAAAAATTTATAGAAGCATTTAAACTTATTTGTGAAAAATCTAATCTTCCTTTTATATGTAGTTTTGTTTGTGATTACAACAAATTATGTGCTCAAGGATGCATTTATAATAAGATGGAAAAAGAACCTGTATATCCGGGAATGATTGAGAAAGCCATAATCGAAAGAATTTTAGATGATGAAAACATATTAGATTTAGTTTCTTCAAAAAAAGATTTAATAGGGAAGAGTGTTGCTATAGTTGGCGCTGGTCCAGCTGGAATCAGTTGCGCTTTAACACTTAGAAAAAATGGATATGATGTTACATTATTTGAAAAGGAAAAACATATTGGCGGTGAACTGCTTTATGGAATTCCACAGGATAGATTAAATATTAAATGTGTAAAACTACAAATGCAACTCATGAAACGCATTGGCATATCAGTAAAACTTAATTCTTATATAGATGATATAAATGAATTAAAAGCTTCTTTTGATTATGTCATTTTAGCAACAGGTCTTCAAAAAGAAACGAGATTGGACTTAAAAGGCTTTGATCAAATCATCTCTGGTCGTGAGTTTCTTAAAAACATTAATTATTATGAAAAAGGATTTACGGATAATGTATTTGATTTAAAAGGAAAAACGTTATGTGTTATTGGTGGAGGAAATACTGCTTTAGATTGCTTAAGACTTGCAAGCAGATATGCCGAAAGGGTTATTCTTGTTTATCGTAGGCAAGAAGAACAGATGCTTGTTAATAGAGTTGAACTTGAAGAGATAAAAAAATACTCAAATATTGAGTTTAGATTTTTAACTAATCCAATAAAATATGTTGGTGATGAAAGACTTGATGGTGTAGAGTTGGAGATTTTGGAATTATCAGATAAGCTAGATGATAGTGGAAGAAGAATACCAATTAGCACAGGTAATAAAGAATTTATAGCATGTGATTATGTTGTTGAGGCTATTGGACAAAGAGTTAGCCCAATTTTTGGGACAGGTACATATTGTATTGGTGATTATAGTTATGGTGCAAGGACTGTAGTTGAAGCTATGGTTGATGGAAAAAAGTGTGCTGAAGATCTAATTTTATTAGATAGTTTTAATGATTAATTGCTCGCCCC
>ERZ777305.2553-NODE-2553-length-15155-cov-3.931921_pt1 | contig 15155 bp, 10 predicted proteins | sample MGYA00374965_ERZ777305 | MGnify/ENA primary metagenome ERZ777305 (study PRJEB29328, sample SAMD00013331) | mouse gut metagenome | study: EMG produced TPA metagenomics assembly of the Metagenome analysis of fecal microbiota from mouse which was promoted... | reverse complement strand
AAATTTCAATTTACTAATTCCTTAATCATGTTCCCAATATGTTCAAAGAAATCACGATATACCAATTCAAAATCCATTTTCTTTTCTTCCATATTGTAATACTTTTGATGTATTCGAATCTCTTTTAAGTCTTCTCTTTCGTATGAATCACCATGTGCCAAGACATTTCTCAGCTTTTCAAAGAACTTAAAATCAATTAATTTACTTTCTGCAACTTTTTTCTCTAAATCATTAACATAGCGAAGAATAGTAAAAAGCTTATCATCAATAAGTCTTCTATTTTCATTCTCTAAATGCTTCAATCTTTGGTATGATTGAGTTTTCAAAATATGTTTTTCAATGAAATTTATTGGAGTACATAATGATTTGTTATAATATTCAAATTCAAATTCCAACGATTCATTTTGTTCTTTTAAATATGCATTATACAAAATGCCATTCAAATATTCTATTAAGCTTTCAAAACCGATGAATGAATGTAAGAAAGCTAATTTATATTGTTCGGATTCGTATAATCTATATGATTCTGCAAAATATCTCTTCCAAATAGCGCTTTGTTCATCAATCATATATACTTCTGTTTCATTAATCAGAACTGTACTATTCAAATCTGCAAAACCTACACTTTCAGATTCCTCATTTACTATTCCTGCATACAAAAACTTTCCAGAATATGAATCCGTTCCGAGCATATCTATACATGACACAAACGATTCAGTGATGTCTTCTTCTTCGTAATAATAATTAAATCTTTTACTTGGAATAATTGCCAAAACATTGTCATAATTCAGAGAGATTTTTTCTTCTCCATATATCAGAAATCTATGCATATCGTTTGAATCAATATACTGATTATCAAATGAACATTCTACTTGTTTTTTTTCCTTTTTTGCATCAAGCAAAATAGCTATTGCGCTTAATAGTTCCTTATCTTTAATACATTGAAAAAAATTATCCCAATCACCCTTATCTATATGAGCAAATTCGTCTTTAATACCTTGCTTTGACATGGCTATTAATTTTGTTTTTTCGCATTCATTCATTTCTTCATATTCTTTATTCATTCCAATCTCCTTAAAGCTAAAAATTAGAATTTACCTTCTCGGTAAATCCCGATTTATATATTTCATTATAAAATCTTTATCTGCCATTTACAATGTATATTTATAAGCTATTTCCCACCGGGTATGCAATTCCGAAAAGGGAATTTTAAAATAACAGCACAAAGACCATCAGTTACATCTGCTCTCTGTGCTGAAATATTTTAATTATTTTATTTATAAAGCTAGCAACGGGAATCGAACCCGTGACCTCAACACTACCAATGTTGCGCACTACCGACTGTGCTATGCCAGCTTACAGGTGAATTAATCACACTGATATAGTATACTTAATAAAATCCATTATGTCAATTACTTTTTCTATATAGTATACATAGCGTATATCTGAATTTTTCCATATAGTATACTCAGTATATAATATACTTAATATATTACGAAAAGTATCTATGCTTTACAGCCAATACGGTAATACATGCCGCCACAGCTCCCAGCGCAGCCCATATTGCAAGGGGTACATCCTTTAAATTAAAGCATCTTACATTTATCCACATCTGATTTATATTTTTTGTCTCCTCATCATTAAAGTAGCCCATTATGGATGCCCTTGATATTACCTCGTCTGAAGGATACTGGGAATAAAGCTGTCTCCCTATCTGGCTTTCGCCTGCATAAACTATATACTTTTCATCCTCCGCGTCGCCTGAAAAGAAATAGCCTATAGGATATTCTATAGCATTTTCATCCTCATCCTCTGCGCCATAGCACCAGTTTAAGTAAGAAAAAACTGTGCCGTCATCATCACTGCCTGCGATAGCGGAGGTATAGCCTATATAATTCATATTTCTTACCGCATTGTCAGGTCTTGACAGAAAATTTACAAACGCCTCTGCCGCATGCTTCTTTTCTGCATTTCCGTCTATACCGTCCTTAAGCATAAGCCAGCCGTCAAACCAAAGATTTGTACATTCCCTTGGAACGGCAAACTTTAAGTATACATTATCCTCTTCTGCCAAATCCATAGCGTATACTGCATCGCCTGACCACTGATAATTTGCCGCTACTTTTCCTGTAACCATGTCCGACTTTCCGCTGTCTGTCTCAAGAGCGTAAACATTTCCCATCATATCCTGCAAAAGCTCCTCCACAGCCTGTATGGTATCAGGCGTTACATCATTCATTATATCTGCAAGCTTTTCCTTGTAATTCCCATCATTTAAAAAATCCCGGGATGTGAGTAAATCTGCCCTCAGATATCCAAGCACGGCAAAATATGTGTCCCTCACATTATCCTTAAGGGTTACCTGTCGAAAAAACTTGGGATTGTTGAATACGGACCACGTTGACGCCTCCTCCTCAGTCATAATTTCAGGATTATAGAGAACTCCCGTAATTCCCCACATATAGCACGCCGCATATTTTTTCCAGCTTTCACCGTTTATTTTATTTTCCTCAAATACATTTTCTATATATGGAGAAACCCCGTTTGCGTAATAATTTAATTTATTGCCTGTATCAAAAAAATCTACTGAAAATGGCTCAGCCTTATCCTCAGCCATAAGCTTCATTATCATATAATCTGAAGGACATACTAAATCATATGTATCTCCCAGCGTAAGCTGGTTATACAAATCCTCGTTTGTTCCAAAGCAGGAATATTCAACCCTTACTCTCCTGCCGTATGTCTCATAATACCAATTCTCAAAATCCTCATAAAGAGGATTTACGCCAATTATCTCTGCTCCGTTATCAAGCTCAATAAGCTCCTCCTCATCCCAGTCTCCAAGGTCTATATATTCCTCCCAGTTACATACCCTGAGAGTAATAACCTCCTCCTTTGCATTTACCTTATCCGGTATATGTTTATCATTTGATATGCCTGTAAAAAGAGGGACTATTATTAACGCAGATATTGTACACCACCAAACAGCCTTATTTATATTTCTCATCATTTACTGTATCTCCTTAACCTTTATTTCTCTCATCTGTGACGGCTGCTTTCTTTCCCGCAGTATTCATTATAATTACGGTAATCATGACTACAAGAAATATAACCGTAGACAACGCCCAGAGCGCCGTCTTTATTTCAGTCTGAGAGCCTTTTGTTGCATTTACAACATATGTGCTTATTGTGTCAAAGGTTGCAGGCTTTGTGTAGCTTGCTATAAAATAATCGTCAAGAGACAATGTTAATGCAAGGGCAAAGCCGGATATAATTCCCGGCATTATCTGAGGTATAACTACCGTTTTAAGCGCCTTAAAGGGCGTTGCCCCCAAATCAAGGGCTGCCTCATAAAGGCTCTGGTCCATCTGCTTAAGCTTTGGAACTACAGAAAGATATACAAAAGGCGTACACAATCCTACGTGTCCTGCCACCAATGGAATATATGTGCTCTTATCTATCCCCCATACTACCACAAGGGCTATACATACGGCAAAGCCTGTAACTACGTCGGCGTTTACCACCGGAACCTGGTTTATTGTATTTATGTAGCCTTTTGCCATTTTTCCTGAATAAAACGCTCCTATGGCTCCCATGCTTCCTAATATGGTTGAAATTGCAGCCGCTCCAAAGGCTAAAATAAGCGTGCCTATTATCATGCCTCTAAGCTCGCCGTTCCCAAAAAGATTTTTATAATTCTCAGTGGAAAAGCCATGTATTGAGCCTATCTGTGATGATGTTGTAAAGCTGTATACCGCCAATATAAATATGGGAAGATACATAAGCAAAAGAATTATACAAATATACCCCCGGCTTAATATCCTTTTCATTATAGTATTCCTCCTCTGCTGGTATCATCATCTGTATATTTATTAGTAACAAGTGTAAATACAAGTATAATAATAAGAAGAATAAGAGAAATCATGGAGCCGTTATGCCAGTCGTAAGCGCTGAAATAACTGCCTATAAGACTTCCCATAATATATGTACTGTTGTAAAGCATGTCAAGCACCACATAATTTGTCATTGCAGGCAAAAACACCATAACAAGACCGCTTACAATTCCCGGAACCGAAAGGGGAAGAGTAACCTTTATAAAGGTCTGAAGCCTGCCTGCCCCAAGGTCTGACGCTGCCTCAAGAAGACTTCCGTCCAGCTTTAAAAGAGTCGTATACATTGGCAGTATCATAAATGGCAGAAAGTCGTACGTCATACCTATAATAGTATTTAAAAAAGGATGAAAGGCAAGGTTTCCTTCAATAAGGGTAAGTATCTCCTTTAATGCCGTAATACGCAGGGTAAAATTTATCCACATAGGCAGCACAAACATAACGACAATAACCGATTTTTGCTTAAAACGGCTTCTTGCAAGTATATAAGCCACCGGGTACGCCAGCAAAAGACATACGATGCTTGTGACTACAGCTATGGATAAGCTGTAGAAAAGAGTGCCTATTGTATTTGGACTTGTAAAAAAGCCTGTAAAATTTTCTAATGAGGGCTTTCCCTCCCCGTTTGTAAAAGCATAATATATAATAACAAAAAGAGGGGCTGCCACAAATAATGTCAAAAACATACCATATGGTATGCCAAGGTGTTTTCTTGAAAAATTAAAACCTTTCATACTTCTCCCATCTGTACGCTTATTCTGTTGAACTTTTTAAAGTAATACGTACGTTCCATGTATTTTTTTCAACTGAGCATTTCATAAATATTATTTTTTTAATGAGAAGCTTATTTTGTCCCTTGGAATAATAAGGCTTACATAATCTCCCATATTCCATAAATACTCGTCGTCCACAATAATATCCGTCTCATCGTCAGTCCTTACCACATAGCTGTAATGGTCGCCCTTATATATAAGATTTATAATATGTCCCTTTGCAATGCCCTCTTTTTCATCATCACTCATGGATATATCCTTTGGACTTATGGTGAGTATAACCTTCATTTTATCGTAATCAAGCTCATTGCCATGAGCGTCAGTCATTATATTGTCCCCGGTCATTTTAGCTCCCGGTATAAGGGAGGCAATGTCACACTCTATGCTTCCGTCAAAAATCAAAAGTCCGTAAGACTGGCTGACTGACGACTCTATTTTATTTATTGCCGTTTCAGATACCATAATATGTATGCCCTCAGGCTCCACAATTAAGCCAACCTCCGCTCCCTGCTCCGCTTTCTTTGTTGACTGTACTATTATCTCGTTTTTGCCTGACATTACCGTTATTTCATAGTGAACGCCTTTAAAAATAACATTTGTTACCCTGCCCCTTATAATGCCCTTTTCAGGTGACGTAATTATGACATCCTCCGGTCTTACTACCGCGTCAATCATAGTCCCGTGCTCCACGTCGTCCACACACTGAAATTCAGCTCCGCAAAAACGAACCTGACACCTTCCGGTCATAATTCCGTTAAATATATTGCTGTCCCCTATAAAATCCGCAACAAAAGCATTTTTAGGCTCATTATAAATATCCTCAGGAGCTCCTGTCTGCTGTATTTTGCCCTCTGACATAACCACAATCTTATCTGACATGGTAAGAGCCTCCTCCTGGTCGTGGGTTACATATATAAAGGTAATGCCAAGTCTTTCGTGCATATTTTTAAGCTCAAGCTGCATTTCCTTTCTCATCTTTAAATCCAGCGCGCCTAAAGGCTCATCCAAAAGAAGTATCTCAGGCTCGTTTACTATGGCTCTCGCTATGGCTATACGCTGCTGCTGACCGCCTGAAAGGGTCTGTATCTTTCTGCTTTCAAAGCCCTCCAAATCTACCATTTCCAAAGCCTTTTTTACTTTTTTTATTATCTGCTCCTTCGGCAGCTTTTTTAGCTTTAATCCGAATGCAACATTATCATAAATATTCAGATGCGGAAATAAGGCGTAGCGTTGGAATACAGTGTTTATAGGTCTTTCATTTGGAGGAAGCTTTGTTATGTCCATTCCGTTTAAGAGTATTTTACCTGAAGTAGGCAAATCAAAGCCGGCTGCCATACGGAGGGTGGTTGTTTTTCCGCAGCCTGACGGACCTAAAAATGTGACAAACTCTCCCCGCTTTATGGTAAGGTTAAAATCCTCCACTGCCGTAAAGCCGTCTTCAAAGGTGCGGTAAAGGTTTTTAAATTCCAATATGTTTTCTGATTTTATTTTGTTTTCCAATAGTTTAATCTCCTGCATGTATATTATTAAAATACATCTATGTGTAATCTATTGATGTATTCTAACAGATATTAATACAAATGACAATAATATTTTATTTTTGCGTTGCATTTTTCCGGATAAATCCATATAATAGAGCTATCAGAGTTTTTGTGTCGTTAAAAAATTTAACAGGTAAATAAATTATATAAAAACATATAAATTTTATGTTTATATTTAATTAAAATATAAGGAGGATAAAGAATGGAATTATTAAAAGGAAAAACCGCAATGGTAACAGGCGGTACAAGAGGTATCGGCCTTGCCGTTGTAAGAACTTTTCTTAAAAACGGAGCTTCTGTTGCTCTTTGCGGCTCAAGACAGGAAACAGTGGACAAGGCATTAGAGCAGCTAAAGGCTGAAAACCCTGATTACAAGGTTATAGGATTGTGTCCTGACCTTCAAAATCCGTCAGAAATTGAACAGGCTGTTAATACAGTAAAGGAAACCTTTGGAAGCTTTGACATTATAGTAAATAATGCAGGCGTATCTGCAAGAGAGAGCATTTACGACTACAAGCCTGAGGATTTTGCAAGGACAATGGAGCTTAACGTAAACGCATTATTCTACTGCTCACAGGCGGCAGCAAAGGTTATGAAGGAGCAGGGCGGCGGCGTAATATTAAACACCAGCTCTATGGTAAGTCTTTACGGCCAGCCTTCCGGCGTTGCGTACCCTTCGTCTAAATTCGCAGTAAACGGAATGACTAAATCACTGGCAAGGGAGCTTGGCAAGGATAACATCCGTGTAAATGCAGTGGCGCCGGGCGTTACAAAAACAGATATGGTTGCAGCTCTCCCTGAAGCTGTTATTAAGCCTATAATCGCAGGTATTCCTTTGGGACGTGTAGGCGAGCCTGAGGATGTGGCAAACGCATTCCTTTATCTTGCAAGTGATTTGGCAAGCTATGTTACAGGTGAAATATTATCTGTTGACGGGGCTGCCAGAACATAAGATTTTAAAATAAATCAATATATTTAAAAATAAAAACCGGACATTCTGCTCATTATCTGCATTATTTAAGACAATAAGCTGCATGAATGTCCGGTTTTATATTGAGCTATATAACCCTATGCTCCGCCCATCTTCCTGATTTAAACCTTATGCTGAATATAACGCACCTTATGGTCCAGTCTGCAAACATGCCTATCCAGACCGCCATAGGCCCCATTCCCAATACTCTCGCCAAAAATATGCAAAGGCTTACACGGCAGAGCCACATTGTACAGCAGGACAATATCATGGAAAATTTAACATCCCCCGCCGCCCTTAAGCCGTAGGCAGGCACAAATGAAAGAGTCCACACTATAGGCTTTACAATAGTTATGGCAAAAGTCATACTAAGACACAGCGCCGCGCTTTCAGCCTCCATTCCCGCTATCCAGGTGACAGGCCTTGTAAGGGCAAGCACCAGCACACAGCTTGCCGCCACTACTATTTCTCCAAGCAAAGTCAGTTTTTTTATGTAATATACAGCCTCATCCTTTCTTCCTGCTCCCATACATTCACTTACAACCGTCATAAGCCCTATTCCTATACCTATGCCGCCTATGCCGCTTAAATTCTCCAGTATGTTCGTCATGGCCTGGGCCGCTATGGCTGTCGTTCCCATTGTGGAAACCGTCGACTGTATTGCAAGCTTTCCAAACTGAAACATGCAGTTTTCAACGCCTGATGGTATACCTATAAGAAGAATTTTCTTTATGGCCTGAAAATCCGGCCGTATTTTTCTGTATTCCCTTATGCACAGCCTGTTGGAGCTACTGTGAAGCCTTATCATTATTACCACTCCGCAGAATATTCTTGACGCAAGTGTTGAGATAGCCGCGCCTGCCACTCCCATATGAAAGCCCCATATAAGTATGGCATTGCCTGCCACATTTAAAATATTTGAAATAACCGATATGGCCATAGGCGTCTTAGTGTCCTCCTGCGCCCTGAACACAGACGCTCCCCCGTTATATACGGCTATAAACGGGAAAGAAAGGGCCGTATAGAAAAAATACGTTTTTGACGCCTTCATTACCCCTGCTTCAACCTTTCCAAAAACAAGGTCAAGGAGAGGATTTTTAAAAATAAGAAAGATAATTGTTATACCTATGGATATTGCAGCAGCAACTAAAATAACCTGCTTTGCCGCGCCCTTCGCAGCGTCGTCATTTCCGCTGCCAACATAATGGGAGCAGATAATTACTCCCCCTGCCGCCAACGCGGTAAAAAGCTGGATAATAAGTATATTTATGGAATCCACAAGCGATACCGCCGATATAGCCTCTGAGCCTACGTTGCTGACCATTACGGTATCAATAATTCCCATAAGAGAGTTAAGAAGCTGCTCTATAATAAGAGGAATCAAAAGCTTTCTTAAATCAATACTGCTAAATAAATGCTTTGCCTGTAATCCTGTGTCTGTGTCCATTATTTATCTCCACTTTTCAATAAACTCAAATATAATATTAAGCATTTCCCCGCTCCAAAACGAGCCTTCATGGTCTGCGTCCTTAACCGTCACCATGTCTGCTTTAACATTAAGCCCAAGTAAGGCTTCATACATTTTCTTTCCCTGATTATATGGTATAAGCTTATCACTGTCGCCATGGGCTATAAGAACAGGCGGCAGCTTCTTATTGTTTTTTTCCCCCGCCATGTCCTTAGCTATATAATATGGGCTCATTTCCCTTAAAATGCTCATATTTTCATCTATATGGCCTCCTGAAAGCGAAAGAAAGGTTTTCTTTAAATCAGCGCTAAAGCTTTCGTCCTTCATGCTTTCCACAAGGTCTGCAGGCGGAAAGCAGGATATGCAGTAATCCACCCTGTCAGAATACTCCTTATACTCGTCTGTCCTGTATCTTTCATCTCCTATGGTAAGCGCCGTAAGAAGGGCAAGATTTCCTCCTGACGAGGTTCCCCATATGCCTATTTTTTCTGTGTCTATTCCATATTCCCTTCCATGACATCTCAAAAACCGTATGGCTGTCTTTACATCCTCAAGGCAGGCAGGAAAAGGATAACCGTCATAACAATTTCTGTGGGTAACGGCTGCTACCGCATACCCTCTCCCGGCAAGCCTGCAAAGCTGTGGCATCTCCATCCACACATTTGGAAATGTCCATCCGCTTCCCTGAACAAATACCACCAGAGGATATGACGGAGTACTTCCATTTACCCTGTCCCACCATGGATTAATTATCTGCAATTTAAGACCGTCTTTAGAAAATACTATATCAGGTATAATTTCCGCCATTCCGTCTAATGAAGGATTATTTTTTATTGTTATGTGACTCATTTACATTCCTCCCTGTACATACTTACTGCGCAAACTGGCTGTTATAAAGCTTTGTATAAAATCCGTTCCTTGCAAGAAGCTCCCTGTGGCTGCCCTGCTCTATTATATTTCCGTCCTTCATTACAAGTATAATATCTGCTTCCTTTATGGTTGACAGCCTGTGGGCGACTATAAAGCTGGTTCTTCCCTTCATCATTCTTGCAAAGGCCTCCTGTATTTTTATCTCCGTTCTTGTATCTATGGAGGAGGTTGCCTCGTCAAGTATAAGCATAGGAGGCAGCGCAAGCATTATTCGTGTAATACAAAGAAGCTGCTTCTGGCCTTGTGAAAGGCTTCCTCCGTCCTCGCCTATAACCGTATCGTACCCCTTTGGAAGCCTTCTTATAAAGCCATGGGAATGGGCTGCCTTTGCCGCCTCTATTATCTCGCCGTCTGTTGCGTCCGGCTTTCCCATCGCAATATTTTCCCTTATCGTACCGTTTTTAAGCCATGTTTCCTGAAGCACCATACCGTAATTGCTTCTAAGAGAATGTCTCGTAATGTCTCGTATTTCATTTCCGTCTACGCTTATCTCTCCCTTATTTACGTCATAAAATCTCATAAGCAGATTTATAAGGGTAGTCTTTCCACAGCCTGTAGGCCCCACTATTGCAACTCTCTGGCCTTTTTTTACGGACAGGTTAAAATCCTCTATAAGCTTTTTATCGGGAACATACGAAAAATATACATTTTTAAGCTCTATATTTCCCCGGGCTTCCTTAAGCGCAACGGCATTGTTATTATCAGGCGTTTCAGCCTCCTCCTCTATAAGCTCAAAAATACGCGCCGCGCACGCTATGGCGTTCTGAAGCTCCGTAACTACTCCTGAAATTTCATTAAAGGGCTTTGTATACTGGTTTGCATAGCTTAAAAAGGTAGACAGGCGGCCTACGGATATGCCTGCGGCTCCGCCGTTTACTGCAATCAATGCGCCGCTTAACGCTACCCCCGTATACACAAGGCTGTTTACAAATCTTGTGGAAGGATTTGTGATGGAGGAGAAGAAGGTTGCCCTAAGGGAAGCCTTTTCAAGTCTTTCGTTTATATCGTCAAATTTTTCCATATTTTCATCTTCATGGGTGTATGCCTGCACTACCTTTAGATTTCCTATCATTTCATCTATAAACGCTGTCTGCTCTCCCCTTATTTCTGACTGGAGCTTAAACATGCTAAAGGTTTTTGAAGCTATAAACCTTGCGACAAACAATGATACAGGAGTTACTATTACCACCACAAGAGTTATCCTTACATTTATTGTAAGCATAAATATAAGTGTTCCAAATATAGTTACAACTCCCGTAAAAAACTGGGTGAAGCCCATAAGCAGGCCTTCCGAAAAGGTATCCACATCAGCCACCACTCTGCTTACTATCTCTCCATATGAACGGCTGTCAATATATTTAAGAGGAAGCCTTTCTATTTTTCTCATCGCTTCCTTTCTTATATCCCTTACCACATTGTAGGTAATCTTATTGTTGCATACATTCATAAGCCACTGTAAAAATGACGTGATTCCTACTGCTATCATTGCCTTTATAAGTATAGGCGCCATTTTGTCAAAATCCACCCTGCCTGCCTCAATTATATAGTCTATGGCTTTTCCGATAAGAATCGGAACATAAAGAGTAAGTACTACGCTAAGGGCCGCAAACAAAACCGACAGGCCCAGAAATATTTTATATTTTCCAATATAATTTAATACCTTTTTTATTGTCCCTTTATTCATTTGTCTGCGCCTCCCCTGCTCCCTTAAATTGTGAATCATATATTTCCTTATATATCCGGCAGTCCTTGTAAAGGCTTTCATGAGTTCCTATACCTGCAGCCCTTCCGTCGTCAAGAACTATTATCCTGTCTGCATGCTGTATTGATGACGTACGCTGTGACACTATAAATACCGTAGTCCTGTCCTTTATACATTTAAGCGCCTTCCTAAGCCTTGCGTCTGTGGCATAGTCAAGGGCTGACGCGCTGTCGTCAAGTATAAGTATGGACGGCTTTCTCACTAACGCCCTTGCTATTGTAAGCCTCTGCTTCTGTCCTCCGGAAAAGTTTCTTCCTCCCTGCTCTACCATTTCATCAAGTCCGTCTTCCTTTGACCGTATTACGTCCATTGCTTGCGCCGTCTCAAGCGCCTCGTACAGCTCCTCGTCCGTTGCCCCGCCATTTCCCCACAGGAGGTTTTCTCTTATTGTTCCCTTAAACAATACAGCCTTCTGCATAACTATTACCGCTTTATTTCTTATTTCGTCAAGGGGGTAATCCTTTACATCAATTCCGTCTACTTTTACCGTACCCCTTGTGGCGTCGTAAAAATGAGGAATAAGATGTACAAGGGAGGTTTTTCCTGAGCCTGTGCCGCCTATAATGCCTGCGGTTTCTCCCTTATTTATTGTAAAGCTGATATCCGTAAGGGCTTCCTCTCCCGCCCCCTTATATGTCAGCGAAACATGGTCAAACTCCACCGCAGGAGCGTTTTCCTGATTTACATTTGTATCATTAATATTTGAATTTATATTTGCATCTGCTGCTCCGGCCATATCCGGTTTTAAGCCTGTATTCCCTGAGCTGTGAAGCTCAAGAGTAGACTCAAGCTTTAACACATCCTCCAGTCTTTTACAGCTTGCAACGGACTTTGTCATTGTAACAATAAGATTTGCAAGCTTTATAAGCTCTACAAGTATCTGGGACATGTAATTATAAAGGGCCACAACGGCTCCCTGTGAAATAATTCCCGTATCAACCCTGATTGCTCCTACATATATAAGAACAACGATTCCAAGATTAATTACAATATAGGTAAGGGGATTCATAAGTCCAGATATCCGCCCTACCACCTTTTGCATGGTTGTAAGGGTGTCGTTGGCGTCATCAAAGCTTTTTATCTCCTCATCCTCCTTACAGAACGCCCTTATTACACGTACTCCCGTAAGATTTTCCCTTGTGATTCCAAGCACCTTATCAAGAGCCCTCTGGACTCTTTTATACATGGGTATTGTTATAAGCATTATGCCAAATACAATAAGGGCAAGAACAGGTATAGTCACAACAAATACAAGGGCTGTCTTTACGTCTATGGTAAACGCCATAATCATTGCTCCAAACACAATAAATGGAGAGCGCAAAAACAGCCTTAAAACCATATTTACTCCTGACTGCACCTGATTTACGTCGCTTGTCATGCGGGTAATCATGGTGGAGGTTCCTGTTTTATCTATCTCGTTAAATGAAAGCCCCTGCATTTTTTCAAATAACACATGTCTTATTTTTCTTGCAAAGCCTACTGCTGCCTTCGCAGCGAAGTATTGGGCGGTAATGGCGCATACGAGTCCTATTATTCCAAGGGCTACCATTATTCCGCACATTCTTAAGATATAGCCTGTATCCTTTCCCGATATTCCCGTGTCAATAATTGCAGCCACCACAAGGGGAACAAGAAGCTCAAAGCTTGCCTCAAGCATCTTAAAAAGGGGAGCCAATATTGATTCCTTTTTATATCCGCTTAAATATCTTAACACTGTTTTCATAACATCCCACTCTTTCATACTTTTTATGGATATTTAAAAGGACTGTCCAAATAATGACAGTCCCTTCATTTCTGTTATTTCTTTACCCTAAGCACCGTTACGGATTCCTTTGGAAATACATATTCAAATGTATTTGATGTAACTGTTATTTCTCTTTGCTTAGGACATATTTTCACAGGCTCGTCAAATGAATTTTCACTGTCAACCGGTATATCCTTTATATCCTCAACCATAACAGTATAATTCTTATTTTCTAAACCTGCAAGAGTTATTTTAGAGGTTTTTTCCTTTTCACCAATATTTACGGTCTTTATAATAATATCTCCTGTAGGCTCCTCAAGAGCTGACGTCACATATATATCCTCAACCAATGCAGGAAGGGACCTTGTGGTCTGGAAAAGCCTTCCGTCTACAAACGCTTTTATTTCACCATTATCCTTAACGGTTATCATAAGCTCATATGTGTGTTCAAAATCTACACTGAATTCTGACTGTGTAAGGCAGCTTCCCCTTCTGTTTGTATTGTGACATATTGTGGCGTCAAGATTTTGCCAGCCTCCAAGCTCCCAGAAATATCTGTTGCCCTCATCCTTTTTTCCAAATTCTATCAGGAAGCCTTTTCTTCCCTCATCCTGCTTTGCCTTAAGCCTGATAGTATAATTGCCTGTCTCCTGAGTCATAAGCTTATAGCTGTTGTCATCCCTTGTAAGAGCTTTGTCTCCAAACTGCAGCGTTTCCTCCGTATCATTGTTTATTACCTCTATATCACTGTAGGTAACGGCTCCGTCAATAGCTCTCAATACAATATCTCCCGAAAAATCAACAGGATACTTAACATACGGCGTTTCCATACCCTCTGCCTTTGTCTTTAACAGATAATCTCCCTGATGATGCATAAACATTTTCTGTACATAATAGTTTGCCGTACCGTATACCTGATGATTATTATACCATATCAGGTCAGGTCTCCAGTTTACATAACCAACATTGCAAAGAAGGGGCGCATAGCAGGCAAGTCCTACGGCGTGAGCATTTTCCTGCATCCTTGTCATGTACGCAGCCTCAACAAGAGCATTATACCATGTATTTCCCCATGTGGCGTATTCCCCTAAAAATACCTTTGGATTTTCCTCCTTATATTCAGAATACCTGTCCATATGGGCTAAAAACCATTCAGGAGCCATATAATAATGCTCGTCTACTAAATCCGCCTTGTTTTCTATAGCAGATTTCCAGCCTCTTTCAAACTCGCTGCCTGCCGCAAAAGGCCCGCTTGTGCTTATTATTTTTATATCAGGATATTTTTCCTTTATAGCCTTATGGAAAAATGGATATCTCTCAAAAAACGCTTCTCCTACTTCTTCATTTCCTATTGCTATATATTCCAGATTAAACGGCTCCTTATGTCCCAGCTCTGCTCTTATTTTACCCCACTCTGTAGTCTCGTCTCCGTTTGCAAACTCTATAAGGTCAAGGGCGTCCTGCACCCATTCTCCTATTTCACTTAACGGCGCACTTATCTGCCTGTGGGGATTATAGCCTCCCGGAAGCACGGGAAGGGCCTTTGTTCCTATCTCCTCGCAGAAGCAGAAATATTCATAATATCCAAGTCCAAGGGTCTGATTGTAGCCCCAGTTGCTTCTTCTGGCAGGTCTCTTTGTCACGTCTCCTATGGTGTTTTTCCACCTGTACATAGAATCCCTGTCATCTGCGTTCAGGGAGCCGTCATGTACAAGACAGCCTCCCGGAAATCTCATAAACTTAGGCTTTAAATCCTTAAGCATAGAAGCTATATCTGCCCTGAGTCCGTTTTCCTTCTGTAAAAAAGTATCCTTAGGGAACAGAGATATATGGTCTAAGCTTATTTTCCCTGAATTTAAAAACTGCACCTTAAGTCTTCCGTTATAGGTAGTCTTGTCCGGAGTAAATACGCATCTGTAATTTTTCCAGCCGTCTCCCGCAGCCGCTATTACATTTTCCGCAAGCTCCTCTTCCCCGTCTGTCAGTGAAACCATCAGGCTCATATCATTTTCATAGCACATGCAATATATTGAAAAATTATATTTATGAGAGGAAGTCAGGATGTTAAAATTAGTAG
>ERZ777305.2552-NODE-2552-length-15156-cov-3.559433_pt1 | contig 15156 bp, 10 predicted proteins | sample MGYA00374965_ERZ777305 | MGnify/ENA primary metagenome ERZ777305 (study PRJEB29328, sample SAMD00013331) | mouse gut metagenome | study: EMG produced TPA metagenomics assembly of the Metagenome analysis of fecal microbiota from mouse which was promoted... | reverse complement strand
GCGCGATAAGCTTATCGACCATGATACCGCAACCGTATACACGGCGACGGCTGGTGCAGCTCCTCAGATCACGCTGGAATTCGGCAAGGATCTCACTGTGACCGGCTTCAAGCTCACGGCAGGCACATCTGTGCCGGCAGGCACCTATGTGATCGAAGTACTTTCCGGCGGCGAATGGATCACTGCGGCAGAGGGAAGCTTCGGCAAGGATACTGTAAACACGATCCATTTTGCCAACGCGGATAAGAAATATGTAAGCACCTATCAGGCATCGGCAGTCCGTCTGAGCCTCCGCGGAGCGGGAAGCACCGTGTCCATCGCGGAGCTGGATGTGCTCGGCGTAACCGGGGATAATGTCGATTTCCGCAGAACGGACGACAATACACCGGCGATCGGCCGGCTGACCGCCGACTACCAGTACGGCCAGAATGCCGACGAAGTAATTCCGGCAGGCTCCGTTATCTTCTCCGGTGCATACAAGGGCAGCCCGGCTTACAACGTTGTGGTTCTCTATGATCAGAACGGCAATATCGTAGGCGGAGCAGATGCAGACGGAACGCTTCGTTCCAGCCAGATTATTATGGCCGACGTACCGGAGGAAGGCAACATCGCAAATACCTCGGACGGCGTATGGATCTACTGGCTTGAGTCGGACGATCCGAACGTGCTTGCAGGAATCACACAGGTGCGCGCGGAGCTCTACCGTGTAAACAACGCTCTGACCAACGAGGGACAGCGGCTTGTCAGCGACTCCCTGTTTGAGCTTATACCGGAAGAGCTGCCTGGAATTACACTCCAGGGTGGAGGCACGCAGTAACCGGTTCTGCAGGATATGAATTATTTCAGGCAGTATGCGAAGCCCTGCGGTAAATACAGGGCTTCGCAGAAGGCGGAGCTCCCCTCCAAAGGAGAGCCCCGCAGAAAATGCGGGGCTCCGGAGGAACAGCGAGGCCCCGCAAAAATAAATGCCGCTCACGCGGCGGAATGAGAGGAATCATGAAAAAATCTCTGAAAAAAATGCTGATAGCGCTGCTTCTGATCGCTGCTCTGCTGCCGGTCAAGGCTTTTGCAGCTGCCGATATCAGCTTCCAGATAATTACGGACGGAACCGGCGTATCCGTTGTCTCCGCAGGCGCAGCCGACAGGAAGATCTCCTCCCTTCAGTTCAGCCTTACGGTAAACGCAGCAGGCGCCTCCCGTGTGGAATTTGAATTTTCCGAGGCCGTACAGGCCGCGGCTAAGGTTCAGGAATTCCGCTATGACACCGTGACCCGCACGATGAACATTTATATCTCCGGCACGGAACCGCTCTTCGGCAAAGGCACAACAACCCTCTCTGTCGGAAAAGTGGTTGCCTTCAGCGCAAGCGGAACCGCTGCTTCCGCAGTGATCCGCGCCGTACCGGGCTCTGTCAAATATGTGGAAGGGTCCGAGCTGCAGGAGCTCGTAACACCGACTCCGACACCGACGACCCCTCCGTCAGTCACCTGGCCGACTCCGGGACCTGATATCCCGTGGACACCGGATCCGACGCCGACCCCGGAGGCCACTCCTACACCGGAAGCAACTCCGACTCCGGAAGCAACTCCGACTCCGGAAGCAACCCCTACGCCGACGGAAGCGCCGACGCCGACTCCGGAGGTCGGACCTCAGCTGCTTTCCGGTCTCCGGCTGTACATCGGCGGAGATGTAACCGAGTCATACTCCGAAAAGGGCTATGCCAAGGTATGGAATAAGACGGGCTATTCCGTCGCCTTCAAGTCAAGCAACACCAAGGTTGCAACGGTTGGAAAGTCCAAGGGCCTTGTCACTGCGGTCGGCGTAGGCTCGGCCAAGGTTACGGCCACCTTTACGGATCTTGAGACGGGAGAAAAAATTGTAAAAACCTGTAAAATAACGGTGAAGAGAAACGCGGCGGACGCCGGAATCAGCGAAGAGAGCGCTGCTCATCTGAAGGAGCTGACCGTGGGTGAAGCGTTCACTCTGAAGACTTACCGAACCGATTCGGACGGCAAACAGATCTGGAGCGGTAAAACAAAAATTACAGACTCCCCTCGCTTCCGCTCATCGAATACAAAGATCTTCAAGGTGAACAAAACCACCGGCTTGATCACAGCGGTAAGCCCGGGCAAAGCTACACTGACGGTTTGGGCGGTTCAGTCCGAAAAGCCGGTCTATGATAAAAACGGCAAGGTCATCGAATATCAGCAGACCACAGAACCGCGGAAATACACGGTTATTGTCAGCGAGGACGACGGAACCGCAGAATAAAGCCGGTCTTCCCGAACAAATCGCTGTCCCCCGGAGATGGTCATAATTCTCCGGGGGCGGCATACGGGCGTTCTCAGAACAGAATGGGGGTATTATGCAGAAAGTAACCGAACAACAAATCGCGGCAATGGCCCCGAATGCAGCGGCCGCTTCCAACGGCAAAAAAATTTCCGTCAAAGGCGGCTTTGTCCGACTGGAATGCTCCGCCGACGATACCTTTTATCTCGGCGAATGCACCGGGAGCGGAAAAAGCAATTATATCACCACGGTCGATTTTATCGAACCGGACACACCGGTCTGCCGCTGTTCCTGCCCGAGCCGGCAGTTCCCGTGCAAGCACGGACTGGGCCTGCTGTATGAGATCGCGGCGGGAAAAACCTTCGGAACCTGTGAGATCCCGGAGGATATTCTGAAAAAGCGCGCAAAAAAGGCCGGGAAAAAGGAAGGTGAGGAAGCCGCTCCGCTGACCGAGGAGGAAGCCGCGAAAAAGAAGGCGGCAGCCGCAAAATCTTCTAAGGCTGCACGCGCCAAGAAGCTGAAAAAGCAGCTGGAAGGGCTTGATCTCGCAGAAAAGCTGATGCGGGATCTGATGAGGGCAGGGCTCGGCACCATGGGCGGCGCGGCGCTGAAAACTTATGAGCAGCTTTCCAAGCAGCTGGGCGATTATTATCTGCCCGGACCGCAGCGCCTCCTTAACGGGCTTATCCTGGAAATCGCAGCATTCCAGAAGGACGGGAACGAATCTCATTACGACAGCGCGACTGCCGTGCTTGAAAAATTCTGGACGCTCGTGCGCAAGTCAAAGCAGTATCTGTCGGACAAGCTGGAAAGGGGCGACGAGGCGCCGGATGACAATGAGCTTTACGAGGAGCTCGGCGGCGTATGGAAGCTCTCGGAGCTGGAGGCTCTCGGGAAAACGCTCTCCAATGCAGAGCTGATGCAGCTCTCTTTCTGGTGCGTCTACGACGAGGCGCGCAAGGAATTTATTGATGCCGGAGCCTGGGCGGATCTGGCCGACGGAACAATCTATGTAACCTATAATTACCGCCCGATCAAAGCACTGAAATATGTTAAGCAGGAAGATTCCGTCTTCGGCGTGGCTCAGATTGCCTCGGCCGCCTGCTATCCGGGGCAGGGAAATCTGCGCGTCCGCTGGAACAGTACGCAGTTCCGCGATATTGCACCGGAAGATATCCGCGCACTGCGCGGCATGGCGGCGTCCTCTCTCGCTGCCGAGACGAAAAACGTCAAAAATATTTTAAAGAACGCTCTTGCCGACCCGGTTTACATCCGGCTGGTCTCCTTCTCTGAGATCGGCAGAATCGGCGATTCCTTTGTTTTGAAAAATGCTACGGGGGAAACCGTCGCACTCGGCGATGCGCCGGGCATCGAACCATCCGCAGACAGACTCTCCCTTCTCCCCGACGAACGCCTGTTAAAAGATCAGGTGCTGCTGGGCGCGTTTTATTACGACGTCGCAGAGCGCAGGCTGAAGCTGCAGCCGCTCAGCATTCTCACGGAAGATAAGGTGATCCGGCTGCTGTATTAGCGAAAACCGGCCGCAGAATTTTGGATTGCCGGATTTTGCGGCGCATCTGTGTAAAAAGAGAAAAGGAGCTGAAATCTGCTGTTTTCGGCCCCGGGCTCTGAGCCGGCTGACAGCGCAGAGCCTCCTGATTAGAATGCCGCTTAAGCGGCGGAATGAGAGGAAACATGGATATTACACCGATTTATGATTTGCGCGACCGTCTGCGCACGGCGATGATCGCCGGTACAAATCTGCTTGCGGAGGATTTCCGGTTAAAACGGGCGGTGGAGGCGCTTGCGCCGCTGGAAAAGGCTGCTCCCGTTTTTGCAAAAGTGGGCGAGCTCAGCCGCCGGCTGATTGCACCGGACGGAGGCGGAGAAGAGGGCAAGGAAGGCATCCTTCTGGACGCCATCACGCTTGTCGACGCGGTCTGCTGCACTCAGGGCACCGTTACCGTGTCCGGAGAGCTTACGCCGGTTTTTACGCACGAAGATGACGACCTTCTGAAATATTCACCGGACAGCGGCCTGGCGGCTGTTATGTCCGATGTGCCGTATTCTGCGCTCCATTCACTGCAGGAAGCGCTGACAAGCTCCGGCAGCGGCCATTACTCGTTTGTACTTGAATGCCATGCGAACCACCCGGAGCTGTTCAAAGATTACCGCGTCCGCGCGGCAATGGTGCAGGCACTCGGAGCGTCCTACGCCGAGCTCGCCGGTCAGGTGCGCGACTGGCTGCTGAAGGACGGGGAAGACGTGATCCCGCTTCTTCTGCGCGGCTTCAATCCGAAAGGTAAAAGTGAAATGGTGCGCCGCCTGCACATAATTGATCAGAAGATGGGTGCAAAAGCAAATGATTTTTACATAAAGCAGCTGGAAACGGCAGAAGGCGAACTGCGCCAGAATTTAATCCTTTCCCTGCGCCATACCCCGGAAAATATTGATCTGCTCGATGATATGAGGAAGCACGAAAAGGGAAACACAAAAAAGGCAGTCTACTTTGCGCTTGCCTGCCAGGACGATCCGCGGGCCAAAAACATATTTGATGAACTGTACAAAAAAAAGCCGCTGGATGTGTGTAATTTTCTGGTATACAGTCAGACTCCTTGGGCTGCGTCTCTGGCGGCTAAGAGTGTGGAGCAGCAGTTCCTCACACAGCCGGAAAAGAAGGGAAACAAAAAAGAAGACGATATTGCCGTAAGGGAATGGGAGATGAAATGCGCCAAAGCGGTAAACGCTCTTCAGTGCAAAAACGGTCCGGAGGTCTGCGCCGCGTACCGCACAGCCGCAAAACACTGCGGGGAATTCGGCAGCGTCATCCACGCGGATGTCCTGCAGACGCTGTGCCTCTCGCTGATCGCAAATCCGACAGAGGATCTGCTTGCCCTTGCCGTATCGCTCTATGAGGGTGAGGACGGCCGGAAGCAGCTGTTTCCGGCAGCGCTCCTTGCAAAGCTGATCAGCGAATGCAGCGCCGGGATGGAGAATCAGAACGGATGCTCCGGGAAGTCTTCCGAAACACAGACAGCGGACGGCGACTGGATCGGCTGGCTGGATAAGCAGCTTTTTGAAGAAAAGGTGCCGAATCATTTTCTGTCCGAGACCTTCCGATATCTTGAGCCTGATGAGGCATCAAAGACATTTGTGCTGACAACCTCCGTCTACGGCGAAATCGACATGCGCAGCCATATTTATACGCACCCGATCCATCTTGAAGTCAGGGGACGTTTCCTGGAGCTGCTGATGCGCTGCAATGATTTGAAGATTGATCAGAAGCTTTCCTTGCTGTTCGACCCTTCCGATGAGGAAGTCTGTCGTCAGCTGGAGGAATATTTCTACCAAAAAGCGCGTTCGCATACTAACCGCTATGTTTATCTGAGCGCGCTGACGCGCTGCGAGGGTCTTCTTGTGAATTATGCGCGCAGCAAGGCAAGGATTAATTTGTGGGATCTGGAATATTTTATCCGGGAAATGCCGGGAAGTATGGAGGCAAAATTTGCGGAGGCTTCCCGTATTCCGGAGCTTGTCAAAGCCGGTAAAATCAACATATACAACTGGAATGAGGAGAGCTATAAACGCTGGATTGAGAATTCCCTGTAGGCGCGCCTGACGGCCGTGCCGCGGGTGCGGCGGACTGGCCGCTCCCGGAGAAAACGGGATTTGCGCTGCCCGGCGGCGCAGATCCCGCCTTATTTTAGCTTTGCAGCAAATAATAAAAAAAAGCGCCCTTATGCTTTTTATTCTGCAGTATCGCAGGCAGGTCTGCATACATGCGGGGTACAGAAACAAAATATTTCATAGGTGCCGCAGGTGCGGCGGAATGTGAGGAATTATGGATCAGCAGATTTTAAGATTACCGGCAGAACAATTATTTCAGAAAGAGATCGACGCTTTGATCGCGGCGGAGAAAGACCCGGTGCCGACGGGCTGGAAAATGTCGCCGCGCTCGGTGCGCACCTATATCTGCGGCGGCAAGGTCGGCCGCACCAAGATTACACCGAAATACATCGGGCACGAGAGACTGGTGGAAATTGCGATTTCCACGCTTGTCACTGACCGGGCACTGCTTTTGATCGGGGAACCGGGTACGGCAAAGAGCTGGCTTTCCGAACACCTCTGCGCGGCGATCAACGGCGATTCCACCAAGGTAATCCAGGGGACGGCGGGCACAACCGAGGAGCAGCTGCGCTATTCCTGGAACTATGCCATGCTGCTGGCACAGGGTCCTTCCGAGGCAGCAATGCTGAAAAGCCCTGTGTTTACTGCAATGGAAACCGGCTCAATCGCGCGTATGGAAGAAATCTCCCGCTGTGCCTCCGAGGTGCAGGACGCACTGATCTCCATTCTGTCGGAGAAGCGCATATCCGTGCCGGAATTAAATACGGAAATCGCGGCGAAAAAGGGCTTTTCGGTGATCGCAACCGCAAACACAAGGGATAAGGGTGTTAACGATATGTCGGCAGCATTAAAGCGTCGTTTTAATATTGTCGTGCTGCCTGCGCCGGCGGATCTGGAATCCGAAATGGAGATCGTGCGCACAAGAGTTGCGCAGCTTTCCGCCGGGCTTGATCTGAATTCCGCTCTGCCGGAGGACGAAACCGTACAGAAGGTCTGCACCATTTTCCGCGAACTGCGCTGCGGGGAAACCTGCGACCGCAGCCAGAAGGTAAAGGGGACGAGCGGCGTACTCTCGACGGCGGAAGCAATCTCGCTGCTGTGCAACAGCATGGCGCTGGCCGGAAGCTTCGGCAGCGGGGAAATCAGTGACGATGATCTTGCCGCTGCGCTGCAGGGCGCGATCATCAAAGATGAAGATAAGGATGCCGTTGCGTGGAAGGAATATCTGGAACATGTAATGAAAAAGCGCGGTTCAAAATGGAGCGGGCTGTATAAGGCCTGCCGCGACTTGGCGTGAAAAGCGGGAAAAACGGGAAAGGTACGGAAAACTTCCGCAAATATTTGCAGGCGAAGGTTCCGGCCGCAGACTTCCGGTCATGCTGATGCAAAAACTGTTTTTTACACGAAAAAGAGCCGATTTGAGAAAGAGCCTGCTCTGTACGGCCTTCCTCGGACGGATGCGGGAACCATGTCCCGCGGACTTTTTACATATCCAGATTGACAAGCCGCTTCCGGAAACAGAAACGGCGGATTGGGAGGAATAATGAATCATCCACATATTTTCGGCATCCGGCATCTCTCCCCTGCCGGGGCCTGGCATCTTAAGAATTTCCTGACCGAAAAAAATCCGAAGCTCGTACTTGTGGAAGGGCCCTGCGATTTCGACGACATACTGCCTTGGTTTGCGGATGCAGCAGTGCAGCCGCCGATCGCGGTGCTTGCGTACACAAAGGACGCGCCCGTCCGGACGATCCTGTACCCGTTCGCGGAGTATTCCCCAGAGTATCAGGCGATTCTCTGGTGCCATGAAAACAAGAAAAAATGCCGTTTTATCGACTTGCCGTCGGAGGTGTTTCTGGCTCTTCCGGAGCATGCGCCAGGCGCAAAGGCCGCCGATTCCGGGGAGGAGGAACGCATGAATGTCTACGCGCTTCTGGACAAGCAGGCGGGCGAGGACGGACATGAAACCTTCTGGGAGCGCACAATGGAGCACACAAAGGATACGGAAGGCTACCGCCGCGGCGCAGCACTTTTCGGCAGCGAACTACGCGCGCTGGAGGACGACAGTGAAACCGATCGCCCGGAAATCCTCGTGCGTGAGGCGTTCATGCGCCGGAAAATCGCAGAAGCTGTCGCGGAAGGCTTTGCACCGGAAGAGATCGTGGTGGTCACGGGTTCCTACCATGTGGCGGGACTGCTGGACGAGCAAGCGGAAGCAATGACGGATAAGGAGCTTGCCTCGCTCCTGCGTCTTGAGGCAAGCCATACGCTGATGCCTTACTCGTACTACCGTCTTTCCACGCGTGCGGGCTACGGAGCCGGCAACAGAGCCCCTGCCTACTATGCACTTTTGTGGGAAGCGATCGGGCGCGGCGATCTTTCCTATACCGCGCGCTGCTATTTAAGCAGGATCGCGGGCTACCAGAGAACACACGGCAACCCGGTTTCCTCGGCGCAGGTAATCGAGGCGGTACAGCTGGCGGCAGCGCTCGCAAAGCTGCGCGGCGGCAGCGGCATCCCTGCACTGCGTGATCTGAGGGATGCTGCCGTAACCTGCCTTGGCGGAGGCAGCTTTTCCGAGCTGACGCTTGCCACGGCGGACACGGAAATCGGCACAGCAATCGGTTCCCTGCCGGACGGCGTGAGCCGTACGAGTATTCAGGATGACTTTTACCGGAAATTAAAAGAATTAAAACTGGAAAAGTACCGCGGTATTACGCAGCAGGAACTGGCTCTGGATCTGCGCGAAAACCGTAATGTTTCGTCGCAGGCAGCGGCATTTCTGGATCTGCACCGCTCCTTCTTCCTGCACCGTCTGAGGGTGCTCGGCGTGAGTTTTGCCGCCGCTGCCGCAGCCAGGCAGGACAATGCGACCTGGGCGGAGCACTGGAGTGTGCGCTGGACACCGGAGGCGGAAATCGAACTGGTGGAAGCAGCATTAAAGGGCGATACCATTGCGCAGGCAGCTTCCTTCTGTATGAAGGAACGTGTGGAGCAGGCCCCGAATATGGGCGAGGCCGCAAAGGTCATCGAGGATGCTTTTGCCTGCGGCATGACAGAAGCCGCTGCTTATGCAACCGCTGCGCTGCAGGCGATGGCGGTGGATGCAGCATCTGTCGCGGATCTGGCGTCAGTCGCAAACAGTCTCTCCGTAATCCTGAAGTACGGGGATATCAGACAGCTTGATTCCAGGCCGCTCATACCGATTCTGCAGCAGATTTTCTTCCGGGCATGCCTGATCCTGCCGGGAGAATGCATCTGCGATGACGAAGCCTCAAAAACGATGGCGGGCGCGATGGAGAAGCTGAACAGCGCTGCTCTGGCGCACGATTTTCTGGATGTCGCATCGTGGAACGAAGCCCTTCGCGAGGTGGCGGAGCGGGATGATTTAAATACAAAGCTTTCCGGCTACGCAATGGCAATCCGTCTGGAGCGCAGCCTTGCCGACGGCGAAGCCCTCCGTCTGGAAGTGGGCCGCAGACTTTCGCGCGGCATCCCGGCAGAGCTTGGGGCGGGCTGGTTTGAGGGGCTTGCCATGAAAAACCGCTACGCGCTGATCGCCAGACTGTCTCTCTGGGAAAGCCTGGACGAATACCTTGAAATGCTGGACGATGAAGAGTTTAAGCGCGCACTGATCTTCCTTCGCCGCGCCTTCGCGGATTTTACTGCTATGGAAAAAGATTCCATCGCAGAAAATCTCGGCGAAATCTGGGGCTACAATGGTCAGGAAGTCAGTGAAGCGCTGAACTCAGAGCTTGGAGGCAAAGAAAAGGAACTGGTGGAAAGTCTCGACGCGTTTGATTTTGATTTTTAAAGAGGGTAGCTTCCGGCTTTGTACAATTTCAGAGGATTGCATCTGTACATGTTTTTTACCAGCGGCGATCTGTTGGACGCTCCGGAATGGGACGAGCGGCATAAGGCAGGGAAATATAAAGGCACACAGCATGATACGGGCAGAGCGGTCTGCAATACAGGTGAACAGAACAAAGCCACAGGCGAAAAATGTTAATTTTATGGCCGGCAGATACGCAATACCGGCCGGTTAAATCCGGAAAAGGCTGGATACGGAGGTTTGCATGAGCAACGGAACGAACAGGGATATGGAACAAGCAATGACAAGATGGCGGCTTATTCTCGGCGCAGACAGCCAGAACCGCTTTGGAAAGATGGGCGGCACAGGACTCGGCGGAGAAATGGACATGATGGATCAGGCACTTGCCGCCATCTACAATCTGAATTCACCGGGCAGCTTCGGCCAGGCAGGCAGCGCGGGAGCCGGCGGCGGCCGCGGCCCGTCCAACCCGCAGATCACAAAATGGCTGGGGGATGTGAGAAGCCTTTTCGACCCGGATCTGGTAAAGATCATACAGGGTGACGCAATGACGCGCTGCGGTCTAAAGCAGCTGATTTTTGAGCCGGAGCTTCTGGAAAATCTGGAGCCGGACGTAAACCTTGCCTCTACAATCCTGCTGCTGAAAGATCAGATTCCGAAGCGTTCCAAGGAGAGCGTGCGCGCATTTATCAAAAAAATTGTCGAGGAAATCAACCGCCTGCTCGAGCAGGATATCCGCCGTGCCGTAACCGCTGCAGTCAACAGGCGCAAGCATTCCCCGATTCCTTCAGCGGCCGCACTCGACTACCGGACAACAATTTCCCGGAATTTGAAGCATTATAATCAGGATCTCAAAACGATTGTGCCGGAGCATTTTTATTTCTTTGACCGCACAAGCACGACTGCGGCAAATAAATGGAACGTAATTCTGGATATCGACCAGAGTGGTTCGATGGGCGAATCCGTCATCTATTCGTCCATTATCAGCTGCATCCTTGCCAGTATGTCGAGCATTTCCACGCGGATTGTGGCGTTTGACACGAATATTGTGGATCTGACGGAAAAAAGCGACGACCCGGTTGATCTGCTGTTCGGCTTCCAGCTCGGCGGCGGTACAAACATCGACATGTCCGTCGCATACTGCGAAAAGTTTATTGAAAATCCGAAGAAAACACTGTTTTTCCTGATTACCGACCTCGAGGAGGGCGGCAACCGCGCCGCGCTTCTGCGCCGTCTTGAAGAGCTTAAAGGGGCCGGCGTTACCCTTGTCTGCCTGCTTGCACTCGCGGAAAGCGGACGGCCGTACTACGACGCGCAGATGGCGCAGAAAGTGGCCGCACTGAAAATCCCATGCTTTGCCTGCAGCCCGCAGATGCTGCCGCAGCTGCTGGAGCGTGCGCTGAAAGGCCAGGATCTGGATCAGTTTGTAAAGGAATTTGAGAAATCAAAAAAATAACTGCATCAAAGAGGGATTGCTGTGCCGCTGACGACAGAGCAATCCCTCTTTTCCGGCAGCCAAAGCGCCGCTTACCAGTCCCCGCGCAGCAGCGGCGTCGCCAGATACACTACCGTACGATCGCTGTCCTGCTCATAGCGCATCGCTACCTGAATGTTAATTTTATTGCGGTCAACACTGACATACTCCGGAAGCTGGCTGGAATAGGCATAAATTGTATACAGTTCCTTGTCCCGGTTCTCATAAATTATTTTTCCGCCCAGCTCCTTAATCATGGAATTGGCAATTTTGTTCCAGCGCTCCAGCGGCAAATCCCCGTCATAAGCTCCCAGGAACTGCATTGTTGTCTCAGCCTGCACTACCTGCAGATCCTTCAGCGCCCCCAGCAGAATATCCCGGTAGGAAAGAATGTCGAAATTGACATCATTCCGGATGACAAGCTCCGTATACAGATAAGTGCGCGAGGTATCCTGGCGCAGGGTGATGGCTTTAATGGTGGTTGCCGCCTGTTTTGCTTCCTTGTGGTAGGTGTAAACCTGACTTACTTCATTTTCCTGATAATCGGCAGCTCCCTCCATGCGGATTCCCAGAGAATTGGCAAGGTAACCGATCAGAGCCTGCTTGTCATGCTCTGTCAGAAACGCGGTTCCATAATCCACCGTTATCTGCATGCGGCTTTCCAGACATCCCGAGTCGGTTACGACAAAGGCATCCGTAATATCTTTCTCCTGGTAGAGAATCCTGTCGGTTGCATATTTTGTGACCATCCCGATCAGCAGAAGCGCGCACAGTGCAAGGAGCAGCCTGACCCGCCAGCTTTCATTCACGTAAGCGGTAAACTGGCGCCACTCCTCCCGCAGACGTCCTCCAAGAGCCAAGCCTGCCTGTCGTCCCGAAACGGAGCTGAGCCCGCGGCTGCGTCTGCTGGTGCTGCGATACCGGGAATTGCGGTTTTTCCTCTGCCCGTTTCGTTTCCCCATATTCTGTGCGGACATATTTTCATCAACGCGATGCCAGCGTCCATCCTTTTCCGATCTTGCCCATCGTTCCGGACTATTTTCTGCAACAGCCTCAGACCCGTAGCCCCTGCTCTCCTCCGCCGTGTAAGTATCTGCCTCATAGCGGCGGCTTCTTTCTGCAACAGCCTCAGACCCGTAGCCCCTGCTCTCCTCCGCCGTATACGTATATGCCCTGTAACCGCGGTTAGTTTCTCCGGTCATTCCAGAATGCCTCTGCGCAGCGGATGCTGCACTTTCCCGGTAGCGCGCACTATTTTCGGAAAATCCCCAAGGCCTGTCAGCGGTCTTGTCCGTTTCGATACGGATATTCCGTTCCGCTCTCTCCCCTCTGTCCGTTCTTCCGCTTTCCTGCCTCAAGGCCCGCTGTATGTTTATTCGCCGCTCCTCTCCATACGCAGAATTTGCGGCGCTGCCGCCCGATCCGCAGTCACCCTCCGCCCCGCGGCTTATCCTGAAGTTTTCTTCCAACTGATTTTTCATAAAAAAACCTCCATTTCGGTAATAAGCATTACCATAAAATGGAGGTTCTATACTCTGAAGCTGCTTTACTTTGTCTGGTGATGTTTCTGCTGGTGATACTTCTACCGGTGATACTTTTCCGCCAGCGCCAGGCGGATCAGCGATCTGCGCAGTGCCAGCTCAGCCCGCGCTTCGTTCATCTCCGCATCCGCACTTTTCAGCCGGCGTTCCGCACGGGTCTTCGCCTCGTTTGCACGGTTGATGTCGATCTCCTCCGGCCACTCGCAGGATTCCGCCAGAATAACCACCTTATCTCCCAGAATCTCAAGAAAGCCTTCATGAAGCGCCGCTTCCTTTTCTTCTCCGTCCTTCTTGATGCGCAGGACGCCGGGAGCCACGATCGCCGTAAGGGGAATATGATCCTTCAGCACACCGATTTCGCCCTCGGTCGTCGTCAGCTCGATCATATCGGCCTCGTCGTCAAGAAAAATCCGGTCGGGAGCAATCACCTGCAGCCGGAAGTATTTTCCTGTATCTGCCATACGCACCTACTCCTATTTCTTTACTCTGGCGAGCACATCGTCGATGTTGCCCGCATTCAGGAAACAGCTTTCCGGAATGTCGTCGTGCTTTCCTTCAAGAATCTCCTTGAAGCCCTGGATCGTCTCCTGTACCGGAACATATCTTCCCGGAAGACCGGTAAACTGCTCCGCAACATGGAACGGCTGGGACAGGAAGCGCTGTATCTTTCTTGCACGGGATACAAGCATTTTCTCATCCTCCGAGAGCTCATCCATACCGAGAATTGCGATGATGTCCTGCAGTTCCTTGTAGCGCTGAAGAATCTCCTGCACGCCGCGGGCCACCTTGTAATGCTCCTCACCGACAATACGCGGGTCAAGGATGCGCGAGGTGGACTCCAGCGGGTCTACCGCCGGATAAATACCAAGCTCCACGATAGCGCGGGACAGTGCCGTCGTCGCGTCGAGATGGGCAAAGGTAGTCGCCGGCGCCGGGTCGGTATAGTCGTCGGCCGGCACGTAAACTGCCTGAACCGAGGTGATGGAACCGTTTTTCGTGGAGGTGATGCGCTCCTGCAGCGCACCCATCTCCGTCTGCAGCGTCGGCTGATAACCTACGGCGCTCGGCATACGGCCAAGCAGCGCGGATACCTCGGAGCCCGCCTGCGTAAAACGGAAAATATTGTCAATGAAGAGAAGCACGTCCTTTCCGGACTTATCACGGAAATATTCCGCCATGGTCAGACCGGTCAGTCCGACTCTCATTCTCGCTCCCGGCGGCTCGTTCATCTGACCGAACACCATGGTCGTTTTATTAATAACGCCGGACTCGATCATTTCATAGTAGAGATCGTTTCCCTCGCGGGTACGCTCGCCGACACCGGTAAACACCGAATAGCCGTTGTGCTCCGTCGCGATATTGGTGATCAGCTCCTGGATCAGCACGGTTTTGCCTACGCCCGCACCGCCGAACAGACCGATCTTTCCACCCTTCTGATACGGGCAGAGCAGATCGACCACTTTGATGCCGGTTTCCAGAATTTCCGTCTCCGTGGACTGCTCCTCAAACTTCGGCGCCTTGCGGTGGATCGGCATATACTCCACGCCTTCCGGTGCCGGCTTTTCGTCGATCGGCTGGCCGAGGACATTGAACATACGCCCCAGCGTATTCTCGCCGACCGGCACGGTGATGGCTGCTCCGGTCGCCTCCGCGTCCATACCGCGCACAAGGCCGTCCGTCGGGCCCATCGCGATGCAGCGCACCGTGTCGTCACCCAGATGCTGCGCCACCTCGACGGTCAGTTCCTTTTCGCCGTTCTTTATCTTAATCGCTTCGTTAATTTCCGGAAGGTTTCCCTCCTGGAACTTAATGTCGAGGACCGCGCCGATAATCTGAGTGATTTTTCCTATTTTGCTCTGTGCCAACTTTTCGTCACTCCTTTTCTCTTTACTTCTGGCCATGCTGCCCTAGCCGATTGCGTTCGCTCCGGCAATGATTTCGGTAAGCTCCTGTGTGATCGAGCTCTGGCGGGCACGATTGTACTTCAGGGACAGATCGGAAATCATCTCGTCCGCGTTGCTGGTCGCCGCATCCATCGCCTGCATGCGGGCTCCGTTTTCGCTGGCGAGCGCCTGAACCAGTGCTCCGTAAATCAGGCTGTTGATATATTTCGGAATGATAAGGTCCAGCGCCTCTTCCGCCCTCGGCTCATAATTCATCAGCACCAGGCTTTCGGCGCTATCTTCCGCACCGGCTTCCTCCGCCGTCTTCGTCTCAACCGGGAGCAGCTTCAGGAACGTCGGGATATGGACCACCGTATTTTTAAACACCGTGTATGCGATATAGATCTCGCCCACTTCTCCCGACACAAATGCGTCAAGAACGGCTCTTCCGATATCAATTGCATCCCGGAACATCGGCTCGTTGATCACCTCGGAATAGTCCGCCCGGAT
>ERZ777305.2545-NODE-2545-length-15172-cov-2.964477_pt1 | contig 15172 bp, 15 predicted proteins | sample MGYA00374965_ERZ777305 | MGnify/ENA primary metagenome ERZ777305 (study PRJEB29328, sample SAMD00013331) | mouse gut metagenome | study: EMG produced TPA metagenomics assembly of the Metagenome analysis of fecal microbiota from mouse which was promoted... | reverse complement strand
TCGGCTGTGCGGAGAAGGCAGCCAAGATCCGCAAGACAGAGGAGCGGGCCAAGACCAATCTTTTGACGAAGCAGAAATACTCCTTTGATTCCAACGGCAAACTGGCCAACTGTGAGAGCCGGGACGCTTCCAAATGCGAGATATTTATTGTGGAGGGAGACTCCGCAGGCGGTTCCGCCAAGACGGCCCGGGATCGGAATTACCAGGCCATCCTTCCCATCCGGGGGAAGATCCTGAATGTGGAGAAGGCCAGCATTGATAAAGTCCTGGCCAATGCAGAGATTAAGACCATGATCAATGCCTTCGGCTGCGGTTTCTCCGAAGGCTACGGAAATGATTTTGATATTACCAAGCTGCGCTACGACAAGATTATCATTATGGCGGATGCGGATGTGGACGGCGCCCATATTTCCACCCTGCTATTGACGCTGTTTTATCGGTTTATGCCGGATTTGATTTACGAAGGGCATGTGTACATTGCCATGCCGCCCCTTTACAAAGCGCAGCCGGCCCGGGGAGAGGAGGAATACCTTTACGACGACAAGGCTTTGGAGCGCTACCGGAAGCGGCACAAAGGCACTTTTACCCTGCAGAGGTATAAGGGCCTGGGAGAGATGGACGCAGATCAGCTTTGGGAGACCACATTGAATCCGGCCACCCGGATTCTGAAGCGGGTGGAGATCGAGGACGCCCGTATGGCTTCCCGGGTCACGGGAATGCTCATGGGGACGGAGGTTCCGCCCCGCCGGGCCTTTATCTACGAACATGCCTGCGACGCAGAGCTGGATATATAAACAGCATCTATTATCAGCAGGAGCCCGGACGGCGCACAGAAGGAAGAACGGATGCAAAGCGGCCGTGAATCCTTCTTGATAAGGTGCGCAGGGAGGGCTCCTGCGGAACTGGAATCAAAGCGGAACTGGAATGGAGACATAAACTTATGGAAGAACAAATCATACGCACCGAATACTCGGACGTCATGCAGAAATCTTACATTGATTATGCCATGAGCGTGATCATTGCCAGGGCTCTGCCGGACGTGCGGGACGGCTTAAAACCGGTGCAGAGAAGGACGCTGTACGATATGTACGAGCTGGGGATCCGCTGGGATCGTCCTTACCGGAAGTGCGCACGTATTGTGGGAGATACCATGGGTAAATACCATCCTCATGGGGACAGCTCCATCTATGAGGCTCTGGTCGTGATGGCCCAGGAATTTAAAAAAGGCCTGCCCCTGGTGGACGGACACGGAAACTTCGGCTCCATTGAGGGAGACGGGGCGGCGGCCATGCGCTACACGGAAGCCAGGCTCCAGAAAGTGACTCAGGAGGCATTCCTGGGGGATTTGGACAAAAATATCGTGGATTTCGTGCCGAATTTCGACGAGACGGAGAAGGAGCCCTCTGTCCTGCCAGTGCGGCTGCCGAATCTTCTGGTCAACGGATCCGACGGAATCGCCGTTGGCATGGCCACCAGCATTCCGCCTCACAATCTGGGAGAGGTGATTGATGCGGCCAAGGCGTATCTGAAAAACCCGGAGATCTCTACGGAAGAGCTTCTGGAATTGATGCCGGGGCCGGATTTCCCCACCGGAGGAATCGTGGTTAACAAGGATGAGCTTTGCGCCATCTACGAGACGGGCATGGGAAAAATCAAGGTCCGGGGCCGGGTGTCGGTGGAGAAAATAAAGGGCGGCAGAGAGCAGTTGGTGATTACGGAGATCCCTTATCCCATGATCGGGGCCAACATCGGTAAATTTTTAAATGACATTGCCTCCTTGGTGGAATCCCGCAAAGCCCCGGAAATCACGGACATTTCCAACCAGTCCTCCAAAGAAGGCATCCGCATTGTGCTGGAGCTGAAAAAGGGGGCGGACACGGAAAATCTCAAAAATATGCTCTACAAGAAAACACGGCTGGAAGATACCTTTGGTGTCAATATGCTGGCTGTGGCCGACGGCCGGCCGGAGACGCTGGGGCTTAAGCAGATTCTGGAATATTACGTTGAATTCCAGTATGAATTGGCTACCCGGAAATACCGGACTCTTCTGGCAAAGGAACAGGAAAAGCGGGAGATTCAGGAAGGCTTAATCAAAGCCTGCGACGTGATTGACCTGATCATTGAAATCCTGCGGGGGAGCCGCAATATCAAAGAAGCCAAGGCTTGCCTGACGGCGGGAGAGACAGGGGCCATCCGTTTTAAATCCGAGGCTTCCCGAAAGCGGGCCTCAAAGCTTCGTTTTACGGACCGCCAGGCAGATGCCATTCTGGAGATGCGCCTCTACCGCCTGATCGGACTGGAAATCCAGGCTCTTATGGAGGAAAACGCCAGGACCTTAAAGAACATTGCACTCTATGAAGATATTCTGGAAAATCACGCCAGCATGACGAAGGTGATTGTCCGGGAGATGGATGCCATCAAAAAGGCCTATGCAAGGCCCAGGCGCACATCCGTAGAGAATGCCCAGGAGATTGTCTTTGAGGAGAAAAAGGTAGAGGAGATGCCGGTAATGTTCCTGATGGACCGCTTCGGGTACGCCAAGACGGTTGATCTGCCCACCTACGAGCGCAACAAAGAGGCGGCGGACAGCGAGAACAAATACGTATTCTCTTGTATGAATACGGGGCGCATCTGCGTATTTACGGATACGGGAAAGCTGCACACAATCAAGGTTCTGGATCTGCCCTTTGGAAGATTCCGGGACAAAGGCGCACCCATTGACAATTTCAGCAATTACAGCAGCAGCGGGGAGCAGATGGCGGGAATTGCCAGTATGGAGGATATTAAGGAAAAGCGCCTGCTCTTTGGAACGGCATTCGGCATGCTCAAAGTGGTGGAGGGCAGCGAATTTGAAACCGGAAAGCGGACAGTGGCAGCCACCAAGCTTCAGGAGGGAGATACCCTTCTCTGCGCGGCCGTGGTGACGGGAAGCGAGCAAGTGGTTCTCCAGAGCCAGGAGGGCTGTTTCCTGCGTTTTTCCCTGTCGGAGGTTCCCGAAAAGAAGAAGGGAGCCGTTGGTGTGCGGGGCATGCGCCTGGGAGAAGGAGATCGGCTGTCAGCCGTCCATCTCTATGAGCCGGGGCAGGAGAAGACTGTCGCATACAAAGAAAAGCAGCTGGTATTGAACAAGTTAAAAGCCGGGAACCGTGACACAAAGGGGGTAAAGGTCCGCGGCTGAGGAAATGAAGAAAGGTGAGGGGTATGAAGGTATTGGTATTGCTGCCGCTGAACGAGAGGCAGAAAGAAAAGCTGGAGAAAAATTTCCGGCAGGTGACATTTTGCTATTGCGATCCGAAGAAGCTGACAAAAGAGGAGATTGCCCAGGCGGAGGTGATTCTGGGAAATGTGCCGCCGCTTCTTTTGAGCTGGGCCCGGTCCTTAAAGTGGCTGCAGCTGAACAATGCAGGGACGGAAGGATACTGCGACGGAAGCCTGCCAAGGGGTGTGATTCTGACCAATGCTACGGGAGCCTACGGGCTGGCCATCTCGGAGCATATGGTAGGGATGCTGTTCGCCCTGCAGAAGAAATTGAATCTCTATCAGCGGAACCAGCTTGCGCATACCTGGAAATGGGAGGGGCATGTGCGGGTGATTGAGGGCAGCCGGGTGCTGGTCGTGGGCCTGGGCGATATCGGAACGGCTTTTGCCAGGAAAATGAAGGCTCTGGGATGCAGGACAGTTGGCATTAAGCGCAGGGACGGCCGGAAGCCGGAAGGAGTGGATGATCTGTATACTCTGGAGCGGCTGGAGCAGCAGCTTCCCAAGGCCGATATTGTGGCCTTAAGCCTTCCGGGAAATGCGGATACATATCACCTGCTGAGCCGGGAGCGCATGGCAATGTTAAAGAAAAACGCCGTGATCCTGAATGTGGGGCGGGGAATGACCCTGGACACGGACGCACTCACGGATGCCCTGAGGGAGGGACGCATTGCGGGAGCCGCCTTGGATGTGACGGATCCGGAGCCTCTGCCTGAGGATCACCCTCTGTGGAGCATGGAAAATGTGATCATTACCCCTCACGTCTCCGGAGGATTCTCTCTGCCGGAGACTCTGGAGCAGATACTGGATATCTGTATCGCCAACCTGGAGTGTTATCTGGTGGGACGGCCCCTGCGCAATATCGTGGATTTTGAGACAGGCTATTGCCAATAGATCCGGTTGTGTGATATGATGGCGGAGAATACAGGCGGTGAATTTCACTGGATAGATAGATGAGGAGGCTGTTATGGAGAATGAAATTACCAGCAAAAATTTTATTGAGCAGATGATTGATAAGGATCTGGCCGAAGGGGTCTATGATACGGTGCACACCCGCTTTCCGCCGGAGCCCAACGGTTATCTGCATATCGGACATGCCAAAGCCATCCTGCTCAATTACGGACTGGCCCGGAAGTACAAAGGAAAATTTAATATGCGATTTGACGACACGAATCCCACCAAGGAGAAGGTGGAGTTTGTGGAGTCCATTAAGGCCGACATCCAGTGGCTGGGCGCGGACTGGGAGGACCGGCTCTATTTTGCTTCGGACTATTTTGAAGAGATGTATGAAGCGGCAGTGAAGCTTATCAAAAAAGGCAAAGCCTTTGTCTGCGATCTGACGGCAGAGGAGATCCGCTCTTACCGGGGAACTCTGACAGAGCCGGGAAAGGAGAGTCCTTACCGGAACCGGAGCGTGGAGGAGAACCTGGAGCTTTTTGAAGCTATGCGGGCCGGAGCATACAAAGACGGTGAAAAGGTGCTGCGGGCCAGGATTGATATGGCTTCCCCCAACATCAATATGCGGGATCCGGTGATCTACCGGGTGGCCCATATCTCCCATCACAATACGGGGGATACCTGGTGCATTTATCCCATGTACGATTTCGCCCATCCCATCGAAGACGCCATAGAGGGCATTACCCATTCCATATGTACCCTGGAGTTTGAGGATCACAGGCCTCTTTACGACTGGGTAGTGAGGGAGCTGGAATACCCGTGCCGCCCCGCCAGATTGAGTTTGCCAAGCTGTATCTCACCAACGTGGTGACGGGAAAGCGCTATATCAAAAAGCTGGTAGAAGAAGGCATTGTGGACGGTTGGGATGATCCGCGTCTAGTCTCTATTGCTGCTTTGAGGCGCCGGGGCTTTACGCCGGAGTCCATCCGCATGTTTGTGGATCTCTGCGGAGTTTCCAAGAGCCAGTCCTCGGTGGACTATGCCATGCTGGAGTACTGCATCCGGGAGGATCTGAAGCTGAAACGGCCCCGGCTGATGGCGGTACTGGATCCCATCAAGCTGGTGATTGACAATTACCCGGAAGAGCAGGTGGAGTATCTGGAGGCTGCGAACAATCTGGAAAATGAGGAGCTGGGCACACGGAAAATTCCCTTCTGCCGGGAACTCTATATTGAGCGGGAGGACTTTATGGAAGAGCCCCCCAGGAAATACTTCCGGCTTTTCCCGGGAAATGAGGTGCGCCTGATGCACGCCTATTTTGTGAAGTGCGAAAGTTTTGTAAAGGATGAGTCGGGAAAGGTGACAGAGGTACACTGTACCTACGATCCGGAGACGAAGGCAGGCAGCGGATTTACCGGACGCAAGGTGAAAGGAACCATTCATTGGGTTCCCGCTCCCTACGCCATGACGGCCCAGGTGCGCCTGTATGAAAATATCATCGACGAGGAGAAGGGAGTTTACAACGAGGACGGAAGTTTGAATTTGAATCCCAATTCCCTGACCGTAGTGGAGAAAGCTTATCTGGAGCCCGGGTTTGCCGGGGCAAAGCCCTACGACAGCTTCCAGTTTGTGCGCAACGGATTTTTCTGCGTAGACGCAAAGGACAGCACAGAGGAGGAGCCGGTGTTTAACCGGATTGTCTCTCTGAAAAGTTCCTTTAAGCTGCCCAAAAGCCAGTAGAAGCGGTTATGCAGGAGTTGACCATTCCTCTGAATCCAAAAGCGGGGATTCCTCTCTACGAGCAGATTTACCGCTATATTAAGGAAGATATTCAAAAAGGCCGTATCGGAGCAAAAGAGAAGCTGCCCTCCAGCCGTGCCCTGTCTGCACATTTGGAGGTTAGCCGCAGTACGGTGGATCTGGCTTATGGCCAACTGCTGGCGGAAGGGTATCTGGAATCCGCACCCTGCAGAGGCTATTATGCCTGTTCCATGGAAGAGCTGTACCGGCTGGTTCCTGATACAGAGATGCAGGAACCAAAGGACACGGGGAAAACATTTGCTTATGATTACGATTTTACGCCCAACGGGATTGATTTAGACAGCTTTCCCTACGGAATCTGGCGCAAAATCAGCCGGAATATTCTCATAGACGATAAAAAAGAGCTGTTCCGTCTGGGAGATCCCAAGGGCGAGCGGGAGCTGCGGGAGACCATCCGCAGCTATCTTCATCAGGCCAGAGGAGTAAACTGCAGCCCGGAGCAGGTGGTGCTGGGAGCCGGAAACGACTATCTTCTGCTTCTGTTATCGGCTGTGCTGGGAACGGGACACCGGATTGCTATGGAGACTCCCACTTACAAACATGCTTACCGCATTTTTGAACAGCTGGGATTTCTTCTTTCCACGGTGCCTGCGGATGCCCAGGGAATGCAGGTGGATCAGCTTCAAAAGACAGGAGCCGATATTGCCTATGTGATGCCTTCCCATCAATATCCCCTGGGGATTGTAATGCCCATTAAGCGCCGCCTGGAGCTTCTGGCCTGGGCGGAGGAAAGAAAAGGGCGGTATCTGATCGAGGATGATTACGACAGTGAATTCCGCTATAAAGGAAAACCGGTTCCCTCTCTTCAGGGTTCTGATTCCGGGGGACGGGTGATTTATATGGGGACCTTTTCCAAGTCCATAGCCCCGGCCATCCGTATTAGTTATCTGGTGCTGCCCCGGGAGCTTCTGCGGCTCTGCGAAGAGAAGCTGTGCCTTTTTTCTTCCACGGTTTCCCGGATTGACCAGATGATTCTCAATACCTTTATTAAGGAGGGACATTTTGAGCGCCATCTCAACCGCATGCGCACTATTTATAAGCGGAAGCACGATCTCCTGCTGGCGGGCTTGAAACCCCTGTCCGGCTTCTGCCGGGTTGCCGGGGAGCAGGCCGGAGTGCATCTCCTTTTGGAATTCCGGGACGGCAGGACAGAGGAAGAAGTGATTGACAGGGCCAGGGAGGCCGGGGTCCGCGTCTATCCTCTTTCCGAGTACCGCACAGGCGGAGAGAGGCGGGGAGAAGGAAGGCGTACGGCTGTGATTCTGGGGTATGCCACCCTTTCCGAGGAAGAGATTGCAGAAGCGGCCAAAAGACTGGTTTCCGTGTGGAGCTAGGTGCCGTCTTTTGACAAGCATACCCTGCATCATCTCCTATAATAGGTCTTCGGACCGCTCGGTATCATGCAAAAAGGGATATTGTCCGCAAGCCCCAGGGCGTTTGGACAATATCCCTTTTACAGATATGGTTTCTGTTTATTCCGCAATGTCTTTTTTCACAGCGTCTGCCGCATCCGCCGCGTCTTCTGCGATCTCCCGGGCGGCATCCTTCACATCCTCTGCTACCTCCTGGGCAGCTTCTTTGAGATCTTCCGCAGCCTCTTCCACAGAGCTTAAGGATACATATCCTCTTCCGGCGGTGTCCAGATCCTCTTCGAAATCGTCGTCCAGATCTTCATCCAGATCGTCAAAGGTGTCCTCCGGTGCAAAATATTTCTTGTAGATGGCGACTCCTCCGGCTATTGCTGCGCCTACAATAGCCAGGCGGCCTAAAATTTTTAAAAATTTCTTCATGATACAGATTCCTCCTTCCGGAATTTTGTTTTTAATTTGTCTGTTGGGAACATTTCCCTTATTGTAATACGAATTAGGGGAAAAGAAAAGCAAAAAAATATAAAAATTTTATTGCCAGTATAAAAAATATGGTTTACTCTAATAGATAGGTTAAAAAGGAAAGGACAAACGATAATGAAAAAGAGCATGAGTAATGTGGTTTGGGGACTGCTTCTGATTCTTGTGGGCATCGGTTACGGGGGCAGCAGCCTGGGCTTTTGGGATTTCAGCATTTTCTTTAAAGGCTGGTGGGCGCTTTTTATTATCATTCCCTGTTTGGTGAATTTGATACAGTACGGGTTCAACGGAGGCAATGTGCTGGGTCTGTGCATCGGCATCGCCCTGTTTTTGAGTGCCCAGGGTTTTCTGGAGTTTTCTATGGTGCGCAAGCTCTTAGTACCTGCAATCCTGATCATGGTGGGGATCAGCCTCCTTCTCGGAAATACCAGAAGGCAGATCCGGGATCAGCACGGCAATCAGATTCCCTATGAAAAGGGCGGATTTGACGTATCTGCCGTATTCGGCGGGCGGAAGATGAAATACGACGGCCAGGTATTTGAGGGGGTTACGGTAAATGCGGTCTTTGGTGGTGCAGAGCTGGATCTGCGCATGGCGGTCATTCAGCAGGATGTGCGTATTGACGCTACGGCCGTTTTCGGGGGCATCGACATTTATGTTCCCTCCAACGTGATTGTAAAAGTTATGTCTACTCCTGTTCTGGGAGGAGTGACCAACAAAGCTGCGGCGCCTACAGAGGTACCCTGCCATACGCTTTATGTGAATGCTACCTGTGTGTTTGGAGGAGTGGATATTAAATGAGAAAAAAGATAATTCTGGCATCCGCCTCTCCCAGGAGGAAGGAGATTCTAGAGCAGATGGGGCTCTCCTTTACCGTGATTCCGGCCCGGGGGGAGGAGCATCCTGTCTGTACCAGGCCGGCGGAAGTGGTGAAAGAGCTGGCGCTTAAGAAGGCAGAGGAGGTGGCGGCTTCCCTGGAGGAACCGGCACTGGTGATTGGTTCCGATACGGTAGTGGCTTATAAGGAAGAAATACTGGGAAAACCCAGGGATGAAGCGGATGCTTTCCGGATGCTGAAGCTTCTACAGGGGGCGGAACATACGGTGTATACCGGGGTTGCGGCAGTGGATACGCAGAGCGGCCGGACAGCGGTTCATTTTGCGTCGGAGACGGAGGTGTCCATGTATCCCATGCCGGAGGAGTGGATATGGGAATACATCAGGAGCGGGGAACCCATGGACAAAGCGGGGGCCTATGCCATTCAGGGGGGATGCTCCGTATGGGTCCGCGAAATCCGGGGAGAATATGCCAATGTGGTAGGGTTTCCGGCGGCCCGGTTTTACCAGGAGCTTTTGAAGCAGGGGACGGATCTACGCAAATTCTGCCTGCCGAAAGGGGAAAATCCCAGATGGAAAGCCTGTATCTTTGATCTGGACGGTACCTTGTGCGACAGCGTGGAGTCCATAGCCGTTTCCGCCAACCGGGCGCTTGGTGCGCTTGGCATGAAAGAAGCTTCACTGGAGGATTACCGGATTTTTGTGGGGGACGGGGTAGATATGCTGGTCCGCAGGCTCCTGCGTTTTGCAGGGCAGCCGGAGGAGGTTTATTTTGAGAAACTGAAATCCTTATATATGGAATATTTTGAGGAGGGCTGCATCTACCGGGTAGAACCTTATCCGGGAATCCGGGAGCTGCTGGAGGAATTGAAAAGACAGGGAAGAAAAATCGGGGTATTGTCCAATAAGCCCCATGAGAATACGAAAAAAGTTCTGGACCAGGTTTTTGGCCCCGGATATTTTGATTGTATCCAGGGCTGTATGGAAGGCATTCCCCGAAAACCCGATCCCGCCGGCGCTCTTTTGATGGCCCGTGCTCTAGGTGCGGAGCCGGAAGAATGCCTTTATATCGGAGACACCGGGACGGATATGAAGACCGGAACTGCCGCAGGCATGTATACGGCAGGCGTTCTGTGGGGATTCCGGGGAAGAGAAGAACTAGAGGCAGCAGGAGCGGACGCGCTGGCCGCAGAGCCGCCGGAGATTCTGGATTTATGAAACAGCAGAAGCCCGCAGGGGTGAATGCGGAACTGGAGTCAAAACAGCAGGAGATTCTGAGATGATTAAATTAATTGCAAGCGATATTGACGGTACACTGCTTCCCGAGGGGACGCATCGGCTCAATCCGGAGATTTTTCAGGTTATTCAAAAGCTGAAGGAGAAAGGGGTTTTGTTTGCGGCCGCAAGCGGGCGGCACTATATCAGCATGTCCCGTCTCTTTGAGCCGGTGAAAAATGACATTATTTTTATCACAGAAAACGGAAGCTATGTAAATTGCCGCGGTTATACCATGCTGGAAAACCGGATTGACTGGGCTTATGTGCAGGAATGGATCCGGCAGGTGCGGGAAATTCCGGATGCCAGCTTTACTCTGGATACCAAAGAGTGTTTTTATACCGAGAGCCGGGACCAGGAATTCCTGGATTTGGTGCGCAAAGGCTACAACAGCCCCATGGTTGCCCTGGAGGACGCCCTTTTAGAGGAGCGGGACATCAATAAGATGGCCATTTACCGGAAGGAGAACATCGAGGAGACAGCGGCCCTGATGATTCCCAGATGGGAAGACCGGCTTTACTGTGTGAAGGCCGGGGATATCTGGCTGGACTTCATGAATAAAAATGCAAGCAAGGGAAATGCTATCCGCAGCATCCAGAAAATTCTGGGAATCAGCCCTGAGGAAACCATGGTATTCGGAGACAACCACAACGATCTGGCTATGATGGAGTGCGCCGGGGAGAGCTACGCGGTGGGAAATGCCGCGGAGGCCGTAAAGAAAGCGGCCAAATACGTGACGGACACCAATGTAAACGACGGAGTCCTGAAAGTGCTGAAGACCCTGCTGTAAAACAGCAGGGGCGGATGCGGAACTGGAATCAAAAACAGCAGGGGCGGATGCGGAACTGGAATCAAAACAGCAGAAGCCCAGGCGGCGAACAGAAAGAGTTGCGGACGCGTGTTTTAAGCGGCCGAAAATCTTTCTAAGGGAAGTGCGCCGCAGGGGCGGATGCGGAACTGGAATAGGAGCCATTTGAGATGTACGAATATTCAGAGGAATGTCTGGAAGTTTTTTTGAAAAAGCAGGGCCAGCTTTTTGACGAGCCGGTGGCAGAATCCCTGGAGGAGGCAGAAAGCTTCCTGGAAGACTGCATGGCTGCGGTGGTGGATTCCTTGGAGGAAGTAAGGGAATACTTTGAGGAGAGCGGCATGGATGTAACCGGCCTGTCCCTGGGAGAGCTGGAGGATATGGAGGAGGTATTTCCCCTGGAAGGCGGAAGATACCTGATTGTAGAAGGCTGAAAAGCCGCAGATCAAATGCAGGAGAGAATAGGAGATAAAAAACCGGAAATGATGCGTAGGATCAAAAAAGGAATCGCCGTGCTGGCAGTAGCTCTGTGCCTGGGAGGAAGCCTGGGGGGCTGCCGCGGATTGGGAAATACAGAATTTGTGCTGACCACCGGATTAAAGGGAGATCAGCTTTTTAAGGTGGGAAACAGCGTGTGTACCCTGCCGGAGGCCATGATTTATGCTCTGGACTATCAGATTCAGTATGAAAATGTCTACGGCGTGGAAATGTGGGAGCATGATTTCGGGGGAATTACCCTGGAGGAGTATGTGAAGGAGACCATCATCTCCCAGCTGGCTTCCATGAAAGCCGTAACGCTGCTGGCGGAAGAATACGAAGTGGAGCTGTCGAAGGAAGAGAAAGAAAAGGCGGCTAAGGCGGCGGAGGAATACTTTGGATCTTTAAGCCAGGCGGAGATTGACTATATGGGCCTGGAGCAGAAGGATGCGGAAAACCTCTATCTGGATCATGTGCTTTCCCGGAAGGTTTACGGGGAGATTACCAGGGATGTGAACACGGAGGTCAGCGACGACGAGGCCCGGATTATCACAGTCCAGCAAATCTTTTTGGATTCCAGGGAAAGCGCGGAGAATGTAAAGGAGAGGCTGGAAGAGGGGAAAGAATTTGTCACCCTTGCCTCTGCCTACAGCCGGGACGATCAGATTACCTACACCTTTGGCCGCGGAGAAAAGCCCTCTGCCTATGAGGAAGCAGCCTTTGCCCTGGAGAATGAGCAGGTCAGCGAGATTGTAGAGACAGAAGACGGGTTTTATCTTTTGAAATGTGTTAACAACTTTGACCGGGAGGCCACGGAGGTCAATAAAGTGACTATGGTGGAGAAACGGCGGGATGAGATTTTCGGGAAAGTATATGCGGAGCTGATTGCCAATACCCCCTCAGAATTTAACAATAAGCTGTGGGAGAGCGTGCATTTTGCAGATTGGACGGAGGAAGGCAGCAAGAGCTTCCTGGAAATTTACAATTCCTATTTCGGGGAAAATGCCTGAAAACCGACGGGGAAAACTTGACGCGTCCAGAGATTTCCATTATAATAAAATCCAAATGAGCAGCATACAGAAATGAGAGAAACCATTATGGTAAAGAGCATGACAGGATTCGGCCGCTGCGAGATTTCCGAGGGCGACCGGAAAATGACGGTGGAGATGAAATCCGTCAATCACAGGTATCTGGATATCAACATTAAGATGCCCAAAAAGCTGAATTTTTTTGAATCTGCTGTGCGGAATCTGTTAAAGAGCTACATTCAGAGAGGAAAAGTAGACGTATTTATTACGTACGAGGATCTTTCTGAGGCCAGCGTATCCCTGCGCTACAACCGGGCGCTGGCGGCGGAGTATCTGAGATACCTGAATCAGATGACGGAGGAGTTCGGCCTGGAAAATGACGTGAAGGCCGCGGCCCTTTCCCGCTATCCTGAGGTTCTGGTGATGGAAGAGGCCAAGGATGACGAGGAGGAGCTGTGGAAGCTTTTAGAACAGGCGCTTAAGGAGGCCTGCAGCCAGTTTGTGGAGACGCGCATCACAGAGGGAGAACATCTCAAGCAGGATCTGCTTGCCAAGCTGGACGAGATGCTGGAGCATGTATCCTATATTGAGGAGCGGTCTCCCGTAATTATCCGGGAATACCGGAGAAAGCTGGAGGGCAAGGTGCAGGAGCTGCTTGCGGATGTCCAGATAGAAGAGAGCCGTCTGGCGGCGGAGGTGACGCTCTTTGCAGATAAAATCTGCGTAGATGAGGAGCTGGTCCGCTTAAGAAGCCATATGGAGCACACAAAGGCCACGCTTTCCGAGAAGGACAGCGTAGGGCGCAAGCTGGATTTCATAGCCCAGGAGATGAACCGGGAAGCCAATACCATCCTCTCCAAGGCGAACGATCTGGAGGTCTCCAACCGGGCCATTGAGCTGAAAACGGGGATCGAGAAAGTGCGGGAGCAGATTCAGAATATTGAATAAGGGGAACGGCATGGGTAAGAGAGGAATTTTGCTGGTGGTATCCGGTTTTTCGGGAGCCGGGAAGGGAACTCTGATGAAAGAGCTGGTGAAGCGGTACGAGAACTATGCCCTTTCCATTTCTGCCACCACCCGCAGTCCCAGAGAGGGCGAAGCGGACGGCAGGGAATATTTTTTTAAATCCGTGGAAGAATTTGAGCGGATGATTGCGGAGGACGCACTGATTGAATACGCCTGTTATGTGGGAAACTATTACGGGACCCCCAGGGCCTATGTGGAGGAACAGCTTTCCCGGGGACGGGACGTCATCCTGGAGATTGAGATTCAGGGAGCGAGGAAAGTGAAGAAGCGCTTTCCCAATACCCTGCTGCTTTTCGTGTCTCCTCCAAGCGCAGAGGTCCTTAAGGCGCGCCTGACGGGACGGGGAACGGAGACCAGCGAGGTTATCGCCCAGCGCCTGGCCCGGGCTGCCGAGGAGGCGGAGGGCATGGAGGACTATGACTATTTTGTGGTAAATGATGTCCTGGAAGAATGTGTGGAGCAGGTCCACCGTATTGTGGAAGGCGAGCGCAGCCGGGTATTCCGGAACAAGGAGCGCATGGAAGCCATCCGGGCAGAATTAAAAGAATTTCAGAAAGGGTAAGGTGATACAAATGTTGCATCCGTCATACACAGATTTGATGAAAGCCGTAAACAGCGAAGTGGAGGAGGGCGAAACCCCGGTGGTGAACAGCCGGTATTCCATCGTTCTGGCCACATCCAAACGGGCCCGCCAGATTATTGCAGGGGATACGCCCCTGGTGGAGGGAAGCGGAAAGAAGCCCCTCTCCCTGGCAATCCAGGAGATGGTCAACGGCAGCATCCGCATAGAGCCGGAGGAGGAAATAAAAGACGAGGTTTCCGGTGAAGAGGCAAAAATACCTGCCGAGGAAGCGGAAGAATAAAGAAAAAAGGAGCTGTCCGGCGAGTGCCGCGGGCATCTCCTTTTTTTGCAGTTACAAAAAAGTAAATCAGTTGTATAATTCGCCAAAGACTTGACAGTACTTGTCTGATTTTGGTAAGATAATTTTATCTTTAGTCAGAACAATCTGCGGTCACAGGAAGAGCAGACGGCAGATTCTTTTCAGGAGGGAAGGAATCATGAAAATTATTGAAGCAAAAGATTATCAGGACTTGAGCAGGAAAGCGGCTCACATTCTGGCGGCCCAGGTGACACTGAAGCCGGAGAGCGTGCTGGGACTCGCTACGGGCTCTACCCCCATCGGAACTTATGACTGCCTGGCTGAGTGGTGCAAGAGCGGAGATTTGGATTTTTCCAAAGCTGCCACAGTTAATCTGGACGAGTACAGAGGTCTGGATCACGCCAACGATCAGAGCTATTACTACTTTATGAATAAGCATCTGTACAGCAGAATCAATATCGATCCGTCCCGGACCCATGTACCCGACGGCACAGAGCCGGATCCGGCAAAGGAGAGCGCAAGGTATGAAGAGCTCATCCGTTCCCTGGGCGGCGTGGACATCCAGCTTTTGGGAATCGGCCACGACGGGCATATTGGTTTCAATGAGCCGAACAGCTTTTTTGACGGAGATACCCACTGCGTTGACTTGACGGAGATGACCATTGAGGCCAACAAGCGCTTTTTCGCCTCTGCAGATGAGGTGCCCCGTCAGGCGTATACCATGGGAATCGGTACCATTATGCGGGCGAGAAAGCTTCTCATGATCATCACCGGCGAGGATAAGGCAGAGATTACCGCTGCAGCCCTTGCAGGGGAAGTAACGCCTCAGGTTCCGGCATCCATCATCCAGTTCCATCCCGACGTAACCGTAATTGCGGATGCGGCGGCCTTGTCTAAGATGCCCAAATAAGAATTGCGGCAAAGAACGGCGCTGCAGTGTAAGCCTGGAAGCTTATGCTGCGGCGCTTTTTGAGATTCCGTCAGTTGGCAAAACGCTGAAAGAAACGGAAAACCGTTG
>ERZ777305.2542-NODE-2542-length-15182-cov-4.203940_pt1 | contig 15182 bp, 7 predicted proteins | sample MGYA00374965_ERZ777305 | MGnify/ENA primary metagenome ERZ777305 (study PRJEB29328, sample SAMD00013331) | mouse gut metagenome | study: EMG produced TPA metagenomics assembly of the Metagenome analysis of fecal microbiota from mouse which was promoted... | reverse complement strand
GCACCTAAATCAATCCTGCCTCCAGTAGAACCATACAGATTAAATGAAGCATTATGAAGTGATGCTCCTTCCGCATCAACCTTGAACACCGCTACGCCACCATCTTGTTTTTCACTCTCAATGACAATAGACGATCCAGCAAGAATTGTACCAACTATTGCAGGAGCGACAATGCCAAAAATACTGCCAAGGTTCTTATCTACAAATTCTCCAATACCGATTGTAGCCGAGTTCCAATTATCGTTAGTAAACATAATAGCGTTATGAGCCATCCAGACTTGTTTAGGACTGTAATCTCCCGTTGCAGGATTAAACTTTCTCATTCGCATACCAGTCTGGTCAATGGTAAGTTCATTATTTTCCCCCGCCATGATTGCATTTTTCATAGCATCAATAGCAGAAGTCATAAAGTCTTTAACTTGAGTTTTCGCACCGCTATTTACAAAATTACTGTAATTATACTGACTAAAATCAAGCGTCTTGCTCATTGAGGTAGATTTCTTTACTAAATCCTTGAAAGTAAAGAATGGATCATCAGACTTGAAAGTGTTGCTAAACGTAATCTCAAAGTCGGACATATCATCAAAATTAACGTTAATACCAAGAACTATAGGAGTAAGAACACCCTTGTTCGTTTTCAAATACACTTGTTCACCAAGAGAAAATTCTTTGGCAAAAGCAATATAATCATCTAATGCTAAAAAATTTGCCACAGAAGTTTCAAATGTATATGTAGGGGAGGCCATTTGTTCAAGCATTTCAACTCCATACTCAAATAATTCCCACTCAATAGACATTTTCTGATATTCAGTAACATCTTGCGTAAGACATAACGTTGCAGATGTTGTCTTAAATTGTAATGACGTTGAACCACTGGCTACAGAAGTATTCAATATTCCAGTCATAGCAATACTACCGCTTGGAAACTCATTTCTGTTAAACGTTCCTTTATTTAAGTATAACGAAAACACAAATGAATTGTCTTTATTGACTTGTAATGTTCCGCTGACAATTTGAGCATCTAACGCTGCATTTGATGCACTAACAACAACAGAGCCACCACGAACAATATAAAATGTCACATCATTTCCGTATGGTGTCTTTGTCATTGAAACAAGATTAGTAAGATTGAAAATTGCAGACAAACCTTTTACAGTTTGCGTATCAACAGCATATGTATTTGTAGAAGTCGCTACAAAACTGCTATCTGTAAAAGAACCGCATTTGAAATATCTATTGAGAATTTTCAATTCTTCATCACTAAAGAACGCAGAAAAAGATGTTTTTTTGTTAATATCTTTCAGATTTGTTGTATATCCATCAATCTGTGATTGAATAGTTCTCAATAAATTTTCCTGTCGTGCAATTTCTGATTTCTTAGCACTTATGTCATTGTTGATTTTTGACAGTTGCGAATGAACAGAATTATCAACTGCAAGCATTTGATGAATTGTAGACTGTTGAGCCTCCAGCCCCTTTAATTCACCATTCAGTTCTGCCAATGCAGTTTCCTCGGTTGTGTATCTGCTAATCTGCATATTTTGAGCAATAACTAATTGATAGTATGGCTGTTGATAACTTTTGAACGTATCTTTCCACAAATTCCACTTGACTACAATATCTTCAGAAAAATATTCAGTATTCATATATTCATCAAGGTTATATATTCTATTTGTACCCATTGGATTAACGCTACGAATATCAACTCCATCTGCACCATAAACATCCAATGCAGTAATTAGATCATCAGTGTTTTCTTTAATGTCAATTTCCTTGATGAGATTATTTGTCGAAAGATATACTGGTTTAGTGCTGATAATATCTTTGACACTTCGCACATTAATCTTACGTTCATATGTATCAAAATCAAATATACATTCATACTTTTCTTGTAGGTCAGATCGCATCCAGTCATAAATCCCCTTGCCATTTACACTGAATGTTCTGTATTTCCCAATTAAATCATTCGATACTGTGCCGATTGTCCATGATGGAACCGTTTCAATAATAATACTAAGAATAGAACTGTCAGGTGTAAACGGATTCCAAAAACAATATGTACCTTCTTCAAGATTGATTTCTTTATCTGACAACTCTTGTTCTAAAGAATATGCCTTACAACTCTTTTTCTTAATAATTCCATTATCATTTTCTTCTGGATTTTGCAGAATGAATTGCCCATAACCTTGCACATCTACAACTCTCATTCCTGTTAAGAGATCATATTCTTTTAATTTTTCTCCATCAATTTGTGAAGGATAATCAAACTGAATTTCTGACAAATCATTATAATTAAAGGAACCAGTCGGATTTAAGATATTATGTAATACTCCAATCGCATCACCATTCAAATTCCTTAAAATGAATGTAGGACGCTTCCTTAAATCAATTTTTGAAAAATCAATAACCAAATAATCGACCTCCTTTCCAAGATATTAGAAAGGGAGGTGTTAAACCTCCCTTAGTGTGGCCTCAATGGGTTCAGAACCGAGTCCATTCCATTCTTTGTAAATACTTCGTTAATTTTAGAAACAGTATGCTTAGAAATATCTTTAGTCAGCCTTTGAATTTCAGCAGCATCAAGTTTCTGCAACGGATACACTTCAACAGGGGCGGTAACAGAAATATTAAAGTTCCTGTTTTCCACCATACTTTTTGTTTGGCTACTATCTTTCTTGAGTTGTTCATCCATTTTTTCACCAAACAAATCCACTGTACTAACAGAAGAGAACAGCTTACCATACTTAGAAAGCATAGTATCATTGGCATCAAGAATTTCGTACAAACCCTCTTGCTGTTTTTCAGGAATGATAGCTTCGCCTTTTTCAAGTTTAGCCATAATCTCTTTTTGTTTCAGCGTTGGATTATCACCAGCGATACCACCAGTATGATATGTACTATAAGGATAAGTGTCATAAAGTCTCAACCCACCAACCTTATCAAGATACCATACTCCATCATTACCACGAACAACAACTCGACCAATCTTACTTGCCAGTTGTTCTCCCAATGCCAAATTTGCTTTATTCAAACGAAGTTTACCAGCAGCATCTTCACTGCGATGTTGTGCGCTGTTTGCTTTCATTTGAGCAACAATCTTTTTAACCTCAGAAAGCGTTCCGCTACCGCTTGTATCGTAGTCGCCAGTATTTCCAAGTATTTTATTAGGCTTATCGCCATCTCCAGTTGCTCCAGAAGTATAAGAATTGTTTGAACTTGTTATCTCCAACGCTGCAAGCTGCTGTTGAGTTTGAAGAACTGCCTCCAAATATGAGCCATATCTTTGAATTGCGTCACAAGCCGTATTCCATGCTTCATCTAAAGTGTTTTGGGTAATATTGCCGTATTCCCATACCCAATTTGTCAAATCCTGATACAAAGTATCCCAATGATTTGAAATTCTGTCTATGGCAAGTTGATAGAGTTTTTCTTCGCTGGATATGGTATTTTCCAAAATCTCTATCTCTTTTTTCTTTTCACGCTCATATGCGTCACCCATCTGATCAAGCATATCTGCCGCAGCATCATAAGCATGATCTGATTGATAATCGCTTAAATCGTTAATTTTGTCCGACAGTTCTTCTTGGAGTTTGGCTTTCTTGGCGGCGGCTTCACGACTATCATCCAGATCAAGGGCCGCTAATTGTTTACGTAAATCAGCAATGGCCTTTTCTTTATCTGCAATACCTCTTGCATACTCATCCTTTTCCTTTTCTAAGTCTAAAGACTTTTTCTGCAAATCAATAAGGTCTTTCATCGAATCAATCTGATCCTCAATGGCCTTAACCTGATTTTCAACTTCCTGCTTAATCATTTCCTCAACGTATTTGAGCAAATCATCAAGAGCATCAGACTGTTCTTGTAACGCTTTCTTTGCGGCTTCATTGGCTCTGGTAATTTCTCCAGTAACTTTACCAATTCCAGATTTTGCACTATCAGCTAACGCCCTCATATTATTAATATTCTGGACGTAGGAATTGTAAAGACTATCAGAGATTTGCCCCGATGCTTTCATCAAGGCCAACTGAGCATAAACCATATCCCAAGTCGCACCAGAGGCAGTAGTTGTAGCATTTGCCAAATTCAACAAAGCAGCCGTGTCATTTTGCTGGGCGGCAAATTGAATCTGCTGAACATACGCAAGAGCCTGTTCTACAGCCATTTGCTCTGTTCTGGCGGCAATTACCCGCTGAATACTTTCTTCATTGATAACTAATTGTCCATTTTCGTCTTTAAGGAAATTAAGATACTGAACACCCCATGACAAAATCTCTTGGAATGTACTAACTGTAATAAATCCACTTTCTGCATACTCATCGGCAGCAGTATGAAGTGCATCATACAGTCCAGTAATTTCATCAATGGCATTATTAGCATTATCTACGACCTGTTGCCAAGCATTTGCTGTAGCGTTCTTGATTTCTTCGTAATACTCCCACCATAACTTTGACAAGGAACTCACTTCGTCTGACGCATCAGAATATCCTTTTGACCTATAAAACTCAGCTTCCTCATGAATTGCTTCTTGCATCCGATGATAGTAGTTAATTGTATCTTGAGTATATTGAACAATACCACCATAATCATGTTCAGAAATTGCCTTGTTCAGCCAAACATCTGTTAAGCCGATAGCATTTTCTAACTCTCCAGTAATTGTTTCATAAGCACTAACAACAGAATTAGTGATTTCATCAGAATACTCCCACCATTGTTTTTGAAGTTCCTGAATTTCACTTGAGTTTTCATCAAGACCTAACTTACGGTATTCTTCAGCTTGATTATGCACTGTCTCTTGCATTTGCTTATAAATTGCAACAATCTGGCTTGCATTTTCCATCTGATTTTTTGTAAAATCATCAAAATCAGTAATATGGTTTAGGCTTGTTTTAACTTCACCATCATCAATTTTAGGAACAATCCGAACGACAACTTTGTTGTTCTTTTCCATCAAAAACATCTCATGATTAAAATAATTCAAGACATTATCCATCGTCTTTTTCATTTCATCAAGAGTGTCTTTAAGTTGTTCCTCTAAATCTTCAGCGGCTTTTGTAGCATCCTTAATTTGATTTGTTGTTGTCTTTGTAGTAGGTGTAGTTACCTTTGGTTTATATGGCTTATATCCACCAGTAACCATTGCAGTTCCGCTTGCAAGAGCCGCTGCACGTCCAGTTACATAACCATTCTCCAACAAAGATTCAGTTTGTTTATGGTTGAAAACAATAGCACCATCTGGAATGTCTACAAATTCAGCACCATTATCTCCAACTGTGTACCAACGCCCCGTATGCGGATCAACAACAATCTCTCTACCAAGTTCGCCAACCAGAGTTTTACCACCAGAAGCAGTTCCCCAATTACCTCCAGCATTTGCAGTACCAGATGCTTGTGCTGTACCATTAACTCTATGACTACCACCTTGCGTGTCTCCAGCGGCAACATAACGAACAGTTCTTGTTAGTGGCTTAAAATATGTTGGCAAATCTTTTGTATTGGCCTGATAGTTTACTGTTCGACTAAGAGGATCAAAGGATTCTGGCAACAAATCAGTATTTGGATCATAGATAACCTCACACTGTTTTGTCTCTGGATTATAACCTTGAATAGCCTCATCATTCACGCCAAATGTAACCATTACATCTGCTGTCAATTCGTTTATTGATTCCTGAATTGCATCAATCGAAGTAGTATCAAGACCAAGTTGAGTTTTTACTTCTGGACTTAATGCCTCAATCTCTGCAACGAGTCCATCAACTTTTGCTTTTGCATTAGTCGTATCAGCACCGACACTCTGAACTATTTCAAGTTCATTCTGTGCCTGTTGAAATTGCTGTAATAAACTAATGACATTAGCAACATCCTCAGAACATTGAGTAGTATCGACACGCATAACTTCTGGCTGAGAAAGTAATTGTTTCTGCGCAATACAATATTGAATAACTGTATTTGCATATTCAATTTCAGATGGATCAACATTAACTTTACTCTTGAGAGTGTTCATTTCTGTAATGGTTGTATCAAGCGCGGTTATCTGTTCATTTGTTGTCGAGAGATCAGAAACATCAACTTTGATTTTTAATCCATCATTGCCATCAATTAAGCGCAAAGCCTCCGCAGCTTCATTAGCCTCAATAGCCAAATCACCAAAAGACTTAATAGCTTCATCAGCCCAATCAAACTCTGCACCTTTCAGTTGCAATTCATCAAAGAACGCCTGAACGACACCAGATGAAAGATTAAGACCTTCTGCAAAATCCTCCATAGACTTTTGCCCAGCGATTGTCCAACCTTCGTCCTCACTGTAATTCATCAACCCAGCTTCAACGGAATTTTTCAGAAATTGATCAATATTAAGTCCATCAGGATCGCCATTGCTATCAAATTTCAAATACTGCTTGAAATTATTCATATAGGACTCAATAGCACTCAGGTCATCAGAATCAACACTGTCTGGTACAATAAAATCAACAGCGGCATCAAATTTCTTTGAACCAAAGTTTCCAAATATATCAGAATTACTATCAAACGTATCTCTGATACGTTCAATAGCACTAACGGCATCGTCAGCCATATCGCCATAATCAGAAGAGTTTTGTGCATTTAACCAATGCTGATATGAACCCATTGCCTCCTTAATAGAAGCAGAAAGCAAATCATATTGTTTACAATTTGCAGCTAAAGCACTATTTTCATCAAGTAACGCATCAATACTGGCCTGAATACTCTCTGCTGTTTCACCATTCTCAAAATTTGCATCTCTTAACTTTTGGCGATATTTCTCAATTTGCTTTGCATTTTCAAGATAATCAGCCTGTGTTAATGCCTTCTTTGTTTCGTTAATTGCAATCTGTTCTTCTGCCTTTGCTTTTGCAATTTCTCTACATTTATCAGCATTTAACTGCATAGTGCCATTAACATATTCAAGAGCAGATTGATAATCCATCATTTCTTCAGCATTAAAGTCAGCAAGAGAAATGGACTTACCATTAGCCTGAGAGTTTAAGATGCTTTGAACATTTGATATTTCTGATATTACGTTTGATGCAGATTCTTTCAACGAATCAAAAGATTGTTCAGCTATATCATGCCATTCAGTGCTTGCCATTTCAACATAGCCAAGTTCATCAAGAAGTCGAATTAAATCTTCGACAGTCATACCATATTGATCTGCTGCATATTTTAAGTGAACATATGCAGTTTCTTCTTCATTTAACTCAGCCCTACGATTATTCTTTCTTGGACTATTTTCATATGCAACACCAGCATCAAGAACCTCATAAAGATCAACTTTTCCATTCTTCTCAAAATACTTAGCCGCATCCTTAACCATATTACCAAGAGCATCTTGATCATCAGCCAATACCGCTTTTAACTCAATCTCAAGTTGTGTATTCTTACTGGCCTCGTTAAGAGCATTAAAATGTTCAGCTAAAGAATCAAGGTCTACTCCAGCTTCTCTACAGGCTTGTGCCAACCGTGGGAACTGACTTGATATTGTATCTGCTGTAACTGTAGATTCAGATGCAAGTCGATTCAAAGCATCTATATCATCAGTAAATTCATCACCATCAACAATTTTGCCAAATTGAATATCATTCCATTTAGCTGGGTCTAAAGATTTATATACCAGTTCAATAGTAGCATCAATTTCTTTTAATGCAGATTTTTGTTCTGCTGTCAGTTCATCATATGGAATTGCTTCAAGATTACTCTTATACTTGCTAAGAACATCTATTTGCTCCCAAATGCTATCAGTCGCATCATCAATAACGCCTTGAAAATGTTCATAGTCATCTTCATACCAATCGTCATCTTTATCTAACTCATCACGCAATTTTTTCATCTGCTCAATTCCAGCAAGCATTGCTGCAATATCAGAATCATCAGAAAATAATATTGCATTGTTTCCTGTTGAAGATGATGTAGAAATATAATCATCTATAGCAGACTGTGAAATTTCGTGCTTAAAATTCTTTCGATACGCATTTACTGTATCTTCAGCGGCTTCTTTCGCCTCACGTATTCTTTCCTTTTCAGCCAAATCAGCTTGAATCTGCAAGAGTTCTACTGATTCTTTTAACTTATCTAACTCTGATTGTTCAACAAATGTTAAACTATCTTTTGCGTTTAATTCGTCAATTCTATCTGACGTAGATTGCAGTTGATCATTTAATGAATCAACCTTACTTCTGGCCTCTTCAAATTCAGAAAAAGATTCATCCATTTTTTCTGTTGCTTCTTCTGCCGACTCAGTAAGAGCATCAAACACTTTTACAACTGAAAAGATTGCTCCAGCCGCCAAAATTGCCCAACCAACAGGTGTAGTTGTTAAGAATGTCCACAATCCCTTAGTTGCGGCTGCGATGGATGCAGTAAAAGAATTAGTAGCTACGGTTGCCGTACCTTCTGCCGCAGCAAAAGAATATTGTGCTACTGCACTTGCTGCGATTTCAGGTGTAAATCCAGCTTGAATTAACGCTGCTTCTGCTGTAGCTTTAGAAAACCCTCTTGTTGCCAATTCTGCTGCAATATCAGCAGCGGCCATACCTTTAGCGGCCATTGCTGTTGCAGTTTGAGCCGCTGTAAGTCCCATTGAAGTTGCAGTTGCAATAACTTGTTCATTAGACATTCCGAGCAATGCGTTTGTTACACGACCTAATGTTACTTCTGTTTCTGCCGCAGAAGTTGTCATTAATTTCAAAGCACTTGACAATATACCTATGGATTTCAGTGACATTTCAATGATTTATGTTGCGCTTTTGAGCAATTCGTGCTATAATTTAATTAAGGAGGTGCTATCAATGTCGTTAATTAAATGTCCAGAATGTAATAAAGAAATTAGCAACAAATCCACATATTGTATTCATTGTGGATTTCCATTAGATTCTCTTAAAACTAAATGTGTAATTGATGGTAAGGAATATGATTTATCAAAAACAAAATCAATTCTTGAATCAAACAATCCACAAATTGAAGAAATTAAAAAATCTCTTGCTGATGAAATAGGAACAAACAACTTGATATATTTCAAAGTTACATTTCTTGACGAATTTGCCCGTCACATTATATCAACAAATACAATTCCATCAAATTACTCATCTGGTTCTATTAGAAGAAATGTTTCTATTCTTCACTGTCCTCGTTGCGGTTCCACATCTATCACCACCGGCTCAAGAGGTGTAAATTGGACTCTTGGGCTGATTGGAGCAAGCCAAACAGTAAATAGGTGCGGATCATGCGGTTATACATGGAAACCACACAAATAATGAATTTCTTATGAGCCTTTCGGCTTTCTGGCAAGGAATATGGCTAAATTCTAAGGCCATATTCACTATACAATAAAAGTCATAAACACTAAGGCAGCTTATGGCTCTGAGGGTGGGTAGTCTCTGAAGATTCAAACCATAAAGGTCTGCGTCCTACTGATTGCCTCTTATTAATAGCCCGTAGCACGTATTACTACGCTTTTATCTCAGCATAGGCCATCCAGATAATTTTTTCTGCTTTCGCAACATTCACGTACATCGTTTCCGATCCCGTTGTAGTTTATCTGGCTCTTAAAGGTTTTCCAGTATTTACCCCTCTGTTTATTTTAGAACTCCCATCACTATACTTTGTCTACTACGCCAATATGTAATATTCTCAGTATAATTAGACTCACAATCCATAGGAATGTGTGTGATATTATCACTCAATCCAAGTTCTTTACAAAAGCTACAATACCAACCGATGCAAATGCAGTTCCTAACGGGCCAAGAGCGGTTGTAATTGACCCAATTATTTTCAATAAACCTGTTAATACATCAACAATATTCCCTATATCTTTTTGCGAGAACATATTTTGGAAAATACCAACAGAAGTTTCTTTAAGCGCATTTAATTTGTACTCAAGAGATTGTGTAATTACTTCCATCTCTGCATCAGCATTTCCAGCACTATTTGCCATGCTGTTCATTGCTTTTTCAGCGGCTTCAAAATTCTGAAGAATAGCTTGACCAACACTGGCACGATTCTTTCCAAACAGCTTTTCCATTAATTCTTGTTGTTGCTTTTGTCCGAGTTCATCATATATTTCAGAAATTTCTTTCAGATATTGATAAATGCTTTTATACTCTGTTTGTGTAGCATCAGTAAACAAGGATACACCTTGCATATTAGATGCAGTTTTTGTCAAATCAACTACTTCACCAGTAATATTTGACAACTCTTCAGATAATTGCTCAGTTTCTTCGTCATAACCTCTAATACGCATTGAAATAGAACGCAACGCATTACCTACTTTTGATTCATCCTGAGTAATTTCCTGTGCAGCAGTAAACAATGCAATATTCTCTTCCAATGTTGAACCCATTGCAGACATTGCAGAAGCAGAGTTTTGCAATCCAGTAATAATCTGCTGGTTCGATGTAGCTGCCGTATTACCAACTATATTAATTTTTGACATTACTCCATCAAGAACATCTTCAACCTCGATGCCGTAAGCCTTAATAACACTCACAAGTCCTGTTGTTGATTCTTCAATAGAAACGCCCGGAGAAATCGCCGCAAACTGTGCTGCCAACTTTGCCATAGATTCTGCGCTCTTTTTGTCAGAGAATCCTAAACGGCTCCAATCAGCGGCAGACTGAATAATATCCTTGGTTGTTACACCAAGTTCAATAGCGGCTTTATTTGCATCCTTATAAAACGCTGCCAAATCCGATCCAGACATTGTTGTTGTCTTTTTCAAATCAATCAACGCAGTATCAAGTTCAATAACTGCATTTACGCCTTCTTTAATAACGGATATGACTTTTCTTAAAACCATAATACCGCTTGAAAGCCCCATTAACTGTAATGCAGTATTCTTTAATGATGTAGCAAACTGATTAGTAGTAAGACCAGCGGCCTTAGCTTCAGACTGAATTTTTGCAAACTCAACCCTCGCTTGCGAAAGCATAGCGGGGTCTTTATTATTTGCTAAAATTGATTGTAAATCACGAAGCCGATCTCCATACTTTTGAGCAGCTTTTTCATTACTGTTCATCCATGCTTCAATCTTATTTGACAGTGTAGCAGACCTCGCCAAAGTTTCTTGTTCTTTTGCTGCTTGCCTTACGGCCTCTGCCTCTGCTTTTGCCGCAGCCGCACTATTTTTTTCCTCTCGCTGAAGAATTTGCAGATTATTTGATACACGTTTTATTGCAGCATCAAATTGTTCATAGGCATTTACTACCTGTGCATTGTCTGTGCTTGTAGCAATAGTTTCAACATATTGACGCAACTTAGCAAATTCGTTTGTCATTGTAGTTGTTGTCTCGGTCGAAACATTTTTTAACGAATGAAACTTGGCCTCCAAAGCACTGATACTATTCTCAAAAGAATTATCTTTTGCTTGTCCACGATAAGAGTTTGCCATATTTGCCATCTGATCAGCAATCTTGGCTTCCTCCTGCGCCAACTTTGCAGCGTTCTCATGTGCTTGCTGAAGATATTTATTTAACTCCTGAGAGTTCTGAATCAATTCTGGATGAGCCGTTGCTGTCTTTTCAATTTCAGCAGCAATTTGTCTGCGTAACGTATATTGCTGTTGAAGTTGCTGATTTATAGCATTATACTCATTAGAACCCTCTGTAACGTGCAATTTCTGTTTTTGCAATCCAGATATTTTTGCCTCAACAGCCTCCAACTGCTTAAACTGTGCCTCAAGGCCAGACATTTCTTGTTTAACAGACTGTGCATCTAATTTAAGCAAATCAAAGTTATTCAAAAATGCAGTTAAAGATTTTTGATCAAAAGCATTTGCAAGTTGTCCTGAAAGTTCTGTTATCTTATTCTTAAATTCATCAGTAAGTATATTAGACCTACTAAGTTCTTTTTCAAAATTCGCCAGTTTAGATAACTGTTCTTCTTTAATAGGAGTAATATCCTTTGTCCTCAACTGAGTTGCAACATATTCAGTATTTTGATATTCCTTTGCAAGTCTTTTTAGATTTGCGATTTGTTCAGTAATATCAGACTTTTGCTTTTGTGTTAAAGCACCGTTCGCTTGCTCAAGTTGAGAAAGTGTTGCTTTTATTTCATCATACTGACGTTTTAAGTCACTAAGATGACTTTCATCCTTAACACCCTTTGCAGAAGTCTTTCCAGTATAAGCAGCTTGAATATCCTCCAGCAAAGTTTTTTGCTGTGACAAATATTTTATACGGGCATTATTATCAGCCTGTGCTTGTTTTGCTAATTTTTCTTGCTCTACTTGCTGTGTTTTAAGATTATCAGTAATTTGTGTTTGAGTACGAACTACTTCTCCGCTCTCCGTATTAAACTGTTTTGTAACAGTAACCAGCTTGCCGCCTTCCGTAGTTCCCTGAACCATAACCTCAAGTAATTTTTGAGTAGTTGTAGTTCCATTTTCTTCTGCCTTTTGTACTTCGACCCATTTATGACGTACTTTTTCAAGTTGAGCATCCATAGAGGTGAGTTCTTTTGTCAGTGCTTTTGCTCCATCGTCTTTAATTTCAAAACCTTTTAACTGTTGTTTGATTTTGTCGATGTTGCTTTGTTCAATACTGACATTAAACTTAACGTCACGCATGGTCAAAGATTGACTCAGCCGCTTTTGAATATCATTTATCTGCGAAGTAATTCTATCGTTTTTGATATTCTCAATTCTTGCACTAAGAACAATTTCTTTCTTTCCGATTCCTTGCAGAATGGAATCCAAATCAGAACGTATTTTTGCTGTAGTATCACTTATATTAAGACCTAATACAATCTGACCATCTACATCAGCCATTTACTCACCTCCAATTATAAAATATGGACTGTCATTTGACAGTCCAATTTATTATCCGTAATACAATAGAGGTCTTTTTACCTCAACTTTAATTCCAAGACGATTCTGCAAATTAAAATCTGCTATACCTTCCTCAACAAAATGTTCTGCAATCCGTATAGTCCATCTCTCAGGATGTTTGAATCCAGAAAAAGCCCATTTCTTTTTTACCTCAAAACCATCATTCAACAGCCAAAATACATTTGCATCAAGCCCATTATATGGTTTGAATATTGACGGTCTAATGGAGTTCTGAACTTTCATTTTCACTGTAAGGGTCATATCATCAACTTGAACATCAGCTATATCAGCAGTTGTCAAAACATTTCCCATAGTTCCCCTATTAATTCGAGACTGAATACAATTCCGAAGTAAATTAGCAGCAGATACCATCTCTTGTCCAAATGTCGTACCAGCGGTTGTTTTGACATTTTTCAAGTCCAAATTATGTATGATACTCTCAAGTGACATTACTTCTTTGTGGGCAAAGCAACTACTTTGTCCATCTCCTTATCAAGTTGTCTGAGATTATCATTTAGAACCTCCATAGGTTTGTTGCTTTCAAGAACATCGGAAAGCGATTCAAGCAATGGCTGCAATACATGAATCATATTTGATGTTTTCTTTGCATTGACTTCTTTCATGTAATCTAATTTAGCTTCAACCATTCCTTTCAGATCAGCAACCAGTGCTTGGTATCTGTCATCTTTAACATTATGTACAAGATTGATAGCCTTACATAAACTATATGTCTTTTCAATATCCAACACTTTTACAGTTGTAGGGGATTCCTCGCCATTTGCTAAGATAGGTTTAGTTTCCTGTTCATAGACAGGAACATTCGTTGTCATTTGAAGTAATGTAATAATAAACACAGGATCAAGATACTGTGGCATAAAATCTCCATCAACATCAAAACAAGAATTTACAACACGATCAACAAAAATACCCTTTTCAGGAATTGACAAGTCTGTTTTAACTGAAATTTCCATAACAACTTCATCTTTGTTTGATGGATTAGTTAATTTCAAAACAACATCAGGATTTTGGTTCTTGTAAATGTCCATAAGAGCATTAACGGACTTCTTTGTAATTTTACTCATATCAATTCTCCTTTAACACGATATTTTTAATTTCAATTTCTGTTCGTGGATTCTCTTTATCCACATAACATTCAAGTGTTAATGATGAAAGATGCTTATAGTCATCATCAATAATAAATCCAGCGTCAGCAAACCCATCTAAAATGAATTTAGGAGTTGCTGCGTCTACATCGTGCCTACGATTTGTTGCATACCATGTAGTAAACTTCATTTCACATTTTTCAATGTGTAGGTTAGAATAACCTTGTTTTTTAATAAACCAAATAATAAAGTCTTTCCACCGTTGTTTTAATGCGTTCATCATAGGCCGCTTCATTATCATCCATTGATTCATCGGTGTATGATACGGAGTTTCTATTGGTTTCTTTGTTGCCTTTGGGTGCAACTTAAAATATATCCGCTCATAATCAATCAATGTATTACTATCTATCACCAACTTAATATCATCCACTATATTCCTCCAAGCCAAAAATCGGGAGGGCAATATAATCACCCTCCCAACCATTTATTCTTTGATTTCGCCCATTGCTTCTTCAATTCCAACGACTTCACGCCGTTTTCCACGTGTACGCTTTGGTGTTTCATTCACATTTTTATCATCTGCTTTGACTTCATCCGTAGACACTATTGCATCCGGGGCTTGCACAACAGACGTTTTCTGCCTTGCAACCTGAACACGGCGCAAATATTCTGCACCGCACTCAGGGCTACACGCAAGACTGTGATAATTAAATGCACCAATTACGGCACTTGGTTTATTGCAAGGGACGAACATTTTGCCACACACCCTACAGGGAATAGTACGTGCCGCCATGTTTAATCACCTCACAAACCAGATTACGCAGCATCCTCCTGCTCACCGAACACAGTCATATCCCAAAACTTAGTGCCACCAGTAGTACAAGCAGAAGCCAAGCTGGTTGCCTCAAAGCCATGAGTAGTCTGACTATCGCCCATAGCAAGATCAAAGGAACCAGTAAAGTCAGCATAAGGGATATAGAACTGAACATGATAAATATTGTGACACTTATCTTCAGCCAGAGCATCAACGTACATCTCAACAGTCTCAGAGTAGTTATCAGAAATGTTGGAAATAACATCGCCCTCAACATTGCGGATGTAATACACAACGATAGAAGTACCGTCAGCAATGGCATCATCCTCATGGAATGTCAATTCCTTAGTGGTAGGATCATAAGCAAACTTACCAGCAGCAGCAGTCGCATCCTGAGTCAGACGCTTATTGATAGTGCTATCAGCATTCT
>ERZ777305.2540-NODE-2540-length-15191-cov-13.083576_pt1 | contig 15191 bp, 12 predicted proteins | sample MGYA00374965_ERZ777305 | MGnify/ENA primary metagenome ERZ777305 (study PRJEB29328, sample SAMD00013331) | mouse gut metagenome | study: EMG produced TPA metagenomics assembly of the Metagenome analysis of fecal microbiota from mouse which was promoted... | reverse complement strand
CATGCCGCTCCGAACCGGGGATACTGTCTGCCCGCACGCTCCGCGGCTCCGATAGTGCCACCCCTATCCGGAAGAGGAGGAGGGAGGGCACAATAATCGGAATTATCGGATGGAGTGGGGGAGTTTTGGGGGATCAGTGAGTGGGACGGTAGAGGAGAGTGGCGGAGCGGTCGGGGCGGAGGAGGGCGCGGGCTGTGGCGTTGACGTGGTCGACGGTAAGGGCGCGGTAGCGGGCTGTGACGGAATTGATGTCGTAGCCCTGCATGGCGGCTTTGGCGAGTGCCTGCGCTTTGGCGAGAATGCCTGCCTTGGAGTATCTGAAGCGGCTTTCGAATCGGTTGACGGCGCGCTGAAGTTCATGGGGGGTAATGCCGTCGTCGGTGAGTCTGGACAGCTGCTGCAGGAGTGTCTGCTCGGCCTGCTCTTCGGGGTTGTCTATGCCCGGGGCTATGAGTCCGTTGACCATGATGTAGCCCGGCTGGTCGCTGCCGAGGATTGATGCGTCGGCTTCGGTGAATACGTTGCCTTGGGCTATGAGGCTCTGGTGGAAGCGTGATGCGCGTCCTGCGGCGAGTATGTCGGTGATTATGTCGGCGGCTTCGTAGCCTTCGCATCCGTGGGCCATCATGGGGTATGCGATGGTGATGGATGTCTGGGGTTCGTTGGCGCCCTTGACCGTGAGTCGGCGTGGCGCGTCGGGGAGCGGTTCGGCGGGCAGTATGCGCCGCGGGACATTGCCGCGCGGTATGTTGCCGAACCATTTGTCGGCAAGCTCTACGACGCGCTCAAACGCTATGTTTCCGGCTACCGAGAGCACTGCCCGATCGGGTGTGTAATTTGCGTGGAAAAAGGTTCTGACGCGGTCGAGCGTCAAGGATGCTATGTGGTCGGGTGTGAGCCCGATCGTCGGCCATCGGTAGGGGTGCACTTGATAGAGCAGTGCGCGCAGGCTGTGGCCGAGTGTGGCGTATGGTCGGTTGAGGCATGTCTGCTTGAACTCCTCGATCACCACCTGGCGCTGCACGTCGAATGTCTCGGACGTGAACGAGGGCTGTAGCATCCGGTCGCTCTCGAGCCAGAAGATTGTCTCGATATTTTCGGCCGGGACTACAGAGTAGAAGCTTGTGAAGTCGTTGCTTGTCCATGCGTTGTTCCATCCGCATGCGCGTTCGGTGTGGCGGTCGAAGTCGGGCACGTTGGCCGATCCGCCGAACATCATGTGTTCGAGTAGATGCGCTATGCCTGTGTGCCCGGGGTCTTCGTCGCGCGCTCCTACGCCGTAGAGCAGGTCGACGGCTACCATGGGGGTGTAGCTGTCGGCGTGGTGCACGATCCGCAGACCGTTGTCGAGCGTAGCCGAAGATGACCGGATCATCGTCGTTGAGGCTCGACAATCTCCATCGATGTGATGCGGATGTCGTCGACAGGGCGGTCGTTGGCGTCGGTTTCGGCTTTCTGTATGCGGTCCACAACGTCCATTCCGCTGATCACTTCGCCGAACACGGTGTAGGCTCCGTCGAGATGCGGCGTGCCGCCTTCGGTGCGGTATGCTTCACGCTGCCGGGGTGTAAGGGTATCGGGTGCGAGCGTAGCTGCTTCGGCCTCGGTGCGTTCGATGAGTTTTTCCTGAAGAGTCTGGAGTCCGGCCTGATCGCGTACCCGGCGCATGGCCATGATGGTGTCGCGCTGTTCGGCAACGAGCCGGTCGAATATGGCTTTCTGCTGCATCATTGCGCGCTGGCGGTCCATCTGGTCGAGCTGTGCGTCATTGTAGGTCTTGCCGGTGACGATATAGAATTGCGATCCGCTCGATTTTTTCTCGGGGTTGACCTGATCGCCCTGACGTGCGGCCGCGAGTGCTCCGCGCTTGTGGAAATGGCGCGGATAGACAAATTCGGCGTCGAGCTGATAGTCGGGATCGCCCGATCCGAGCATAGCTCCCTTGGGTGCGTTTTTCGAGTCGGGGTCGCCGGTCTGTATCATGAAGTCGTTGATCACGCGGTGGAAGAGCACTCCGTCGTAGAATCCTTCGGATGCGAGGCGGATGAAGTTGTCGCGGTGGCGCGGCGTGTCGCCGTAGAGGCGCACGCGGATGTCTCCGGCGGTGGTGTGTATGTCGACGATAGCGTCGTCAGCTCTGTTTTCGGCCGTGGTGTCGTGGTGTTGTGTCATTGTAATTGAATTTTGGATATGAGGGATGTCCGTCGCTCCGCATGTCATGGCTGTGGCCATGGCTACGGCAACGAGAAGAGAGGGCAAGAATCGTTTCCGCATCATTGGTGAACGTTTTGTGGATAGATTAAATGGCCGATGCGGGGAAGAGCCGCTTGTAGATGCGACGGAAGTTGTTGTCGGAGGCCGAAAGCTCTTCGGCGCGCTGCGCGTAGTCGTCGCCCCAGATGCTCTGGAGCAGATCGCCGATGTAGCGGCGCTCGCGGTCTTTGTCGATGGCGGCGGCTATCAGTGCATCGATCTGCGGGGCGTATTTCTCGCGGCCTATTGCGGCGAGATAGCGTGCGGCGCTGACGGTGAACTGGCCGTTGGGGTCGACTTTGATCATATTGTCGACGAGCTGGCCGATGATGTCGTCGCATTCGCCGATATGGTTGGCGATATATTCGTATGTAAGCAGGCCGTCGGTGTCTTTGGCGAGCCGTTTTTTCAGTTCTTCGTCCATAATTCTATATGTTTCGCCACAAATATAACACTTTTCGCGGAAACCGCCCCAAATTGCCGACAATTATTTTCGGAATGCTGAGCGGATGGATGGAGCGTGTATGGATCGGAGATGTAACCTCATCATAGGCGCGGGTGCGTGCGCGGGGATAATCGCCACGGACTTTGACAGTGTAAAAAACAAATGTTAACTTTGTAGTATTTTATAAGAGGAGTATGTTTGAATTTAACACGAGATAGAGAAAAACTGCATAAATGATAGAGCGAATAGTCATTATCGACCGGGTGGATCCGGTGAGTTTCTACGGTGTCAACAACTGCAACATGCAGTTGGTGCGCAATCTGTTTCCGAAGTTGCGCATGGCCGCGCGCGGCACGGTAATAAAGGTCATAGGCGACGATGATGAAACAGCCGAGTTCGAGCGCAAGATCCATGAACTTGAGGACTACTGTCTGAAATACAACAAGCTGACCGAGGATGTGATCATAGACATAGTGCGCGGCGAGAAGCCCCGCGACGTGAAGTCGGACGGAGTGATCATATTCGGCGTCAACGGCAAGCCGATCTCGGCACGCACTCCCAACCAGCAGCGTCTGGTCGACGCGTTCAGAAGCAACGATCTGACATTCGCCATGGGGCCGGCCGGTACCGGCAAGACCTATATAGCGATAGCTCTTGCCGTCAAGGCGCTGAAAAACAAGGAGGCCCGGAGGATAATACTGTCGCGTCCGGCTGTGGAGGCCGGTGAGAAACTCGGTTTTCTGCCCGGCGACATGAAGGACAAAATCGATCCGTATCTGCAGCCGCTCTACGATGCGCTGGAGGATATGATACCGGCCGTGAAGCTCAAGGAATATATGGAGACCGGGGTGATACAGATAGCTCCGCTGGCATTCATGCGCGGCCGTACGCTCAACGATGCCATAATAGTGCTCGACGAGGCTCAGAACACTACCACCCACCAGATAAAGATGTTCCTGACGCGCCTGGGCATGAATGCCAAGATGATAGTGACCGGCGACGCCACGCAGATCGACCTTCCGCGTTCCACGCAGTCGGGGCTTGTGCAGGCTCTGAAGATACTCCGCGGAGTGGAGGGGATAGGACGTGTGGAGTTCAGCAAAAAGGATATAGTGCGCCACGCGCTGGTGCAGCGGATAGTGGAGGCCTATGAGCGCTTTGACTCGGCTTCGGCCGAAAGCAGTGCGGTAGGTGCGCCGGCATCAGAGTGAAAGCGTGTCGATGTCATAAGGTCGCAGCCTGACGCCGTGCAAACCTCATCAGGTGGGGCTGACGGCGCGTGTCGCAGCTGCGTCGGTGCCATGGTGTGACTTCGGTGAGGGTGTATGCGTCGCCGTAGGCTTCGCGCCATGCCTCGATGTCGGGTTCGTCGATGATGATCCATCCGTTGGTGGGCATCTCCCGCGCGAAGAGCCGCATGCGGTCGCCGATGTAGAAATTGACAGTATAGTATCTTATCAGCGGGTCGGTATGAAATTCGTAGACCGGTCCGTCGGGCGCTGTCGCGCATACGGCTTCGGCCAGCGGCTTGTCGCTCTTGGCCGAAAGCACCGGCGGCAGTATGGCTGACGAAAGCGACAGCAGAATAGCCGTCACGGTAGCGATCATTGCCGCCGGCAGCCGCCGCGGAGCGCCGCGCCGGAGCTCGCTCCATCCCCATAGGCCTGTGACAAGGCAGAGCGGGAGCGCCCACACCCCGTTGATGCTCAGGGCGGCCGAGGCGATGGCCGAGAACTGGATGGAGGCGGAGGGCGACATGGATGCGGCGACGCTTCCCGGGAGCATGGCCGAGATCCATACGGCTGCCGGCAGAAGTATGGCCAGAGATGACACCGTGGCGACGAACCATCGCATCGGAGCCTCGCGGCGCATCCGCTCTACCAGAAGCATCATCAGATAGCCAATAAAAGGATAGGCCGGCAGCAGGTAGACGCTGCGCTTGCTCTTGGGGATGCAGAAGAATATCACTATGACCGCAGCCGCCACGGCGCTGTAGAGCGTCAGCGGAGGGAGAGCGCGTAGCCGGGTCAGAAGCGTTGACGGCGAGAAAGATCCTATAGACGGGCGACGCCAGCTGACGGCTGTCAGCGCCATCAGGGCGAGCAGTGTGTAGGGCACCCAGCCCCAGAGAATGGTCAGCAGCGGATACCAGAACGGCTGCACATGGCTGTCGTAGGACATGGTGCCGGTCATGCGGCCGAAATTCTCTTCCATGGCCAGGCGCAGGAATTCATCGCCTCCCGACCGCCACGCCGCCACGTACCAAAGCGCCGGAACGACGAGCGCCAGCAGTCCGGTCAGCGCCAGACTTCTGAACAATGGCCAGAAAGGGCGTCGGGCAACAAGGCCGGCCACTCCCGCCACGAGGCACGGCAGCAACATTCCTACGGGGCCTTTGGTAAGCACGGCGCATGTCATCAGGGCCACGGCGCCCCATGGGATGTGGCGCATCGGTCCGTCGACATAGCGGCTCAGAGCCATAGTGGCTGACGCCATAAAAAAGGTGAGCACCATGTCGACACGGCACGCCGACGCGGCACGCCACACCTCGAAGCATGTGACGGTGAGAATGGCGGTGACAGCCGATGCCGCGGCCGACGCTCCTCCCCGGCGTGCCCACCGCTGTGTGGCGACGGCAAGGGCTATCGCGGCCAAAGCCGACGGCAGTCGTGAGGTGTATTCGCTCACTCCTCCGGCCAGCCACGACAGCAACGCTATGCACCATGCCAGAAATGGCGGCTTGTAGGGGATGTCGCCGCCGAACGACACCGGCAGCACCCAGTCGCCGCTCTGAAGCATCGATACGGCCACAATGGCTTCGCGCGGCTCACCTTTGGTGTTGAACAGAGGCAGCCCGAGCCATGGCAGAAACATCAGTGAGGCCAGCAGGCCGACAAGCAGCGCCGGGTGGCGGCGCAGATATAGCGTGAGTGACTTAATCATGCGGCAAATTTAGTGATATTTGGCGACAAATGCCTAACTTTGCACGCTGTATGAACAAGAAAAGATGTCTGCTCATAATCAACCCTATCTCCGGCACGGGCAACAAGCGCGGCCTGGACGCTCTTGTGACCTCGCGTCTGGCCGACAACGGTCTGACGGTGGAAACGGTCTGGACCACAGCCCACGGCGACGCCACCCGTCTGGCGCGCCGCGCCGCCGAGGAGGGTTTTGACTCCGTCATAGCCGCCGGCGGCGACGGTACGATCAACGAGGCCGCTTCGGCGCTTTGCGGCTCGCGGGTGAAGCTGGGAATTATTCCCTGCGGATCGGGTAATGGTTTGGCCCGTCATCTCGACATACCGGTGGACATACGCGCGTCGCTCGAAATCATAGGCCGCGACTGCCCGGTGGCGTGCGATTACGGTTCGGTCAACGGTCAGTCGTTTTTCTGCACGTTCGGCGTGGGTTTCGACGCCGCGGTCAGCGACGCTTTCGCCCGTGGCAAGCACCGCGGCCTGGTGAGCTATGTCAACAACACGATACGGCAGTTTGTCAACTACAACGCCGATGAATACACTATCCGCGCCAACGGACAGATAATCACCGAACAGGCGTTTCTTGTGGCGGTGTGCAATGCCTCGCAGTATGGCAACAACGCCTATATAGCCCCGCGTGCCACCATGACCGACGGATTGCTCGACATAACCATAATACATGCCGGCAACCCGCTGTCGACGATGCTCGTGGGGGTGGATATGCTTACGGGCTACACCTACCGCAACGCTCTGGTCGACACTATACGGGTGTCGTCGGCCACCATAGAGCGTAAACATCCCGGCCCGGCGCATATCGACGGCGAGCCTGTGGCGCTCGGCGAAACCCTCGAAGTGTGCTGCCATCCCGGACAGCTGTGGCTCTATACCAACCCCGACGAACGCCCGTTCAGGCCGATAATCACTCCGATAGCCTCGATGATACGCGAGGCGCGCTATTCGATCAACCGTATATTCCACCCCAGCCTGCGCTGAAATGCCTGTTACGATGAAAATGGACTGGAACCGCCTGATATGCGACAAGCGCTTCGGGCTTGAGGACTATCACGATCCGCGCCGCGGAGTGCGCAGCGACTTCCAGCGCGACTATGACAGGCTGGTGTTTTCGTCGCCTTTCAGGCGTCTGCAGAACAAGACACAGGTGTTTCCGCTGCCGGGCAGCATCTTCGTGCACAACCGCCTGACGCATTCGATCGAAGTGGCCTGTGTGGGCCGCTCTCTCGCCACCGAGGCCGCCATAGTGCTCCGCGAGCGTCATGGCGCGCAGCCCTGGGCGGGGAAGATCGACGCTATCGGGGAGATCGTTGCCGCCGGATGTCTGGCTCATGACCTTGGCAATCCGCCGTTCGGCCATTCGGGCGAAAAGGCCATATCGACATTTTTCAGCGAGGGCGCCGGGCGTGAGCTTCAGTCGGAGCTGACTCCGGGACAGTGGGCCGATCTGACCCATTTCGAGGGCAACGCCAATGCTTTCCGTCTGCTCACCCACCGCTTCAAGGGACGCCGTCCGGGGGGCTTCGCAATGACATATTCCACTCTGGCGTCGATAGTGAAATATCCCTATGAATCGGTGCTTGCCGGCAATAAAAACAAATTCGGATTCTTCACTTCGGAGAGAGCCGACTTCAGCCGCGTGGCCGACGAGCTGGGAATGCTTCGACGTCCGTCGGCCGACGGATCGCTGCGCTATGCGCGTCATCCGCTTGTGTATCTTGTGGAGGCTGCCGATGATATATGCTATGAGGTGATGGATCTCGAGGACGCCCATAAACTCGGGCTTCTCGCCACCGGCGAAGTGACCGAACTGTTGCTGTCGTTTTTCGAGCCGGAGCGCCGGAGCCGTATCGTGGACAATATGGAGCGTGTGGATGACCCCAACGAGAAGATCGGTTATCTGCGGTCGAGCGTGATAGGGGTGCTTGTGAATGCCTGCGCACGCACGTTCACCGACAATGAGGAGGCGATACTCGCCGGTGACTTCGAGGGGTGTCTCGTGGAGCATATCCCTGAGCGGGAACGCGAAGGCTACCGGGCTTGCAACGCTCTGTCGTGGGACAAGATCTACAAGACCCCCGACGTGGTGGATCTGGAACTGGCGGGCACGTCGATAATCACTTTCCTGATGGAGAAGCTGATCCATGCCGTGCGCTATCCAGTTCTGAACTATTCGCAGTTGCTGCTGTCGAAAGTGCCGCATCAGTATGAGGTCGATGCTCCGACGCTCTACGGCAAGGTGCAGGCGGTAGTGGACCATGTGTCGGGTATGACCGATGTCTATGCGCTCGATCTGTACCGTCGTCTTAACGGAATGTCGCTGAAGATCAACAACTAATGCCTCTGCGTTGAGATGTCGAGCCGGCGTCAGGCTCCCTCATGGCCGTAGCGGCGGTGGAGCAGCCAGAGGAAAGTGGTTCCTGCCAAAGCGAACGGCACTCCGACCAGCGCCGGGGAACTCAGACCCCATCCGGCTCCGATGGCGACTCCTCCGATCCATGCCGAAACGGCGTTGGACACGTTGAATGCGATCTGTATGCCCGCTCCTCCGAGCATTTCTCCCCCTTTGGCGAAACGTACTATGAGATATTGAAGCGGTCCGCCGATGCCGAACAGTCCGAAGGATGCCATGAAAGCCAGCAGGAGCGACGGTATCTTGAACGCGTCGAGCAGATATATCGCCGGCATGACAATGGCCATGGCGGCGGCAAGCAGCCCGCACACCACCGATACGCTGTGGCGGTCGGCAAGACGGCCTGCGACGGCATTTCCGGCCACCATGCCGAGTCCGACGATGACCATGACGTAGGTCATTGCCGCGCCTGAAAATCCGGTCACACGGGTCATTATAGGCTCGATGTAGCTCAGCCAGCAGTAGACGCTCGCCTGGCCGAAAAAGACACCGCCGTAGATGAGCCACGGAGCTGATGATCGGAGGAAAGCGAACTGGCCTTTGATGCCGGTGTCGGGGAGTGGCTCTATCGATGGAAGCCAGCGACATAGGCATGCAAGTGCGAGCGCCGCCATGAAGGCCACTATGGCGAACGGATATCTCCATCCGGCGAGATTGGCGGCGAGTGTGGCCAGCGGCACTCCCGCCAGATTGGCTATCGTCATTCCGCCGATCATGACGGCTACGGCCGCCGCTCCGTGGCCTTTTGCGGCGAGTCGCGAACATACGATCGCTCCGGCACCGAAATATGCGCCGTGGGGCAGTCCGGAGAGGAACCGCGAGCATAGCAGCATGGTGAAGTCGGCAGATATAGCCGCGAGAAGATTGCCGAGCAGTATAAGCGCGGCGAGGAGTATCATGAGCCGTCGCAGCGGCATGCGGTGGAGCAGTACGAGCGCCGGTGAACCGCAGGCCACTCCTGCCGAATATATCGAGATCAGATGTCCGGCCTTGACGATCGACACGTCGACCCCGCGTGCCACGTCGCCGAGCACGCCCATCATGCCGAATTCGGCCACTCCGAGGGCAAACGTGCCCAGCGCAAGCGCTATAAGAGCTTTACGGTGATTCATACAGACAGTGTTACAAGCTGTGATATATGTGTGTATTGCTGTTTCGGATTTTTCCGATGCAGTGTTGGCAACTATAGCCAGACTAAGGAGCTGCAGTTTTAATGGTTCAACCCTAATTTTGGTAAGTCATTGACTTGGCAGAACCGTCTTGTCTTGTTGTCCGAGGCTGTCGCAGCCTTCATTTATAGCCTCATCGGGCTTGCTTTCGAAGACAAAATTAGCGATAATACTGCGAACTGACAAGAGTCATCCGACCGATTTTTAGGTCGGATGACATGAAGACGGTCGGATTAGAAGCCTTTTCGGTCGGATTACGACTACTGATACGACTAATACCTGAAGTAGTTATGTTTTTAGTCGCGTCATAGCGCAAATAGTCGTCCTGAATATTCTATGTTGTTGATGTTCTACTCATTTTTGGAGTAGTACTGATTTCTCTACTCATTATTTGGTGGAAAGACAAAAACAATATCAATGCTCATGAGCCGAATAGCTTTAATCCGATGGTGGTCAACCGATATGCCTGTTTTGCACTTGTGGGCTTATCAGGATATAACATGCTGATATACCCTAAGCTGAGCATAGGATTAAGTAGTTTTCTCTTGAAATCCTTTGAGTCTCCGAAATCCAAGATTTTGATTAATGAACTTGCCGAGTATGAGTTCTCCTTAAGGAGACTAAGTATATTTATGACATATTCTGACATTTTTGAGATGTCTTCTTTCCTTTTGGACTTATTCCATACTTCTACAGTCATCTGTTCAAGTAACAGTCCAAGTTGCTCTTTATTAGTTATAACCCTTTGTTTTATAGTTTCTTGGACTTGGACAGATATTTGTCCAAGTGTTTGTCCAAGTCGGTTAGTCCAATTGTTATTTCCGCCAAAATCATCCTCAGACAGTTTTCTTGCGAAGCCATCTCTGCATGGGATTGTCATTAAGAAGTATGTGCGGTCATCATCTGTTTTGATAGTGGCCGGAGCAGATCCGTTGTCTTTAAGAGTTTTTTGTATGGTAGGTATGCCGGTGGCACGACCCTCAGTCAGATTAAGTTCCTTAAGAAAATCTCCAAGTCGCCGGTTTCGATATCTCCGCGCCTTAAGTTTCTTAGCCGCTTTAATAGCGTCGCTGCTTATGGAGCGGTCCGGCCCTGCGTAACTCAGAATGTCGACATGAGTTGGCTCAACGGTAATCTCAACCGGCTCACGCTCTTGATAGTCACGATGATAAAGCGCGTTTGAGATACATTCCTCAAATGCCTGATAGGGATAATTAAATGTCTTATCCGACTCCTCGCGATCAGATGGTTTGACTATCTTTTTCTTTATGACATTAGTACGCAGGTATGACAAAGCATCCTTAATCATTTTGGGAACGGGGCCTGTAATCCTTGGTGCCTCAATCATTAAATCAGGATTCTCAATGCTTCCTTCCGGGAATATCACAATATCTACCTGGGTTACGGGGAAGAACTTTTCGGGGTGTTCGCAGAACATCATTGCCGCAACGTTCTTGATAAGGCGATTTTCCTGTGGTCCGGTCAATAGATCCATCTCATCGAGAATCTCTATCAGCGGGCGACTGATAAAGTTTTCCGCAAGTTTACTTTTCACGGTCTTGAGATGATCATATACAAGCACCCCGGATATATCGTCAATTTTTATTACTTCGTTCCCTCTCTCATCGAATGGCACACGATTGGCAAGGGCTCTCACCTGATCAAGAATCTCTCCTTTGGCTTCAATGGTTGAGGATTTGCTGCGCACATAAAATTTGGGTGTTGACTTCTTTGCGACAACACTCTCCATAACCGAATATGGCCGATTAAGGCCGGATGGCACCCATATTACAAGAATTGGCTTCCCGTCAACGATTTCAGGAGATACCTTTGTCATGTATGCAGGCTCAATCTTTGCGTCATACCCGACCATATCCTTAAGAATATCATCAATCTCTTTTTCGTTCAGACCTTTTACCGGACGCTTGGCCACACCGTTTTCCTCCTCAACGCCGACGAGGATATAGCCGCCACCAGTATTCTCAAGATCCGTAGCGAAAGCACAGACAGTATGGTAGATTTTATCAGGATTCCACCCGGTCTTAAACTCGATGCGGTTGGATTCAACCTTACGCTTGTTGAGTAAATCTTCTATATTGATCGGTAGTGCCATATCAAAATATTCTTTTAATGCATAAACAACTTAGAAATCATCGTCCATCATAATATAATCGTTCTGTTCTTAATGTAGTTTCCTCTCGTCATGGCCAAAAATCAGCCATGCGAAATCAAGCCCACGAAGATTCGCCTCGTTGCTCAACGCCGAGAGATACTTGCCCAAGTCATCGAAGTCAAAGCTGTTCTCCGCCTTCTTGAACTCCACGACCTCACTTTCTTTATGCGAAATCAGCGATTGAAATATGTCGATGAAATAATTCTCATTCATAATCAATAGTAAATTTCATTTGCGATTCACTTTCCAATAGCCGGATTTGTTACTTCCGACGCGCTCCACAAGCCCTTTCCCTTTCAAGGCACTTATAATCTTTCTTACTGCACGGTCGGTAATCCCTATTTCTGAGGCAATTTCAGCTGCCGTTATATGCGGCGATTTCAGCAATAATTCAAGGATATGGGTCTCCGATTTATTAGGAACTTTGTAAGGAACTTTATTAGGAACTTTCTCCGTTGTTTTATGCTTTTCCAGTGTGTCACGGATTTCTGTCAGCATAAAATCAATGAACGGCCCCGATTGTCCGGCAGCAGTAGATGCGGCAATAGCATCGTAGTATCGTTGCTGATTGGAGAAAACCATATTCTCTACCGGCAGATGCTCAAAAACGGGATTCAGCCTGCCCAATATGAGCGATTGCCAAAGTCTCCCGGTGCGTCCGTTGCCATCGCTAAACGGATGTATGAACTCAAATTCGTAATGGAATACGCACGACCGAATCAGCAGATGGTCTTGGGAACTGTTTAGCCATTCAAACAGGTTTCCCATAAGCTGAGGCACCATCGACGCACTCGGAGCCATGTGTACCAATCCTTTTTCGCCGAAAACGCCAACGCCTGCGTTGCGGTATCGTCCGGCATCATCGGTCAAAGCCTCCATCATAACTGAGTGAGCTTTCTTCAAGTCAGCCTCTTTGAACGGATTTAACGTGCCATAAAGTTCATACGCCTTTATGGCATTCCTCACCTCTTGAATCTGCCGAATCGGGGCGACGACATTCTTGCCGTTGATAATATCCGCTACTTCATCTTCTGACAGCGTATTGCCTTCAATTGCAAGAGAACTGTGGATGGTCTTGATGCGGTTCGCCTTGCGCAGACGCAATCCGTCTTCGTTTTCAAGCGCGATGGCATATCGTTCCAACAAAGCCGAAATTTCCGCAATGAGATTTATTGCCAATGGCGACACTATAAAAGGAGGCGTTTGCATATCTTTCTCTATTTAATTAATCGGGTGATTGAATTTATGCTAAATAATCGACGGTGAAACACACACAGATTCATTGGCAAGCCGAACCTCAGTCTTCGTCTCGCCCCCCCAGCGTCTGAAATAATATTATCTGTCCGCTATCCATTATGCATCAGTCATTCTAAAAATCATCGTCCATCATATCGTAGTCATCCTGCTCTTCGTGGAAATTATCGTGTGACTGGGAATAGTCATAATCGCGATGGTTGTATTTGGTATAGCTATTGGACTGGTAGTCGTCACTATCTGTCGGGTCGTAATCATCGAGCGTATCGTCCTCATCATCGTATATGTCGGCACCGTTATATAACGGTTCAGAGGCATCGTGATGGCCAATTGAGCTAAAATCATCATCTTCTGTATAATGCAGGTCCGAGTAGCCGTTCGAGTTTGCAGTATAAGAACTATCTGCACTATGATTCCTGCCCCGATTGCCAAACATCCACCGAAACAACAGAAACTCGCTTATGTAATTCCAGATCTTCATTTGAGTTTTACTTGATTGAGGATGTAATTAAAGGAATAACTACGGTCGACGAGTGTGTGCGGAATGATGATGTAGTGCCAGGGTTTGCCGCCATTTTGAGCGGTAAACTCAGAGGCACGACGGCAGAACTCGCGGGCGGCTTCTGCCTTAGCTTGCACATCCGCATCGTAGACATCTTTCTCAGCCTTGGTCTCGCACATATAGATAGCGTCGGCGGTTTCCACAATGAAGTCCGGCTCATATTTTTTCGCTCCGCTCGACCAGTATATGTTGAACTGATTAGGTACGGGGCGAATCCATTTAAGCACCTCGTTGTTGGTTTCGAGAATAAACGCAAAGTCAAGCTCGGTGGAACTGTCGAAACGATATTTTGTGTAGTAGGATTTTTTGAAGCCTACATATACAAACTTAACAACGGTTGATTTTTGAGTCGGTATCGGATTGTGAAAATCTAATGTGCCCCAGTTATTTATAATAATTTGTTGGTCGAGGATTTTTGAGAATGGCAGCACTCTGTTTATTTTGAACTCTCCCGGAATAATGCGGTAGTGTTCTTTCATCTGCTTATAGATGTTGTCGGCGAGGCTTTGTTTAAAAGCGTGAACACGCTCGTTCAAATCATCGTCGGAGATGCCGGGGGCGTTGTTGCGTATGGCGTCGACGGCCTGGCCGACAAGTTTATATAGCAAATCTGAAATTTCGTCGTAATCTACATCGTCGAAGTCAATAAGAGCTGCGATTAGCTGTTCAATGGCAGGACGCTTGGAGCTTCCCGATTTCCCTGCGAAAACCTCGAAGTCGGTGGAATCAGTAAGACCCTGACGGATAATCTCGCGACGTAGTTCGTCGAGATTATAGCCCTCGGAGGTGTCAAGGTCAAAATCATCAAATATGGCCTTGACATTCTGCTGTTCAACAACGATGCGCGGAATTTCGATAACGTTGTTTTTGTAGTCCTCGACTACAATCTTTATTACTTCATCGACCTGTGCAATCTGTTCAGCGGCATCCTGCTCGGCGAACAGGCTATCCTTGACACTCTCTTTGATTGTGGCAATGGCTTTTTCGCGAAGTTTTTCCTTTACCTCTTTCTTTTGGAGGTCTCCGAAAGAAGCCACGCCCTCGGCGGCAATGTTGGAAATAGCGGTTTCCACAGCCTTGCCGACTTGGGTAACATACTGCTTTGACTTCTCACTTATTTCGCCTTTGACCTTTTCAATCTGCTTATGAATCTTTTGCTCCGTAGAGGTCGGTGTGGTTTCCACACGACCACCTTGCTCCCTCTCATCGCGTTCTTCAAGTTCGATAAATGAAACTCGTTTGAGGAGCGAATTGCCTTTATTCGCTTCCTCTATGACTTTCTGAAAGTTATCGTGAGCTATTACAGTCAAAGTATCAACGTCCTTATTGCCTGTTCGCTGACCGCCGTAAGGCAAGCGCAGACCACGGCCTATGGTCTGCTCGATAAGAACAGCGGCGTTGGAAGCGCGGAGTGGAATAATCGTATATAGATTATTCACATCCCAGCCCTCCTTGAGCATATTGACGTGTACGACAATTTCTATTTCATTGTCAGGCGATTCAAGGGCTACAAACTGCCTCTCAATATCCTCGTCCTTTTTGGAGCTGCTGTCAATGCGCAATATCTTACCCTTGTATGCACCGTGATAAATTCGGTCGCTTTGCAATAACTCCTCGACTGACTTGGCGTGGGTTATATCACGACAAGCCACAAGAATAAAAGGTTTGACAACTGGCAAATCGCACTGTTTGGCATACATCTCAATGGCGAGCTTAGTCCGCTCGTGGCAGGTTATGCCGTCTTCAAGTTTGATAATTTCAATCTCGTCGGGAGTGAAATTATCCTTATTGAAGTTACGAGCTTTAGCAATAGCCGGATTTTTTACATATAATCCATCGTCGAGTGCTTCGGCAAGATTATATTCAAAAACAATATTTTTGAACGCACGTCCTTTCTCGTCGAAAGGTGTGGCAGTCATTTCAAAACCGAGA
>ERZ777305.2535-NODE-2535-length-15210-cov-3.105510_pt1 | contig 15210 bp, 9 predicted proteins | sample MGYA00374965_ERZ777305 | MGnify/ENA primary metagenome ERZ777305 (study PRJEB29328, sample SAMD00013331) | mouse gut metagenome | study: EMG produced TPA metagenomics assembly of the Metagenome analysis of fecal microbiota from mouse which was promoted... | reverse complement strand
GTATATTCTTTACGATGAGGATGTCTTTTCCGTTGATATTTATTATTTCATATACAACTCTTCCTCCAAAAATTTGCATTTCTTCTTCCTTGGTTAATTCAATAATAAGTTCTTTCATTGTTCTAATAATTTAAAGTTATACATTATTTCTTTCTTTTAATACCGCAAAAATATAAGGGAAGATTTTTATAATATGTTAGAAAAATGTCAGTTTTAGGTTAAAGTTTTAATTTAATTAATATCTTTGCAACGTAAATGAAATTAATGAAGAAACAAAAATATAAATACATTCGTTTGTTTACCTTTTTAGGTTTGATTGCTGTACTGTCATTGCAGACAGTATGGATATATAATACTTATATGCTTATAAGGTATAATATTCAGAAGGATTGTTGTGAGGTTTTGGAAGAGGCTATTGAAAATGAAATGAAAATAAGAATGGCATGTACTCCAGAAGGAACACAAGTCATAGGAGGTGAAGTGAATGGTACCATAAATCCGCTGACTTATTTTTGTGAGAACTTGTCTAATATGGGATATAAAATGTCTCTGTTAAAAGTGGATTCCATAGCATCTGCTTTGCTGAAGGAATATAGTATTGAAAGTAATTTTGTTGTTTGTACCATGAATCCTCAGAATGATAGCATTTTGCAAGTTAGTAAGAAAGAAAAATTACCTCTATGGGGCATCATAAAGTCTGCCCCATTTGCTATAAAATCAGATTCCACTGAAGCTGTACAACTTGTTCTTGTCAATCCTTATAAAGTATTTTTTGAACGTATGGGCTTGTTGATGATAGCCTCCTTTATCATGCTGGTTTTGGTAATCGGTTGCATTATCTATCAGATTAAAGTAATCATCTATCAGAAGAAAGTGGCCAAGCTTCGTGAAGACTTCTCATATGCTATGATTCATGACATGAAGACACCGCTTAGCTCTATCATGATGTGCTCTGATGCGTTGAATGACGAGAAGATAGAAAGTATGCCGGAATTGAAAAAAAGCTTTCTGGGAGTGGTGAAGTCCGAAACTGTACATTTGCTGAAGTTGATAAACAGACTGTTGACTATCTCGAGGCTGGAAAGCCATAAGTTGACGATGTTCAAGGAGAAAGTGCAACTGGAACCGATGCTTGAAAGAATAATGGAAACCTTTAAGGCAAAATCTACCAAGCCGTTGCATTTCACGTTAAACCTGCAAGCCAAGGAAGTGAATGCTGACAAGGAATATCTGGAAGAGGCTGTCTATAACTTGGTGGACAATGCCGTGAAATATTCTAAAGACGAGGGGGAGGTAGAGATAGAAATAACTTCGGAGTGCAGCGGAGGTTATTCCTGCATCAAGGTGCGCGACAACGGTATCGGTTTTTCTGAAGAAGATAAACGTAAGATATTTGATAAATTTGAGCGTGGTTCTGCCATCAAAAGCTCCCGTTTGGGCAAGGTCGCAGGATTTGGATTGGGACTGAACTATGTGTATCGGGTGATGGAGGCACATGGAGGGACAGTGACGGCAAGCAGCGTGGTTGGAAAATTCAGTGAATTTACATTGTATATGTCAGCATCGGAGGAAGAGGATACTGAAAACAAAATGATAGATGGAAAACAAAATTAAATTGCTTTTGGTGGAAGATGATTCCATGTTGACCTATGTCGTAAAGAGCAGTCTGGAAGGACTGATTGGAGGATATGAGGTTATTACGGCTGTTAATGGGCAAGAAGGCTTGAAAGCATATCAGGAGTATCATCCGGATATTATTATCTCGGATGTGGATATGCCGGTGATGAATGGTCTTCAGATGGTGGAGCGCATCCGTGAAGTGGATGGAAATATACCTATCTTACTGGCTTCGGCGTTGGGCTCGCCCAAAGATGTGACCAGTGGATATAAGTTAGGAGCCGATAATTACGTGAAGAAGCCTTTTGTGGCTGAAGAACTGGATGCACATATACATGCTTTGCTTAAATTGAGAAAAGGACAGCCTTCGCGCAATGAAACAGATTGCTACCACTTCGGGCAATACACACTGGATGCCGCACACGCAACCCTTAGGAATGACAAAAACGGTGAGAAAACAGTGTTAAGTCGGCGCGAAGCCGGAATTCTCAGACTTCTTGCACGGAACAAGAATCAAGTAGTGAAACGGGGTGCTATTGTCAGCCACAATTGGGAGACTCAGGATGAAAACGACTACTTTATCTCGCGTAGCCTTGATACCTATTTGGTGAAACTACGCAAATGCTTGGAAGACGATCCTACGGTGTCCATAAAGACAGTCAGAGGGGTGGGGTTGATGTTGGTAGAGGAATAATTGAGTAGGAGTGTATCATTTTTTTATTGTTCTTCAATGCAGTATTTTGTTTGTTCAAGCATTTTCTATATATAGATAACTGTTTTAAAACTAATACTATTTGCTTATGCTTAAAAAAACGATTACTGCCTTAAGCCTACTTTGTATCCTTGCAGCCTGCCAGAGTGACGACAACTCTTCACCACAACCCAAGCCCCGCAAAGACATTGCTTTGACCCGTGTCGAGCAGGAGATGACGGATTTAGGAACGGATTTCGCTTTCCGTTTCTTTAATCAGATTTGTAAAACTGAGGTGGAAAAGCCCAATCTGTTCATCTCTCCTTTGAGCGCTTCGCTCTGTCTGTCTATGATTGCCAATGGAGCGTCGGGAAACACACTGTCTGAGATGACAGATGTCCTGGGCTTTTCGGGCTATTCGTTGGAAGAAATGAACAACTATAATAAGAAGCTGGTGGAGGCGTTGCTCGATTTGGACAATACCACACAGTTGGGAATTGCCAATTCCATCTGGATAAAGAAAGGGTTCGGTGTTCATGACGACTTTGTAAGCGTAAACAAAAAGATGTATGACGCGCAAGTGCAGGAGCTGGATTTTGCCTCTCCCAAGGCTCCGGACATTATAAACAGCTGGTGTGCCGGGAAAACGAATGATTGCATAAAGGAGGTTTTGACAGAGATGCCTGCGAGTGCACGTATGTATTTGTTGAATGCTCTCTATTTCAAAGGAATCTGGAGAAATCAGTTCAAGAAATCAGATACAAAGGCAGAGCTGTTTACAAGTGTGGACGGAAGCCGGTCGACGGTACAGATGATGAATATGTCCAGAGAACGTTTCAATTATACAGAAAATGAATGCTTTTCCATAGCAGAGTTCCCTTATGGTAATGAAGCTTTCAGTATGGTAGTGCTTTTGCCGGCCGAAGGAAAGTCTTTGGAGGAATGTCTGCCGCAATTGACGGATGAGCATTGGCGGGAGTGGAGCAATACTTTGTCAGGTACAATGCTGAATGTCAAGCTGCCACGGTTCGAACTGAAATATGACAAGGGCTTGATAGAAGATATGCAAGAAATGGAGATGAAGGATGCCTTCGACAGCAGGTGCGCTGATTTCTCTAAAATGTCCAATGAGGAATTGTTTGTCGACCTGTTGCAGCAATATACTTATATAAAGGTGGATGAAGAGGGGACGGAAGCTACGGCTGTGACTATCGCAGGAATGGTAGATGCGGCTGCTCCCGGTTCAAGTGCGGTCATTCCTTTCTATGTAGACCGTCCTTTCGTCTTCCTGATAAAGGAAAAGAGTACGGGAACTATTCTGTTTATGGGGAAAGTCACGAAACTGTAACTGCAATATATGTTGAAAGTAAAGGAAGGCGTGTCAAGAACTAAAATGTTCTTTTTGCTCTGACACACCTTCCTCTTTTTTTTATAACCGGTTCTTGTATATCTGCGCCATTGCCTTCTGATACTGGTTTTCCAGTTGCAGGAGGTTTGCCTTGCTTTGATAAACCACCGATATTTCAACGAAGTACTCAATCATACTGATTTGCCCTCCCATAAGTGCTTGTTTCAGCAAGGTGAGGTCTTGCTGCTGCTGGAAGGTGCGCTCGTATTCCTCCATGGAAGCGTGCAGGTTCTTGGCCTCTTCATAGAGTTGCCACAAGGCAGAGCTGGCTTGCAGTGCGGCGTTCTCCTTTTGATAGTCTATGTTGAGCGCCTGTGTCTTGGCTATCTTGACCTTATTGCGGTTCTCGAAAAGCGGGAAAGAGAAGCCTACTACCACGCCGTTCAGCGGGTGCCCTGATTCGGTATTTCTACGGTAACCCAGTTCCAGTTTGGGCAACCAGCCTTGCTTGCTTGCCGAAATCTGTTTTCGGGCAGCAGAACTTTCACCTTGCATGGATTGCAGGGTGGGGTCTGAAGCCAGCAGTTCGTCGACCAGTGGGCGGAAGTCGGCCGGCAACGGCACTGCCGGGTACTCTGTCAATCCGAGCGTTTGGGCGTCGGGTATGGTACCGGATATGGGACGTCCCGGTGTGAGCGGCTGGTTTCCGTTGAGGACAAGCAGCTCTTTCAGTTTATTGTTAAGTGCCGTTTGGTTCATGCGGGCTTCCGTGCGTACATTCAGCAACTCCAGATTAATTTTGTTGGTTTCCAGTGCATTGGCATCTCCCGTTTCCAGACGTCGGGTATACATGGCCGACAACTCCTCTGCATTCTTCAACCGTTCGTCGAGCAGAGCTTGCTGGCGTTGCAGCATGATGATGTCCAGGCATACTTCCTTCGCTTGCAGCAATATCTGCTGGCGGAAGGCGGTGGCTTGTGCATCCAGTGCATTTGCCTTGAGTCGGTTCATCTTCCCTCGGGTGGCATAAAGCGTGGGGAAGTCGAAGCTTTGCGAGATAACCATTTCGCCAACTGTCTCGTCACTGTTCTTGGAGTCCCAAAGGTGGGCGTATGATAGTGTAGGGTCGGGGAGGTTGTTGTTGGTCTTGCTCTCCAGCTTTTGTGAGGAAATGAGGTGGAAGTTGGCCTGCAACTCCTTGTTGTTGGCCTCTATCTGCTGGAGTACGGCATCAATGCCGGATGTTTGTGCGCTCATCCCCGCAAAAGCGAGGATGGCAGCGCTGAATATGAAAAATCTTTTATTCATTGTCTGATGTTTTAGATTGTTGGTTATGGTGCATCATAAGGTAAACAATCGGAATGATGAAACCGTTCAGGAACGTGGATGTTAAAAGACCGCCCAAGATAACCTTTGCCATCGGGCTTTGTATTTCGTTGCCCGGCAGATCGCCACTGAGAGCCAGTGGAATAAGTGCCAATGCACTGGATAGGGCGGTCATCAGGATTGGATTCAGACGGTCGAGTGAACCGCGGATAACGCTGTCGTAGACGTCATAGCCTTCTTCCTGCTGCAGGTGGTTGTAATGGCTGATGAGCAACATTCCGTTTCGGGTGGCGATACCGAACAGTGAGATGAAACCGATGATGGCGGGGATACTCACTTCGCCTGTTGTGATGAGTAGGGCGAACACACCGCCTATCAATGCCAGCGGCAGATTGATAAGGATGATGGAGCTCTCTTTCACACTGCGGAATTCATGGTAGAGGAGCAGGAATATCACCACGATGGACATGAACGAAGTAAGTGCCAGCGTGCGGCTTGCTGCTTGCTCGCTTTCGAATTGTCCGCCATATTCGATGTGGTACCCTTCCGGCAGTTTGATTTGTGCATCCATCTCGGCTTGTATATCGTTGACTACGCTTCGCAGGTCGCGGTCGGCCACGTTGGCGGAAATGACGATTTTACGTTTTACATTTTCGCGACTGATGGTGTTCGGACCCATGGTTGAGCGGATTTCCGCTACATAGTTCAGTGGAATCTTTTGTCCGTCACTTGTATCAATCATCAAGTTACGGATTTTTTCCGTTTCGTCGCGTAGGTTGTCTTTCACGCGTACGGTCAGGTCGAAACTCTTTCCCTTTTCGTAAACTAGGGAAACAGCTTCACCGGCCAGGCAGACATTGACAAACTCCGAAAATTCGGGCAGTGAAATGCCATATTTGGCAAGTATTTCCCGTTTGGGCGAAATGACAAGCTGCGGACGTTCAATTTGCTGTTCCACGTTAAGGTCGGCAATACCGGGAATGCCCTGAATAGCGTTCTTGATTTCATTGCCCAGAGTGAACATGCGGTTCAGGTCGTCGCCGAACAGTTTGATGGCGATGTTCGCCTTTGTACCGGAAAGCATGGCATCTATACGGTGGCTGATAGGCTGGCCTATTTCCACGTTTGCCCCTACAATGGTACCCAGTTTTTCGCGGACTTCTGCCACAAGCTCGCTGCGTGAGCGGTCTTTCAACTCAAACGGTGCCTCAATCTCGGAGACATTTACTCCCAGAGCGTGTTCGTCCAGCTCCGCACGTCCCGTTTTACGAGCCACGGTTTGTATTTCGGGGATGGAGAGCAGCAGTTCCTCGGCACGGTGCCCCATCTTATCGCTTTCTTCCAGAGAGATGCCCGGAAGCGAGGAGATATTGATGGTGAACGAACCTTCATTGAATGGTGGCAGGAACGAGCGGCCCAGGGTGAAGAAACAGCCGAGTGCCACTATAAACAAGCTGATAGTACCTCCCAGCACCCCTTTCTTATGTCCCAATACGAAAGTCAGCGCTGTGCCATACCATTGTTTCATTTTGCGTGCCACGACAGAGTCACCGTTGGCATTGTTCTTTTCCTTTATTTTTTCTTTCCCCAACAAGTAGGAGCAAAGTACCGGCGTTACGGTCAGCGCCACAACGGTAGAGGCAATCAATGCCACGATGAACGCAATGCCCAGCGGTACCAACATTCTACCCTCCATACCGCTCAGGAAGAATAGAGGTACGAAACTGGCAATGATTATCAACGTTGAATTGAGGATAGGCATACGTACTTCTTTCGATGCATTGAACACCACCTCCAATATGGGCATCCGCTCTTCGGCAGGCTTCAGCCTATTTTCGCGCATGCGCTTGTAGACGTTCTCCACATCCACGATGGCATCATCAACCAACGAACCGATGGCGATAGCCATACCTCCCAGGCTCATGGTGTTTATCGTAAAGCCCATATAGTGTAGGGCAAGGATGGAGGCAATCAGTGATAACGGTAGTGTCACCAGCGAGATGACTGTGGTACGTACGTTGGCAAGGAATAGGAAAAGCACGATAACAACGAAAATACCTCCTTCCAACAATGACTTTTGAACGTTTCCGATGGAACTTTCGATGAAACGGCTTTGACGGAAGATGTCAGTAGATACTTTTATGTCGGCAGGCAGGTTCTTCTGCAAGTCTTGCAGGGAGGCTTCCAGTTTGTCTGTAAGCTCCAGTGTGCTTGTAGCGGGTTGCTTGGTGACCGTCAGTAGTACGGCATGTTTGCCACGTTCCGATGCAGTACCCAGTTTGGGAAGTTTGGCTCCGATTTGAACATCGGCAATGTCTTCCAGCAGGATGGGGGCTCCGAAGGCTCCGTTGCTCCGTACCACAGCCTTGGCTATCTGGTCTACCTTGTCGGTAGAAAGTACGCCGCGTACGATATATTCATTGCCATATTCATAGAGCACTCCGCCATTGGCATTCAGGTTCATTTCGCGAGTGGCGTTCGTCACTTCGCTCAATGTCACACCGTAGTGGCGCATCCGTTCCGGATCCAACTGTATTTGATATTCCTTGATGTCGCCACCTAATACGGCAACTTGTGCTACGCCACCCGTAGAAAGCAGACGGGGGCGTATGGTCCAGTCGGCAATGGTACGCAAATCCAGCATGGAAGTTGAATCTGCCGTCAGACCAATAATCAGCATCTCACCTAAGATGGAAGACTGTGGTCCCAGTGTCGGCTTGCCTACATTGGCGGGTAATGATTCACTGACGACTGCCAGCTTCTCGCTGACAATCTGCCGTGCCAGGTATATATCCGTATCCCAGTCGAATTCTACCCAGACAACAGAGAATCCGTTTGTCGAGGAAGAGCGTACACGGCGCACACCCGTTGCACCGTTCACAGCTGTTTCTACGGGAAAAGTGACCAGTTGCTCCACTTCCTCTGCCGCCATACCGTTTGCTTCGGTCATGATGACCACTGTCGGCGCATTGAGGTCAGGAAATACATCCACTTCCGTATGCATGGCGGTATAAGTGCCGCCAATCAGCAACAGCACCGATGCTACCAGCACCAAGATGCGGTTTTGAAGAGAAAAAGCGATTATTTTGTTTAACATCTTTCTATTTACTATTTACAATGTACGATGTACGATTTGGCTACACGATTGCAGCTCTGTTAGTAGAATTATTCTTTTTTTCTCATGGCAATCTGCTTTCTACAAAGACCGTATTGCTGTTTTTCTCCTTGATACGGCATTGCAGAATGATACTTTGTAAGTTGTCAAATTGTACATAAGACTAGTGTTCATGACTATGTGCCGGAATAGCGTTTGTTGCCGATGCCAGTTTCACTTGATAGGCTCCTTGAGTTACGACACGGTTGCCTGCTTTTATGCCGGAAAGGATTTGTACACTTTCGCCATTGTCGGCACCCAGGGTGACAAGCTGTTTTTTGTAACCTTCTTCATCCAGTTGTAGGTAAACAAAGAAACTGCCTTGCTCTTCGGTCAGTGCACTGTGAGGAAGAGACAATACATTTTCCATCGGTGAGGATAATAAGAATACTTCTACAAACGAGCCGGGAATAACGTCTCCCTTATTGTCGAATTCAAAAGTCACCGGTACATAATATCCGTTTTCGCCCGAAGCTTTTCCATACGAAAGCATGCGCCCGCCTAGTTCTTTCAATGTATATACCTTATTATTATAAGGAGTACAGAAGTTGGCGGAACCGATGCTGTTTAGGTAAGGATAGTACTTTTCGGATACATCCGCACGCAGGAAAAGCTTTCGGTTCTGGGTGACGCTTACCAGTGGCTGGCCAATGCTGACGTAATCCCCTTCTTTCACCAACAGGTTCTTTACATAACCGCTGATGGGAGAGACAACTGCCTGGCCGCTTGCCGAATGGTTCTTTGCGACTGCCTCGTAACTGATACGGGCATTTTCATAAATCTGTTCGGCTTGTGCGAACTCCTTTTCAGATACGATTTTGTTGCCTACAAGCGCTTTCATACGCTGATATTCTTTTTTGGAAACCTCGTAGGCTATCCGGGCTTTCTGCACCGGGTCTCCGTCGGCCATGTTTTTGGATGACAATATCACCAAAGGAGTACCTTTGCTGACACTCATTCCTTCGATAACTTTTCCCTTGAAGGAAACCACGCCTGCTACTGTGGCTACGGCTACGCTCTCGTCTCCTTGGGCTGCCATTACCTGGCCGCTGGTCTTGATGACTTGATGGAAAGTACCCGGTTCAACAGTGCTGACTACCACGCCTGCAGCTTGTGCCTTTGCCGGTGGCAGAATGATTTCATCACTTCCTCCGGCATGGTTTTCATGCTCATGGTCGTGTCCCTCATGCTCATGGTCATGCCCCTCATGCTTGTGGTCATGTCCCTCATGATTGTGCTCTTCTGTTTCGTGATTATGTCCTTCGTGACTGTCTCCGGACTTGCTGTTGCAGGAGCCTAAAAGGAATAACCCCAAGACTCCCATGAAAATAACTTTTTTCATGATGATATTTGTTCTTACTTTTTGATTTTGAATACAAAGTTAGGGCATAGGGTATGCAACCAAATTGCATTGTTCCTTATGCCGGATAGAAATCTGTCCCGGTGATGTCCCGACAACAGTTAAGCAAGAAGAGACGGAGGGGCACGAAGCCCCGTAGCACATGCGATAAATGTGCTATGAAGAGATTCCAGATAGATACATTCCTGCCTGCTTATGTCAAATTCGGGTAGGGTGAGTAACTTGGAAAAAGGCTCAATGAATAGGATTACTGCCCACAAGGCATCCGGATGTGAATATACATCATCGGAGGAGCAGGGCGTCTGTTGTACAAAATGGGTTGTCATGCATCCCGTGTTGCGACAGCAGTGTTCGTTGTCTGGGCTATGATGCTGTCCGCAGCAATCGGCGGTGATGTCATTCTTCATGCATATTATTCCGTCGGCATGATGATGGTGGGGAATGACGGGTATCATCAGCATTATCAGGCTGATGAAAAAAAGAATATAGGTTATGTACTGTTTCTTTTTCATTCCTCTATCTTTGGACGGATGCAAAGATAGAGGTTAATGGCTTAATTGCCAAATGGAAAATGCTAAAAAGGTGTGAATAACATATTCAATCCCTCGTTCTTTCATCGCTTCCTCTTCCGTTTGGCCAGTTCGGAGGACAATAACTTTCCGCCCTTGCCAAACCCTATTATGGTGACATCATATTGTTTCATTTTCATATCTCTTAGTTGAGTGTTTAGTAAAATGAAAATCATATGTATCAGCCATTTGTTCGGACGCTGGATTCAGCGGATGCTTATCGTTCCAGTTCGCGGAGGGAGTCCATTTTCTTCTTTTCGAGGAATTCGTAGATGCCGCTCAAGTGTTCTTTCACTTGTTTGTTGCCGAATTCATATACTTTGCTCACCAGCCCATCCAGGAAATCACGGTCGTGGCTGACGAGGATAAGGGTTCCGTCAAAATCCATAAGAGCCTGCTTCAGGATATCTTTGGTTTTCATGTCCAGATGGTTGGTCGGTTCGTCCAGTATCAGCAGATTCACCGGTTCGAGCAAGAGTTTTATCATGGCGAGGCGTGTGCGCTCTCCACCCGAAAGCACCTTGACCTTTTTCATGGACTCTTCGGGACCACCGAACATGAAGGCGCCCAGCAGGTCGCGTATTTTATTACGGATTTCCCCTTTTGCCACATCGTCGATAGTCTGGAACACGGTCAGGTTCTCATCCAACAGCGAGGCTTGATTCTGTGCGAAATATCCAATCTGCACATTGTGTCCTATGGTAAGGGTGCCTTCATGCTCTATTTCCTTCATGATACACTTTACCAACGTTGACTTTCCTTCGCCGTTTTTGCCGACGAAAGCAACCTTGTCTCCCCGTTCTATGGTGAGGTTGGCATTCTTGAAGACCACGTGGTCGCCGTAGCTTTTCCCTACCCCTTCCATGATGACGGGATAATTGCCCGAACGGGGGGAGGGAGGGAATTTGAGGCGCAACGCAGAAGTGTCTTCTTCGTCCACTTCCAGCAGTTCCAGTTTCTCCAGCATCTTTACGCGGCTCTGCACTTGCAGGGTCTTGGAGTAGGTGCCTTTGAACCGTTCGATGAATTCCTTGGTTTCGGCAATAAACTTCTGCTGGTCATCGTAGGCTTTCTGCTGCTGTTCGCGGCGTTCCTTGCGGAGTTCCAGGTATTGGGAATAGTTTACTTTATAGTCGTATATCCGCCCCATGGTCACTTCAATGGTACGGGTGGTGATGTTGTCCACGAACTTTCGGTCGTGGCTGATGACGATGACAGCCTTTCCGCTACTGATAAGAAAATCTTCCAGCCATTGTATGGATTCTATGTCCAGATGGTTGGTAGGCTCGTCCAGCAATAGTACGTCGGGTTTCTGCAGTAACAGTTTGGCAAGTTCGATGCGCATGCGCCATCCACCGCTGAAGTCACTGGTCTGGCGGTTGAAGTCTTCGCGTACAAAGCCCAATCCGAGCAGTGCTTTTTCCACATCCTCCTCGTAATTGGTGGAGTCGATGGCATAGAACTTTTCGCTTAAGGCAGAGACGTTCTCGATAAGTTCCATGTAGCTATCACTCTCGTAGTCGGTACGCGTTTCCAGTTCCTTGTTGAGGCGCTCTATTTCGGCTTCCATTTCATGCAGATGGGCAAAGGCTTGCGCCGCTTCCTGGAATACGGTACGTCCGTCTTCTGTCATAAGGTGCTGTGGAAGGTAAGCTATGACACTGTCTTTGGGGGCTGAGATCTTTCCGCGGGTAGGTTGTCTTGCACCTGCCAGAATTTTCAACAATGTACTTTTCCCCGCTCCGTTTTTGCCCATCAGGGCGATACGGTCTTTTTCGTTGATAACGAAAGATATGTCACTGAATAAAGTAGTTCCGCCGAATTCTACGGCCAATCCGTCTATAGAAATCATTATATGTTTTTTTATGAGCTGCAAAGATAGTGTAAATTGAGTGCAGAACTTTCATGCTTGCATGAAAAACTTATGCCGAGATGCAGCTTATCTTATTTTAAAGATAGTGCGATTATCTTATTTTTATATCTTTTCCCCTATATAAACAATACGTATAGGCCATGAGAATAGAAAAAGTATCTGTATTGCAGTGATAATCAATCTATTCTAGCTTTATTCTTTTTTATCAGTAATAAAGTATCACTTTATTACTGATAAAGTGTTGCTGTATTCCCGATAAAGTAGTACTTTATTGGCGATAAAGTGTTGCTGTATTATAGGTAAAGTGTTACTATAAAGTGCTTGCTGCATACCGATGAATGCTGTGAACCCTATGTCAATTTGTATTGCATACAGTAGAATAATACATTCATCACAATCGTCCTAATGGTTAAGAGACCGGTTTTTCTTCACAAATTCCATCTTCAGTTTTGCCTCTTCCATGTTTTTCTTTATTTCCGTCATGGAAGAAAGCAGTTGTGCCAACTCGTAAATACTTGCAAGCGCCTGGCGGTCGGTGGCAGTCATGGTGACGGAGTAGGGACGTTCTCCCAAATAGTTGACTTTAATGTTCTTGTCCTTGTTCAGATAGAGAAAGCCCATGACATTTCCGTCTTCTCCCAGTTTGAAATCAGCTTTTTCAATCTTTTCACCGAGATTGGTCGTTTCATAGCTGTCTTTGGCGGCGGGCGTCTCGGCAAAACTGCCGTCGGGAGCGGTAACCTTGACGGCCACATGGTGGATGTTATGGGCTCCGCAATAGATAGAGGTCATGCTCATTACACCGTTTTCGTCTGCCTGGAAGCGGAGGAAAGAACGGTGCAGATTTTTTTCTATCACTTGGGACGGATACAGGTAATTGCCTATATTCTGGTATTCGGCATCTTTCTCAAAGGTATATTTCCCTTTGATTGCAGCGAATTCCTTTTGCTTGGCTTGAAGCATGCTGTCAAGATAGGCCATACTCTTTTCCTGCTCTTTCAGCTCCACTTCCTGCATCAGGCCGATACCTGCACGGCGAGTTTCAAACGCTTTGGGATAGAGTATCTTGATACTGTCAATCAGAATCTTCGCTTCATTGTAGTTGCCGAGTTCAAAAGCTGTGCGGGCAGCTTGTAGTTTTTCACCGGCTTTCTTCTCTACATTTTCGCAAGAGAAGAGTGTACAGCATAGGCATGCAAGGAGTATTACTTTTTTCATATTTGTTGTTCTTGGAGTTAGAGTCCGCAAAAATAGAAATAATATCTTTATCTTTGCAGCATTTTAATGTGCAAATGTGCTGATAGGCCATTAACACATTTGCGTATTCATTACATTAGCGCATTATTTATGATAGATTTGACGGCAGAAGAACTGAAGCAATATTTTAGTGATGATATATTCAAGCGGATATCCGAGACAGCTGATGAACTTGGATTGGAGTGTTACGTGGTAGGCGGATATGTACGTGATATTTTCCTGCAACGCCCTTCCAAGGATATTGATGTGGTGGTGGTAGGCAGTGGCATTGCCATGGCCGAGGCGCTGGGTAAGCGTCTGGGGCGTGGGGCGCATGTTTCCGTCTTCAAGAATTTCGGTACGGCACAATTGAAGTACTATGGTACGGAAGTTGAGTTTGTGGGTGCAAGAAAAGAGTCGTATACGCACGATTCACGCAAACCGATTGTAGAGGACGGTACATTGGAGGATGACCAGAACCGCCGTGATTTTACCATCAATGCACTGGCTGTTTGCCTGAACCGGGTGCGTTATGGCGAGTTGGTCGACCCCTTTGGCGGTATTGGAGACTTGAAGGAAAAGACCATCCGGACACCGCTTGATCCTGATATAACTTTCAGTGATGACCCTTTGCGCATGATGCGCTGTGTCCGTTTTGCTACCCAGTTGGGATTCTATATTGACGATGAGACATTCGATTCTCTGGAGCGTAATCGCGAACGCATCTCCATCATCTCCAAAGAACGCATTGCAGACGAACTGAACAAAATCATCTTGTCACCTATTCCGTCTAAGGGATTCATTGAGCTGGACCGCTGTGGTCTGCTGGAACTGATATTCCCGGAACTTGTTAGGCTGCAAGGCGTGGAGACGCGCAATGGACGCGCCCATAAGGACAATTTCTACCATACGCTCGAAGTGCTCGACAACATCAGCAAGAAGACCGACAACCTCTGGCTGCGCTGGGCGGCTCTTCTGCACGACATAGCCAAGCCTGCCACCAAGCGTTGGGAACCCCGTGCGGGCTGGACGTTCCATAACCATAATTTCATTGGCGAGAAGATGATACCTGATATTTTCCGCAAGATGAAGCTTCCTATGAACGAAAAGATGAAATATGTGCAGAAAATGGTGAGCCTGCACATGCGTCCCATTGTGATAGCGGATGATGTAGTGACCGACTCGGCAGTGCGTCGTCTCTTGTTTGAGGCAGGTGATGATATAGACGACCTGATGACACTGTGCGAAGCCGACATTACTTCCAAGAATATGGAGCGTAAGAAACGCTTCCTTAATAATTTTCAGTTGGTACGCCAGAAGCTGAAGGACTTGGAGGAACGCGACCGTATCCGTAATTTCCAGCCTCCGGTCAGTGGTGAAGAAATCATGAGTACTTTCGGCCTCTCTCCCTGCCAGCAAGTGGGTGCCTTGAAGAGTGCCATCAAGGATGCCATTTTGGACGGCATCATTCCCAATGAATACGAAGCCGCCCGTGCATTTATGCTGCAACGGGCGGAAAAGATGGGATTGAAAGAGATCAAGTGACATTATTCTTCGGCCTGGAACTTGCGGCTTACTTTCATCAGGTTGATGGTGTAGGTCACTATGTTCTGGGCTTCTTGTATCATAGTCAGATAGACCATGCTCACCTTGATGCTGCCGCTCTGGCTCTGAATGCGTTGCAGTTCTTTGTGTTTCAAGTGCGACAGCTCGCCGTTTAGATGGTTGGCTTTGCGAATCTCGGTCTCAAGTTCGTTATAGTCGTTCGTCTCCAATTTGTGGCGGCATACTTGCAGCAGGTAGCAGATATCTTCTGCAACATCTGTGAACTCTCCCTTTTGAATGGCATCCAGCGGCTTGAAGTTGTTGTCGATGTGCTCCAGACACGGCTCGCAAAGACGGCCTACGCTGTACACCAGTTCGCTGGCAAAGTCGTTGCCTTGATAGTAATAGAGTCCTTTTTCCAGTACGGTATTGTTGTCGAGACGGCACATGGCAAGTGTTCCGGTACGCTTCATCTGCTTGATGAGTTGTTT
>ERZ777305.2534-NODE-2534-length-15212-cov-61.204922_pt1 | contig 15212 bp, 15 predicted proteins | sample MGYA00374965_ERZ777305 | MGnify/ENA primary metagenome ERZ777305 (study PRJEB29328, sample SAMD00013331) | mouse gut metagenome | study: EMG produced TPA metagenomics assembly of the Metagenome analysis of fecal microbiota from mouse which was promoted... | reverse complement strand
TCATTCATAATCTCAAACCCTCTGACCCGTCAATATTTTTCAGGACGCCACATACGAAATTTAACTGCACCTTTACACTAACCCCATAGAGTCCATAACTTCGATGCCGATACAGTGTTGACAACTATGGTAGTATCAGGGAGTTGCAGTTTAAAAGGTTCAAGCCTTGTTTTGGTAAGTAATTGACTTGGCTGAACTTGCCGTTTTTATTGCTGTCCGAGACTGTCTCGGACTCATAATTGAAGCCATATCCGAGTTGCTTTCACCTGCAAAGGTAATTATTTCTGCGATTGCAACCAAATATCCTAGCAAGAATGTTTCATATATGGGAAACAATCATTAATTTTGCGGAAAAGAATTTTTATGAAAGACAGACTTGATAATATCGGTAAGCTTTTCGGGAAGAGACGGGCCGAGCTTGGCATGACTCAGGCAGAGGTCGGTGAGCGCATCGGCGTGGGTCGTGCGACAGTATCCAAAATCGAAAGCGGGAAGGGGCTGACATTCGATACCATCAATCGAGTGGCTAACGCTCTCGAAGCTGATGTCACGGTTGCTCTCACTCCGAAAGTCAATCATGGCAAAGAGGTGATAGAATATATAGTCGCGGCCATCAGTGAATTTGCCAAGAGGAATTTTCTGACCATAAAGGAAGCGTCCAACTACCTTCTCCGCTTCAAGGGAATAGATTTTCTCGAACAATGCTATGCGGCAGAGCATACATTGTCGGTAAACGATTGGGTGGAGGATATTACTGCCATTTGCAAACGTAACGGAGGCCGTATCGGATGAAGCTATATCATGGATCCAATGTGATGATTGAAAAGGTTGATTTCGCCAAGTGTCATCCTTTCAAAGATTTCGGTTGCGGTTTCTACCTGACCGATAACATCGCGCATGCCCGTAACATGGCGTTCCGCCGTTGTCTCCGCACCGGAGGAGATGAATGTGTTACGGAGTATGAATTTGATTTCGAGGGTGCATTGCAGAATCTGAAGATGAAAATCTTTGAGAAGCCTTCTGATGAGTGGGCTGAGTTTGTGATGATGAATCGAAACGAGAACATTACGCACCCGGCACATGATTATGACATGGTTATCGGACCTATAGCCGATGATGCTGTTGTCGTATCTTTTCGTCTGTTTCAAGATGGCTTCATCTCAATTTCTGAATTGGTTAAACGTCTTGAATATAAAGAGCTCAGCACTCAGTATTTCTTTCACAATCCCAACGCCATTGGTTATTTGAATCTTGTATTATGAATGGAGAAAAGAATTTTCAATTTCTGCTTGAGGCTATCTCGACAGATATTATTAGTTGGCTTATCAGGGATAACGGACTCTCAATAAGTGAGGCAGTTTCAACATGGTATAATTCCGAAACCTTTGAAAGAATCTCGAACTCTGATACAGGTATGTATGTAGAGAGCCCAGCCTATAACTACGAATTTCTGAAGAGAGAGCTACATACCGGACGTTTTCAAGGATAGAGCCGGTAAAATATTTGGTGATGAGTTGTAAATTGTGATAAAAAACTTCGGCGATTCGTTATATCATTTCCGAAATATTCAGTAAATTTACGTCTAATTCAATATCGACCCTTATGGATAAAGACTTCAATAGAATCAAAGTTGTTTTGGCTGACAAGAAGAGAACCAATAAATGGCTTGCTAAACAATTAGGAAAGGATCCGGCAACCGTTTCCAAATGGTGTACCAATTCTGCCCAGCCAGGCGTTGAGACCTTGTTTGCTATTGTCGAATGCCTTGGCGTAAAAGTCAAGGACTTACTTAGGGAACCTTCGCAGGAGGCTGCTAATTAACTGACTTAATTGCATTATGGCGACAAATAAAGACCCATGGCTTCGTTACTTGGCACTTGATAAATGCCTAAGTAACTATTCTCGCAAATTCTATATCGAGGATTTGCAGAAGGCCGTGTGCGATTATTTGACACGAGAAAAGAGCGAAGAGACTACCGTTAGCAAACGCCAGATATATGATGATTTGTCTCAAATGCGGACCTCTCCAGAACTTAATGCTCCTATTGAATCATATTGGGAAGGCCAACGTAAATATTATCGCTATTCGGAGCCAGGCTTCTCCATTGTAGATTTGACAGACGAAGAACTTTCTTCTCTTGAAGCAACAGTCAACATGTTGGCTTCCTTCCGGGGTATGCCTCAATTTGATTGGATGAGTCGAATCATTGACAAGCTAAAAAAGAAATACAAGGTTTCCTACACCTTCCGGAATATCTTGTCTTTTGACTCCAATGTCGATCTTCAAGGCATTGAAAGGTTTCAAGAACTTTTTGGCTATGTCAATAATGAGCAACCTATAATTATAGAGTATGCTCCTTTCGGCAAAACGCCCTTCCGTGCTACTGTCCATCCCTATTGTTTGAAGCAGTACAACAATCGCTGGTATCTGCTCGGACTTGTAAGCGATAAAGAGTATCATGATATTTCGGTTTTCGCATTGGATAGAATTACAAATGTGACAACATCTGATTCGAAGTTCATTCCGGATACCATTATGATTGACCCCGAGGATTATTTCTATGATGTAATCGGCATGACCATTAATAAAGAGGCAAAGAAGGAAAAGGTCGTACTTCGTTTCGCCCCATGTAGATACTCCTTCGTTACCTCGAAACCCATTCATCCATCGCAAACCAAAAACGACCAAGAAAGAACTATCACAATAAATGTTATCCCTAATCGAGAATTAACTGCAACGATTCTCGGTTTCGGGAAGGATGTAGAAGTGCTTGAGCCTCAGTCGCTCCGATTGGAGATTGCATCCATATTTGAGGAGTGTTGCAAAAATTATGGACTTGTGAAGAATGACTGCACAAACCCGCAGTAACTTTGCAGTATCGAAACAAAACCAAAAGATTTTAAGCTTATGCTCAACAACACTTCCAACACCGTCGACCAGAAAGTAGTTAACCTCGTAAATCGTTTCTTCGATTTCAGCCTAGCCAAAGGCATTTTCCGCAAGGATGGCCTCGGACTCCTCGTCGAGTGTTATCTGCACGCTGCTGGTCCATGGGTAAAAGAAGAAGTTAAGGATATCCTTCTTTCTCAGGAGGCGTCCGAAATCTTTGACAAAGCTTTCAACGAAGAGGAGTGCGCTTATTTAGGAGAACATCTTATAGAGGTATATGACCTCGTGATGAGCCGCTCTGATGGCGTACATACTCCATATATGGGCTTTACACAACCTAAAGAGGTAACTGATTTTGTTTGCGCGATAGCGGAGTTCCCCGAGGATGTCGAGGTTTACAATCCCTTCATGGGCGGTGCCTCGTATGCAATAGCACTTTCCAATCCCGTCACGGGTGAGGAATTGAGTCCGGAAGCTTGGGCTATCGCCAAGATTAGACTATTCGCCGCAGGCAAGGAGCTGTCAACCACACTCTCTCTCGGTGACTCATTCGTCGCTATTGAGTCTGACAAGAAGTATAAGGCCATCGTTTCTTCGCCCGCGTACCTCATTCAGTCGGGTCAAGAGATTGGTGACGTGGTCTCTAAGCTCTATGACAAACTCGAGAATGGCGGCAAACTAGCGTGTCTTGTATCGGCTGGCTTCCTTTTTTCAGAAAAGCGTAGTTCTCGTGTACCCAGAGAGCGTCTCATTAATGACAAGGCTATCAAGAGCGTGATTATGTTGCCTTCGAACATTTTCAATGGCATTTCAATTGCTCAGGCGTTGGTGATTATTACCAAAGGAGAAACTAATGAGCAAATCCTCTTTGCCGATGCATCCGGTTATACACGTTTCGCTAAAAGCGTATATCGTGCCACGACCTTCGACAATGAGCAGTTTCTTCGCGACCTTGAAGATGAAGTAGACGATTACTACGATCGTGGATGTGTAATCGATAATTCAACCATCGGTGCTCCCATTAAGTATTCAATGCTTAAAGGGTTCAATCTTACGCCATCGCTTTACCTCACACCGACTCCGGCAAATGGCATATCGCTTGCCGATATTGCCACCGTTGTACCCGAACTGAAGGGAAAACACCCTGATGCAGACTGTTTCATCACTGGTTCTTCGATTCCGGAGGCTATGCACAGAAAGCCTTTCGTTCCCCAAAAGGTAAAAGATGAACGAGTGGCGACGGCCAAGAATCAAATAATGATTTCTGGAGACTCAGTCATCTTAGCACTTGTGAGTGGTAAAATTCGCACAGCATATACGGAGGACTTTAATGGAATTATAGCCTTCCCCAGAGGTTTCATCAAGGTGCTTAAACCAAAGTATTGCATCAGCGCCAAATATCTGGCAGCTCTTCTCTCCACGGAGATTGTATCGAAGCAGATTGAGGCTCAAACCTCAGGCGTCATCATACCTCGGCTTACCAAAATGGATATCGCTTCTATTGTGGTTCCTAATCATGCGACTCCAGAAGAAAAAGAGAAACTTGTCTCAAACGTAATCTCATCAGAGATGAGTGATCTTGAATCTGAACTTCAAGAGACTCTCGACAAGCACAAGCGTGAGGTGCGTAGTACTCGTCACGCAATGATTCAGACTCTTGCTGCTCTCTCGTCCAACTGGGGATTGTTGAGTCGTTACTCGACACGAAACAATGGCACTATCAAGGCCAGCGACACCATTGGTCGGATTAATCCCATGCCAGTCCAAAATCTCATGGACAGCATCGAGTATGCCATCACCACTCTTGAACGTCAGGTAGATTCTCTGCGCTTCGAAACATCCGATTTCGGTCAAGAGGAAGCCATCAATCCCTATGAGTTCATCAACTTATATATTGAATATCATCGCTCGCCATCGTTTCAGATGGTGAACATTGGGAATGATAACAATGCAGATTTTCCCGTTTTCGACGAAAACGATAACGTCCGCATTGAGCATACAGATGCAGCTAACGTCTTCTATGCTCCAGCCAAACTTGTAGAAAGGATCTTTGACAATATAGTTTCTAATGCCAAAGCTCATGGCTTCACAAAAGAGGATTCTTTAAATCAAATCCGATTCGACTGGAAGACAGAAAACGACGATATCGTTATCACCATAGCCAATAATGGTGACCCCTTTAAAGAGGGAGTATCTGGTTCTGATGTGCTTATGAGCGGTTTTACTACCGCTCTTCACGGCAAAGCAGAAGACGGAACCACACACTCGGGTCAAGGGGGATTCGAGATTAAATCCCTCATGGAAGGTCTCGGTTCTGTAGAGGTTATCTCAGTACCTGACTCTGAGTTCCCTGTGGTATATAAACTAACCTTCGAAAAGACCAATTTTGCAACAGTTGATCTTGATGAAGAGCAAAACTGAAAAAAATATGACCGACAACAAATACATACAAGTTCTTTGGGTCGAAGACAATAAAGCCTTAATGGATGGTTATATTCAGGAGGCTGATGAGTTCGGTGACATCGAGCTGCATCCTTTCACATGTTGGGAGGATGCAGAAGAAGCACTTGATTCGGATTACGAGAAATGGGATGCCATTATTCTTGATGCAAAATGTTGCTTCAAGAAAGGCGATGCTGATAAGGACGAAAAGTTCCTTGCCAATGTTTTTCCGAGAATCCAGAAGCTCGGTAACATCAAAAAGCGCTTCATTCCCTGGTATGTTCTTTCAGGACAAGGTGAAGATAAAATCCATGACCTTATCCCTGAGGACATAGAATGGGATGCCAGTTGGGAAAATCTTACTCATCGCAGATTCTATCATAAGAGCAAAAAGCTTAAGATCGGCGAGGAAGAGAAGGAGGAAAGGCAATGGCTATTCGAGCGTATCAAGTTGCAGGTAAAGCATTATCGTCAGGACATGCAGATAGAGAACAATCTCTATCCTGATGTCTTCCATGCTTTGGATAATCTCGGCAAAGAGATGGCGCAGGATGTAGGCTACCATTTAATGCCCCTTCTCATTCCAATTCATTTCTCAGGGACGACAAACGAAGACTACAATCGTCGGTATATGGACCTAAGGAAGTGTCTGGAATACATCTTCCGAGATATGGTAAAGAAAGGAATATTGCCTTCATTCATTGTATCTAAAAACGAAAAGGAAGGTGTCAATCTTTCATGGAGCAGTCTTTTCCTCGGAGGTAAACAGCCTGATAATCTTGAAGCTGTCTCTGAAAAAAGCGAAAAGAGATTTTGGAGTAAAGTTGAACGTCTGGTAGAGGCTCCTCTTCTGCCTAAGCAACTCGGCCAGTGGCTTAAGGCTGCTGTTTTTCAAACAGGAGGTGCCGTTCATACTTCTGAGGCTGAAGCCGAAATAACAATGAATCTTGACAAATACCTTCCCAATGTCGGAGGTTCTCTGTATATGCTTCGCTCTCTAACTATGGGCTTATGCGACTTCATTCTCTGGTATGACAAGTTTCTCAAGGAGAATCCTGACGAGGAGATGAATGCCATAAAATTTTGGAAACTAAGAAACTCAAAATACTGATATGATAACAGGACAGGTCAAATCGCAGATCGACCAGATATGGGGAATCTTTTGGGAGAGCGCCGGGGTGACCAACCCAATGTCGGTGCTCGAACAGATGACCTACCTCTTCTTCATGAAGATGCTTGATGACGCACAGCTTAAACAGGAAGCGGTGTCTAATGCTATCGGTATAGAGATGGCATGCGATGCCACCTATGCCTATGGCACCTGGTACAATCTTGACACCGGCAGGGCTGTGCCGATGAACGACCTTCGCTGGAATGTTTTCAAGCATTTCGAGGCAGAGAAAATGTTTCGCACTGTCCGCGACGATGCGTTCCCATACATCAAGAATCTCAACCGCGGCTCCGACTCCGCCTATTCGCGGTTTATGGGTAATGCCGTCTTCCTCATTCAGAGCCCGCGCGCACTGGTGAAGATTGTTAACGGCATCGACAGCCTCAATATGAGCGACCGCGACACCATGGGCGATGTGTATGAGTATATCCTCGGCAAGATTGCAGCATAATATGAATCAAGAAAGAAAAAATAGATGTAAGATTCTTATATCGATGAATCAATATAGCGAAAAGATTACGGATAATCGTTTCCTAATTCCTTTTATGGAGTTTGACAAGATTGGCTTCATGAATTATAGTGAGGAAGTAGTCATACCGCCTAAGTTTGATATCTATCTTGATGAATTTAATTTCGAATCCAGTTTAGTAAGAGTTGGTGAGACATATGGTGTCGGTCATGAAAGAAAAACGATTCCTCCGGCTGTCTATCTCTATAAAAGATATGGCCTTATAAACTCTAAAGGAGAGTTTGTACTTCCAATGGAGTATGAGGATATAGCAAAGCCAATCTTTTCGTCACCTTATGTCGTTCGCTCGTTTGGCAAAGGTTACGCTGTCATAAATGCTGATGGAGAAATAATTGTTCCCTTTGGAAGATATGATTACATTGACGGCTTTGACAGCGGCTATGCCAGAATCAAGCTTGGGAAAACTACAAATGGGGTGAAAGACTCCGGTAGCCTATGGGGAATTATCAATGAGAATGGAGAGGAGAAATTGGAGCCTAAGTATTCCAATATATGGAACTTCTATGACAAATCACGACAGGATGCCAGAGTAGAATATGGCGATAAAGTCTATGAATTTGACCTATGCAAAGGCATTCTTCACCCCCAAGGCCACCGTAAAGCAGAAGAGGAACAGTTATCACGAGAGATGGAGGACTATCGAAGCTTACAAGATTACCGCGAACGAACATACAACGAATATACCGGAACGTATGCTCAAGATGAAATGGGCTTCAGTGATCAGGATATAAACGATGCATTCGAGGGAGACCCCGACGCTTGCTGGAATATTGATTAACTATATTGAAATTAACAGAAACATTTATTAGGACACATTCCCTATGAGCGAAATAGAGATAGGTATTCTCAAGCCTAGAAAACTTGATCCGGTTGAGGATGCTCCATCATATCAAAGCGTAGAAGAGCTTGACATAGTATTGCAGAATGCTAAAGAAAAAAACATTCGCAATATCGGCTTGACCGGCCCTTATGGATCGGGCAAAAGTTCTGTGCTTAGAACTTTGATGGAGGATAAAGGATGTGGACGCAACTTTCTGTCTATCTCTCTTGCAACCTTACGTTCGGATGACGACCTTAAACGGAATACTCAAAATTCCAAAGAACAAAATTCAGAAGAAAATAAAGATACTAAAAGGTCCGAAGAAGACGAGGAGCACAGGGCATTGCTTAACCGTAAAATAGAATACAGCATACTTCAGCAACTCATTTATAGAGAGAAGTCATCGACTGTTCCGGGTTCCCGATTCAAAAGGATTGTGCATCTAACTCCTAAAGAGCTCCGAAAATTTGCAATATATTCCATTCTCTTCATTGTAGCTTTTGCGATAGCTTTTGAGCCTTCATTTGCTCGAGTAGAGACACTCTATGGATTTTTGAATTTTGGTAATGTATTGAATTCTATTTTTGATGTCTTAGCTTTAGGATATATGGGCGTATGCGTTTTTTACTGTATCCGCTATCTGCTCCAAGCCTATAGCAATTCCAAACTTAACAAGCTCAATGTAAAGGATGGAGAAATTGGTCTGAAGGAAGAGGAGACATCCATATTCAATAAACATCTTGATGAAATTATTTATTTCTTTCGGGCCACGAATAAATACGACACGGTTATTATTGAAGATCTAGATAGATTCAACACCCCAGATATTTATCTCAAGCTTCGTGAATTAAATCAAATTCTTAATGATAGCGAAGAAATTAAACAGCATATCGTATTCATTTATGCCGTAAAGGATGATGTTTTTCAGGATTCAGAAAGGACTAAATTCTTTGATTATCTTGTTACTGTCATACCCGTCATTAATCCGTCCAATTCTCCCGATAAACTTAAGGCAGAACTATCGAAGGTTGGACTAGAAGGCAAAATCTCAGACATCGCTCTTTCAGAAATTGGATTCTTTATCCAGGACATGCGTATTCTAAAAAATATCGTGCATGAACTGGAAGAATATCGGTCTAAACTTTTGGATGCTAACAATCAAAACCTTGACTTAACAAAACTCTTGGCGATGATGGTTTATAAGAACTATCATCCAAGAGACTTCTCCGAACTCCATCAACGCAAGGGTAAGGTATATGAAGCATTATGCCTTAAAGAACAATTCATCGCAACCGCACTTGAAACACTTAAAGACGAGGACGCTCAGATTGAGAAGGATGAAAAACATATAGCTCAGAATAGAGGATTTTCTGAAGAGGAGTTGAGATTTCTTTTCTTGAATGTTATACTAAAAAAATGTCAGGCATCGGTGTATGCAATTGAAATCAATAATACAAAAAGAGGCATCACAGAGATCTGCGCCAACAAAGATTTATTTAATGTATTTCTAACCTTAAATGGTTTCCGATACTATCGAACTTATTCCGGAGGAGGCACAACATGGGAAATTTTCGGTGAAAATATATCAGAAATATTTAATTCATCTGGTTTTGCAAGACGAATTCAATTGTTAAGTGCTGATGAAATTAAGAATTTAAGGAATAGAAGAGATCTAATCGAAATAAAAAAGAGAAATCTTTCATCCTTATCATTCTCTCAACTCCTTATTAAGTTTGAATCCGTAAGGAATCATAAAGATTATAAAGCTCTGAAATTGCCGGAACTTATAGATGTTTTCCTAAAGTCTGGCTATCTTGATGAGGATTACTATGACTTTATTTCGTACTTCTATCCGGGGATGCTTTCACCGACGGATAGAGAATATCTACTTGCCATTAAGAGATTAGAGAATCCAGTTTATGACCAAAAAATCGACAAGATTGACAATTTCATCAAGAAACTCACTCCTCGTAATTTTGATACTGACAGCATTCTTAATGTTCAGCTTGTTGATTATATCCTTTGCAACCGTCATAATCCAGAAATAAAAGTTTGGGAAGATTATTTACTGGCACGGATAGATAGAGAGGATGCGCCATATGATTTTTGGCAAGCCTTTTACCTTAAAAGTCAAAATCCCAAAAAGTTGTTTAGCAATATCATCCCTAAACACAAAGAACGCACATGGATTGATCTTGATGGTTTAGATGAATCTATAAAAGGAATATTGAAGGAGTGTTTCCTTCGCTATTGTGGCGAATTGGAAGAGAATGACCCTTGGATCGAGTGGTTAAATAATGATTATGAGTTTTTCCGTAAGCATAGTGCATCCTTAGGCCAGAAACGCATTGGGAATCTTTTAGATGTGGTTTCATTTGAGAAACTAGATTTAGAGGATTCTAAATTACTGTTATGCGTTTTGATTCAAAACTCCTTTACCCTTAACACGGAGAATATTATAACAACGGTTAAGTTATTCTATCAGGAAGGGAAACTCTCTTCGGAAGCAATTACTATATCTAATATCCTTTTAGTCCCGGAGCAAGTAGTTAAGGAATATCTTATCGGAGAATATTCCATCGAAACCGTCTTTCCTCTGCTAACTACTGAAAATAAGGACGAATCCCTTGAAGCAATTGAGGTCGTTCTTAATTCAAAGCTCAAGGTAGAGGATAAAAAGAAATTCCTACGAGGGCAGAGCCAGCGAAGAGAGAATGCCTTAGATGTGGATAAGGACAAGGCTCTTCTATTATTCGAAAGTTATATTGTGACTCCAAACTGGCAGAACGCATATCATCTCCATGAGATTTGTGGCGATAACAAGGAACTATTCATTGACTATGTTTCACATTACTTTAACACACTTTCAAGTAATGGTTCTGCAGGGGCAAATGAAAACGAAATATCCGTATTTGAACGTCTTTTTGGAGACAACGACTCCCTTAATGAGACCGCATACGAATCTCTATTAGATGCCTTTAATTACGTGTGCAATGGTAATGATTATCTCAAGGACTTGTCTCGTAACCGAATTGAGATACTCTTAAGGAAGGGGAAGCTCCCCTTCAATGAGGTAAATCTTGATCAGATGAATCAATCTAACGCATTAGTTGATTATCTGTTATACCACAATAAAGCTTTTATAGAATCAATTGACTGGGAGTACAATCTCACTTCTAATATTACTTCTGAGTTATTGCAGAAAGGCTCATTTAATGTAGCAAACAGAAAACTTATACTATCTAAAGCCGGATATGATGTAATTGTTGAGAGTTCATATCTTTCTGAAATAGCGCTTGAGTCGTTCGATGATATACTGACGGAACTTACTTTATCCATTGAACAGGTTGTAGCATTGATGAATGAATCACAGGATGTACATACAAATATAATAATTGCCGACTATTTGCTTAATGCTCTATCAACGGATATATTTGAAATTCAATCTGTCCTTAGAGCCATCGGAGATGAAAGCTTTGAATTATTAGCTGATAGAGAGCGCCAGCCACGAATTACTAAAGACGATTCTACAAAAAAACTGCTCGCTACCCTTAGAAACAAAGGATTTATCTCTTCATATTCAGAAAAGGATAAATTCTATCGTCCAAATTATCATAAATCAAGATAGTATAGATTAGAGAGGAGATAAACTATAATTATAGCCGGGTATCTCATGTGGCCAAATAAGAAGTCCCACAAGATAGAGGACTTGTTGGGACTTCTTTCGAAATATCGGCACGTTATTTATCGGATTTATACAGACGTTTCAGGCGGTCGAGGGAGTGGGCGCGGCGGAGGGAGTCGCGGTAGGCGATGTCCTGCTGCCACTGGCCGGTGTGCCATTGGCGGTATTGCTTGGGGTAGTTCTCGCGGTAGAACTGCCCGAAAGCTACGGCGTCGGCATTGTCTTCGTACCACCTTTCGAGCTGACTTATGCGCTGTTCGTATTCCCGCTTGGCGTCAGAGGCAGAATTTGAGAGCATTATACTTCCGGTCAGTATTATACCGACTATCGCCCCAACGATGCCGAAGGAAGGGAGGTAGAGCCGGAACACGTCTTTCCAACTCCTGAAATTGGAATCGAGCAGCTTCCGGTCTTCCTCGCCAAGTTCTGCCCTGACGCTTGTGGGTATGGATCTGATTATCTCGCCAAGGTTGGCTATGCCTCGCTCCTGTTGCTTCCAGGCTTCGTCAATCAGACCCCGTATCTCAGCTGCATGACCGAAGTCCTTGACTGAACCGTCATCATCGAGGAGCAGGTCGAATATTACTCCTGCAAGCTCCTCCTCGTTCTTGACAATCGCCTCGTTTCTTGAGGCAGCTTTCTCGAAGCGGTCGGCAATGCCTGACAATGCAGAGACCGTTTTCTTGTCGATGGTGCCGGGCACATCTGCCGAAGATGGCACTTTTTCAAATGGATTACTCATGGCTGCTGTCGGTCAAGGTGGTTTTTGCTTTGTCTATTTCTGAGGCTATGAAGCGTATAGCCTCAATAGTCCATTGGTCAGGCTCTTTTGTAGTGTTGAGGTGGTGTGCAATCTGGTTGAGATTGTTCTTCATGCCCACAAGGTCACGGAACCATTGGAGCGTCTGCGGTGAGCGGTCAGGGATTCTGCGCCGCATGACTATAAGGCGGCAGAGCAAGCTCAGCTTGATGCCACGCTCTTTAGCTTTCATGGTGAGCTGATTCTTTTCAGTGGAGGTGAGACGGAACGTGATGCGCTCCGTCAGGTTTTCTTCCGGATTGTCCGGTTTTCGCCTGCTGTTTCGCAGGGCGGATGGTTTCTTCTTCATAGTTTTCAGTTTTTACAGTTTATATCCGTTTCGGCGTTTCCATTCCTCGTCAGGGTCATCGGAATTGTGACCGTCGTTTATCTCATGTTCGGCGTTGCGAGAACTGCCACTGCCATCGACATTGAGCTGCGCATGATGTAAGGGCTTCAAGGGAGAAGAATGCTGCGTTTTGACAACCGGCTTATCCTGAATTGAAAGATTCGGAATAAGAGTCATGTCGACACCCAAGTCTTTGGCAAGAGAATATTTTCTGATCTTCCCATCGGGGTCTGTCATCACAGCACAGATACCTTTCTTCTCATCGCGGGTCAGTGTTATGCCTTCTTCCGCAAGTGCGGCAATAAAGGCTTCAGTCGAATCTGTCTTTTTAGCAGCTTTCTCGATGACATATTTGAGCATAGACTTTCGCTTTGCGGCCTCCTCGACAGCACGCTTGCGGCGCATCTTCTCATCAATTTCCGACTGCGATGCTGACGGCTTATGCTGACGCTTGGCTTTCTCCTTGCGTCGTTGACCTTCAGCCTCCTGATGAGCAGTCTCGCGCTCGACAGCTTTCGGCGGTGCCTCCAGTCCGTACTTCATGGCGATACAAGCGGCAGCGCGGTTGGCGTTCTTATTGATGAACTTATCGCAAAAACGTTTGCCGTTCATATCTGTAGTGTGGATAACAATATGGAAATGCTCGTTGTCGGTATTGTCATGGCGCGCCACGATGTAGGGGCACTCTGTAACGTCATTGCCCCGTTCCGACAATTCATCAAGAAAGCCCTGGATAATGGTTCGGATTTTATCCATACCATTATCCGGCATCGAGCGTAGCATAACAGTCTCGGTCGGAGTGAATGAAATGATTATCGTATAGCACCGGGTCTTGTAATCGTTGGCGGTTGCCATCCAGTCGCGGGCCTGTTCCTCCGGCGAGGCTGCAATATCGGTGAAGTTGGCAAGCAGAATCCCACCGTCCTTGTCTCGGTTCTGCGCATAGCCCAGGCTGTGGGAAATGTCGGACGATTTTCCAACTCTCGCGTTCATTTCAGTGCAAGGTTTGCGCGGGCTGAAGCCGCAGGTTTCACATATCGTCTGTCGGACAAATCGGGTCGAGGGGTTTCCCCTTGCAAGGGTGTTTTTTCGGGCCGGAGCGACAGCGGAGTGTCTGACAAAAACACATCTTGCAGAGCCACTCGAATTCCGGGAGCATCTTCACACCTCATAGCTTGCGCCCTCCCGTCTCCCGGTCGATAACCGCCTTCTTTTCGCCGCCCAAAAGAGGCGTGATGTCGAGCTTCGGCTTAGGTTGCTCTTGTCTGACATTGCGAGTCTCCTTCTCTTCAACTTCGATTCGCATGGACTTCCATTTTCGGTATGTTTCCGGAACCTTCGGAAGATGTTTTGCGAAGAGGGAACCGAACCCACGATACATGTCCGTGCGGTCAATTGCCGTACCTTTCACGGCATCGTTGATGGCTGCAAAAGCCTTTATGCCAAATTCGTTTTCCGGCATGAAGCAGCGCACTTCAAGGAAGTCGGGATTAGCTTTCAGATATTCGCAAGCCTCGGCGAACCCCCGCTTGCCGTTGATAATGATATGATAACGTCGCGCCATAAGGGGATAAACACCATTGCGCGTGGCGGATTCCATAAGTGTCAGGAAATCGAGCGGATTTTCATACACCATGCAGATTTGGTCCTTTCGGCGTTGCCCCACAGTGCTAATGCCCCCTTCACCAATCTGTCGGAACATCTTGCCATTGAATGCCATGAAACAATCTGAGCCTTCACTCACCGGCATTGCCAGGACACGTTCCTGCTTGTTCCCCTTGACCTGTGGCAAAGAGCCTTCAAGAGCATAGAGCTTCACAGTCTCCATTGAGAGGCCATAGCGGGTCATCATCCTGCCGAGTTCACGGTCTTTGGGGTGGCAGGTATCCGTGAAATCCCAGACAGGTCGGCTGACTGCGGTATAGCCGAAAGTCGCAGAAGTGGTCTCACGCTCGGTATAAAGTTTTTCGACCTCGGCGAAAGCTTTTGAAAAGTCGCTATTGTCTGCAAGTCCGAGTTTAACTGCCAGTTGAGACGCGCTGCCGTAACAGTCAGGATTTTTCATAGCCCACTCATTTCGGGCATTGTTGACAGTAAGTTCCTTGCCGTTGCCAAGGTCATAATGTCTGAGATTTTTCCTTTGTGAGATGCAGACCAGTCCGGCCGCCATGCATAGGTCATCGACCGGGACGATAGAGTCAAACTCCATCGGTGTGAATTTCTTTAGATAATTCATTGTTATTGTATTTTTTAGATTGGTGGATTTGATTTTGTCCCCAATGTCCCGATGTCCCCGTTAAAATGCCGGACATTACAGACAATTTTTGCATATGGAGATTCCTTTTCCCTTTAAGCCAAAATATTTTTGGATTGTAAGGGAAGGTATTTGGGACATTCGGGTCAGAATGGCGAGTCTTCGCAATCGAAGTCAAGAGTAGGAGAGAGTGGTATCTTGGGATTGTCAGTACGAATCCAGGGGCGTTTAACTCGTCCGTCGGCGCCACAATAGTCGCGGTGCATACCCGGC
>ERZ777305.2532-NODE-2532-length-15225-cov-2.959262_pt1 | contig 15225 bp, 10 predicted proteins | sample MGYA00374965_ERZ777305 | MGnify/ENA primary metagenome ERZ777305 (study PRJEB29328, sample SAMD00013331) | mouse gut metagenome | study: EMG produced TPA metagenomics assembly of the Metagenome analysis of fecal microbiota from mouse which was promoted... | reverse complement strand
CAGCAGCTCCCGAAGCTGCCTCCGGAATTTCGGCTCCATTCCGGAGGCAGGCTCATCCAGTACAAGCAGCTTCGGATCATTGACCAGCGCTCTGGCGACGCAGAGCTTCTGCTTCATGCCTCGGCTCAGGGAGTCAACCAGCTCCTCCCTCCATTCCGTCATTCCCAGCATTCCAAGCAGTTCCTCGGATCGTCTTCTTGCCTCCCGCCCGCTCATCCCGTAAAGCGACGCATAAAACTCCATATATTCATAAACTCTCAGATTATCGTAAACTCCGAAAAAATCCGGCACATAGCCGATCTGAGCCTTGAAATGCCGGAGATTTCCGGCCAGCTTTCTGCCGTCAATCAGTATATCGCCAGAATCAGCGCGGAGCAGGCCGACAATAATTTTCATCGTTGTCGTCTTTCCTGCTCCGTTCGGCCCGACAAAGCCGAAAAGCTCCCCGTCCCCGATTTCCATTGTCAGCCCGCACAGCGCCGGGCTGTCTCCAAATGATTTCCTCAGATTGCAGATCTGTATCATAAGCCCTCCTCCTGCAGAGGAAAAATTGCAAGGCTCACGCCCCTGCTGTGGGAATCCCTGGTCACTCCGCCCAGAATCTCCTCGGCCGCGGAATTTTCGGAAATGGAAATAAGAAATCCCTGCCCGCCCGTTTCGTTGTACGCATAGTCCCACATCAATCCATAAATAATGTTGGTTTCCGCTCTGGTGAGCTGCCCTCCGATAAGAGTCCGCAGCACATCCAGGTCTACATCCATAAGCTTCCTCTGCCCGCAGGCGGCAAGCTCCACTGCTGCCCCGCTGTCCAGGCTTCCCAGATTTACCAGCCTTTCGTCCGCAACCAGAAGTACATTCTTCCATTCCTTCCCCGTCTCATTCCGGATTGTTCCGACCGCCAGCCCCGCATCCAGAGAAACGCTTCCGGCAAAACCTCCGCTCTCCTCTGCTTTGCGGTTAGCATAAAATGACGTGTTTGAAAATGCTGCCACATTTTCAAGGCTGAGCACATTCGCAGAATCGCCGTAATAGACAGCCGCCCGGTAATCCCGCGCCCGCTCGGTATTACTTTCCCGAAGCACCTCGCCGGTCCATGTTGAATCATAAGCAAGGAAACCGTTTCCCTGCAGCCTCGCTTCCACATCCGCCGGAATGGTAATCTGCGCTCCCTGGTTCGTCGGTGCGGAAAGACTGAAATAAACCGTATTTATTCCGCGGCCTGCCACCGTGTAATCTGCGATATCAATGTAAGCACAATACGGTTCTGTAACTCTTGTCTTGCTGCCGACCAGATAAACGGCCCCTGTCATCAGCACCGCAGCAAGCGGCAGAACTCCCCACAGGTATTTGCTTCTCTGCCTGTGCCGCAGCAGCAGAAACAGAACCGGAATCACCGCGCCGATATAGAAAAGCAGGAGCAGAAGGTAAGGGAAAACAGAAACGCCGGGGATCTCGTTGCTTATATAGTCCAGCATGTAGCCTTTGCCGAACGCTGTTGAGCCGTACCTCTCATAATCCAGCTGCGTTCTCTGGTAGCCGGAAATATTGTCGAGCACAAGCTGCACAATACGATAATAAAACAGCGGATAAATACTGTCCTTTTCCCTCTCCAGAGGAATCTGAAACACGAGCACGGTTCCTGCCCCGCAGGAATACTTCAGAATAATAGCCTCTCCCTGCTCCTGCCAGATCACCTCCGGACCTGTCTCCTCGCTCCACCAGTCCCACCGGTCAGCAGAGAAAGACAGGTTCTCCGATGTTTCTTCCGTTTCTACCGTTTCTGCCGGCATTTGGTCCGCTTCTTCCCCTGTTGCTGAGTCCGCCTGCAGCATTGCGTTCGTACCTTCCGGCCCGCGGCCGATCTCCTTGCTGTCCGATGCTCCGGCCGCCGCCTCCATATCGCTGGACAGCTTCTCCTTTTCCAATCCGCCCTCCGTCGCCGAGTCCGCAATCACTGCCCCGGGCGCAAGATCTCCGGAAGTTTCCGGTGCGGCGGCCATCACCCCGGAGAGTTCCTTTACCGGCAGAAGCATCGGCTCATCCGACAGATTGCTCACAAGCGCCGGCCAGAGCATTGCATCGCCGATATAGCAGGTGCGTGCATCGCTGCCGTTCTGCTTTTTCAGTTCCTCGTTGGATGCCAGAATGCTGTTTCTGGCCGCATCATAATTGCTGATCCGGAGCACCAGTTCCTGTACCTGTTCTGCATCCTGCAGTCCCAGGCTGAGTATCTGCTCCGAATCCTCGCTCTCCGGCCTCGCTCCGACCACAAGCGTTTTTCCCTGCCCGACCCAATCGCGCAGCGTCTCCCGGGCTGTCTCGGCTTCCCCCGATGCATAAAATGCCCGCAGGGTTTCCTCTTCCGTTACAATAATGTCCAGACTGTCCAGGCCTGCAGCTCCCTCGGAAACAACTTCTCTGTCAAGCTCCACAATACTGTTTCCAAAGGAACTGAAATATTCGTACTGCTCAATCTCGGCCTGCTCCGATAAAATGCCGATCAGCCTGTAATCTCCGTAGTTTACGGCTTCCACCTTCAGGGCAAGCTCCGCGGTCTGCAGACCATCCCCGTCCTGCAGAGAAAAATACAGCCCCTCGGTAATCATCTGCATCGGAAGAACAAAACGAGTCCGATAGTCCTCCCCGCTGCTCAGCGCCGGCACGTTTTCGGAAAACATTATATGATTTTCCCCCGTATTCTGCATCAGCACGTTCACTCTGCCGGCAAATTCCGTATTCTCCGCCGCAACGGTAACCGACACGACAAAATCCCGTCCCGCACGCGGGTGGAGCTCTCCACCGCTCTGCAGAGGAAACATAACCGAAAGCTTGAGGCTGCCCCCCCTGTAGCCGCTCTGAATGCAAAAAATTGTAGTGCTTCCATTGCCAGCCGCCTCCGATTCTTCCGGCAGACGTTCAAATTCAAGCTCATATCTCTGCTCTGTCTCTGTCTGCTCCGGTACGGCTTCCGGCTCAAGATTCTGCTCTGCTACCGACGGCTCCGATATGGCTCCCAGTATACAGAACTTTTCTGTCACTGTCTCCGTCTCGGTTTCCGGCATGCAGAACCTCTCAGTCCCCGTTCCGGACACGGCTTCCGGCATGCAGAAATTCTCAGTCCCAGCCTCTGACCCGGCTTCCAGCATGCAGAAATTCTCAGTCCCAGCCTCTGACCCGGCTTCCAGCATGCAGAGCCTTCCTGTTTCTGCCTCCTGCCCGGCTTGCGGTATACAGAGCTGCTCCGCCGCGCGAACCTGCATTGCCCCAGCCGATGCCAGCCATATCAGGCATACCGCTACCGCCTTGTATTTTATCCATTTTTTCAGACTCCGCATACGCTTACGCCCCTCGCTGCCGCGATCGCTCCCGGCTTATCTTGTACAGGTTGCACAAATAACTTTTATTGCGCTTCCGCTCAGCCCGCCGCCGGAAGCTCCACCGTAAACTCCGTCCCGCCGAAATCACTTTTCACCCCGATGCTCCCGTGATGCAGCTCGATGATGTTTTTGGCAATCGCAAGACCCAGCCCGGTTCCCCCCTGCTCCTCGGTGCGGGAGGCGTCAACCCGGTAAAACCGCTCAAAAATATTTTCCAGATCCCGGTTCGGAATAACCTCTCCGTAATTGATTATATGAATCCGTACCCTGTCCTGCTCCTGCTCCACAAGCACCTGCAGAAGCTTTCCGTCCCGTCCGTATTTGATCGCATTTCCCAGCAGATTGGCAAAAGCTCTGGCCAGAAGCATGCCGTCCGCCTCCACCCACGCCTGACCCACTCTCTTTTCCATTGTGAGCTCCAGATTATTCTCCTGTATGCTCGGATAAAATTCCTCAACCATCTGCTCGATCAGCTTTGCCGCATCCAGCCGGTTCAGCTCCATGGGAACCTGCTCCGAACCGTATTTGATATAGCTGAACAGATCATCGGTCAGGCGCTGCAGGCGCTTCGCCTTGCGGTATGCGACGGAAATATAATGCTGCCTTGTTTCCGCCGTCAGATCCTTCTCTGCCACCAGCTCAAGATATCCGATTACGGAGGTCAGCGGCGTCCGGAGATCGTGCGCGACACTCGTGATAATCTCCGTTTTCTCATTTTCCGCTCTGCGCTCCTCCTGCACGGTATATTCTAGCTCCTCCGCCATGCGGTTGAAGCTGTCGGCAATCTGTGTCAGCTCGTTCGACTGCCGCAGCGTGATCCTCGTCCCGAATTTTCCGGAGGAAAAGCACCGGATTCCGCCCGCGATCTCTGCCAGATAATCGCTGAGCTTCCGCGTAAGGGTCAGAAAATAAAGCAGAAAGAAAAACAGCAGACCGCCCATGCCAAGTATGGTAAGTACCGCGGCCGTGCCGCGCTTCATCTGGATATGCTCTCCCACGCGGACAGGGGGAACATCTGCTTCCTCCCCGCCGTCAGGCTGCCCCGCAGAATTTGCTGCCTGGCTGCCATTCCCCGGTGCCGGCGTTGCCTCCGGACGGGGATAGCTTCCGGAATAGTAGGGCTTGTAGCTGTTCTGCAGCCCCGCATCTTTCTCTCCGAGCCCGTCCTTCTGTACAAGCATGTATACGCCGTAAAAAGCCATGCTCAGCACCAGCATGGTAACGGCGGCCAGCGCAATGCTTGCAAAGCAGTAGAAGACAATCTGAATGCGGATACTGCAGTATTTTCTGTTTTTGCTTTTACTTTTCAATGCGGTATCCTACTCCCCAGACCGTCTTGATGATCTCCGCGTTCTTCGGGTCCATCTCGATCTTTTCCCTCAGTCGGCGGATATGCACCATAACCGTATTGTTCGCCTCATACATTTTCTCATTCCAGACCCGCTCAAAAATCTCATCGGTCGAAAAAACCTTGCCCGGATTGGACGCAAGCAGATAGAGGATATCAAACTCAATCGGCGTCAGCTTGACCTCCCTGCCGTAGGAAATCACGGCGCGCGTCTCCCGGTTCATCGTGAGATTCCGCACGGAAACCTCGCGCTCCGCTTCCTGCTTCACCGCGCCGGGATTCAGATTCACATAGCGACGCAGCTGGGATTTCACGCGCGCGGTGAGCTCCAGCGGATTGAACGGCTTTGAAACATAATCATCCGCTCCGTTGCCGAGCCCCAGTATCTTGTCCAGGTCGCTCGACCGCGCGCTGAGCATGATAATCGGAATATTGCTCTTTTCACGGATTCGCTGGCAAAGCTCTATCCCGTCCATCCCCGGCATCATGATATCCAGAATTGCCAGCTTTATTTTTTCGGTCTCCAGCAGCCTCAGCCCGTCCTTTGCATTGTACGCCTTCCAAACGCGGAAGCCGTCTGCCGCCAGATGGATCTCCACCAGCTCCGCAATTTCCTTATCATCATCGACCACAAGAATGCCTGTCTGCTCCATGTTTTTTCCTTTCTGCCGGCAAAGCCGCCGAATTTTTGTTTTACCGGTATCCTGCGGACATTATACTATATCACGGCTGCAAAGTCCTTAATATTTTCTTACAAAAATGGTTCGAATTATTTCAATATTGTGCGATGCCTGCAAACTGCCGTCGGATGGTGTTTTCCCTGTACGGGCGGGCACATAAAAAAAGCGCGTAAACATATCGCGCTTTTCTGCATTCCGGTTTCCTGTTTTGATTTTCTATGCAGGGCCTTCCGCCTACCCGCACCGGCTCGGGCATCGGGAATTTCCCTGCTTTGTTATCCGCGTCAGCAAACGTTATAAACCGCATCCGTTTCCCTGTTCCACCGGATTAATATCCTCTGCGGAAGCACCGGCCGAAACCGTTTCCGGCTCTCCGGTTTTCTTCCTAGTGCGAGCAGCACTGTAAGCCGGGTTCTGTATTCGATGACCATCTTTCTTGACTGCGCGTCACCGCGCAGCTCCTCTGCCCTGCGGCAGAACGCGACCTACCGGGAAGCACGGCGGGCCGCCGTATCGCTTCCCCTGCCTTTCGGCATATTTTGGTCTTGCTTCGAGTGGGGTTTACACAGCCTTCTCTGTTACCAGAGAAGCGGTGGTCTCTTACACCGCCATTCCACCCTTACCGGAACAGCCGCTCGCCGCAGCCGCGCTCCGTTCCGGCGGTTTCTTTTCTGTTGCACTGGCCTTGGGGTCGCCCCCACCGGACGTTATCCGGCACCCTGCCCTGTGAAGCCCGGACTTTCCTCACCTTTCGGCGCGGCCATCTGTGCTGCTCGCAGAATAGAATTCTATCACAGGAAACAGCATTTTGTCAAACCTTAAAGCAGCTGCCACCCACAAATTCCCGCAGAATCGAATTCGCCGGTATTTTTTCGCTGCTCACCCCGAGAAAATAATTCAGGAATTTGAGCAGGCGCTTCGCTTCCGCATACTCGGGACAGCTGCGGTCGATGCCGAACAGCAGGGGCTCCGCAAACTGCTTGAGAACAGAAAGCTCGTAGATCAGCGCGGAATTGAACATGCAGTCCGCATCCTCCTGGAACGGAAATATATTTTCCTCCTCGCCCCGGCGCACCGACGGCCACATCGCAATCGTATCCCTGGCCGCTGTGCCGCGTACCCGCGCGTCGCGCACAATGCGCCGGATCAAGCGCCCGTCCGTCGTCGGGATACGGTTGTGCTCGTCAATATTGAGCTGGGTCAGCGCACTGATGTATATTTTGAACTTGCTCTCCCGGGGAAGCGAGTAGGAAAGCGCATCGTTCAGCCCGTGGATGCCCTCGATAACAAGAATATCATCCGCCCCAAGCTGTTTGAAATTGCCCTTGTACTCCCTTCTTCCGGTTTTGAAATTGAAGGTCGGCAGCTCCACCCTGCGCCCGGACAGCAGCGCATTCATATCCGCATTGAACTGTTCGATGTCGATTGCGTCGAGAATTTCAAAATTATAATTTCCGTTTTCGTCCTTCGGTGTTTTCTCCCTGTCCACGAAATAATCATCCACTGCAATCGGATGCGGCCGGTAGCCAAGCGTGCGCAGCTGAACCGAAAGCCGGTGAGAAAAAGTCGTCTTTCCGGAGGAGGACGGCCCGGCTATCATAATGAATTTCCTGCTGCCGGAACGCCGGATCTGCTCGGCAATCTCCGCAATCTGCTTTTCCTGATACGCCTCCTGCACGAGGATCATCTCCTCAATATCGCCGCTGCTGATCGTCCGGTTCAGATCTCCCACATTGTTCAGATCCAGCCGCTGCGCCCAGCGGTTCGAACTCTGAAGAACCGTGTAGAGCTTTTTGCGCGGGGAATATTCCGGAAGCTTTTCCGGCTGCTTTCTGTCCGGAAGCAGCAGAAGAAAGCCGTCTTCGTAAGGCGCCACATCAAATACCCGGAGCATTCCCGTACTTTCCGGCATATACCCGTAAAAGTAATCGTAGAAGCCGTCGAGTTCGTAAAGATTCGTGTTCGAGACAAGCCGGTAACGGAATAACTTTTCCTTTTCGTACATGCCGACCTCACCGAACAGCCTTGCTGCCTGCTCTGTGCCGACGGTCAGCTTTCGAAACGGCAGATCCGCAGCGATCATGCGCTGCATTTCCTCCTTTACGCGCCCGAGGAACCAGCCCATTTCCGGATGCCCGGCTGAGCGCCAGTCGATTTCGCCGTACAGGCCGTTGCCGAGCGAATATTCCATGCGGATGCGCTCGATCATCCGACCGCCCCGGCTCTCCCTGCTCGCTCTGCAGGAATCCGCACTGCCTGCCCTTTCCCGCTCCAAAACTGCCGTATTGCCATCCATTCCGGCGCTTCCGTTCTGCGCTTTATCTATGGTTCCTGCGGCTGTTCCGGCTCTGCCGTCCTCTGCTGCGTTTTCCTTCCTGTCCCCTGCTTCGCTGTGACCGTCAAAATATTTTCCGCTGACCCGGTACATAGCACGCAGCATTACAAAGATCATTCCTCTCATATATGTGCTGCTGCCTGCGCTGTCCGCCGTCGTCACAAAGGAAAGCCCGCAGTCGCTCTCCACCTGCTTAAACAGCTCGCGCAGCCTGCCGTCGGCCTGAACCAGAATAATATCGTGCCCGTACTGCTGCTGATACTCTCTGGCGATGTCGCCATAAGTAGTGCCCTCCTCATACTGCTTCGCAACGCCGTTGACCGTAACCTGATACATGCTCCACCCCGCCTTTCCCCTTTTCTGACATTCCGCCGCACTAATATATTAATAAAAAATATAACTTATACCCGCTGCAGGCAGCCTCCATCTTCGGAACCGGCACCATTCAAACCGGCCGGTGCCTGCTCTCAGAACAGCGCCAGCAGACGGCCGATATCCTTTATCTCGTCTTCCAATGCCGTCCTTCTCTCCGCACTTTTATCCGTTTTCTGCACGGCCAGCTGCACAAGAAGCTCCTCTTTTTTCCTGAGTTCCTCCCGCAGAAACTGCCGCAGCACGGGATGCCTCCCGGCAATCAGACACGGGCCGTACCAAGCCAGCCCGGAAGCTCCTTCTCTTCCTGTGTTTTCCCCGCACGCCTCCGCACGGCGTTCTCCGCATAAACGGCCGTATAATATTTGCCGCCCTCGCAGCACATTTCTTCCGCCAGTATATCAAGCGAAAGCTCCCGCAATCCCCGCCGGAATTCCTCCGGCTCCGATTGCGGCTGCAGCACAAGCGCCTGCGCAGCCCTTACGCACGCAATGCCCTTCCGCAGAATATCCAGCATCAGCGGCCCGCCCATTCCTCCAATCATAATGACGTCCGCTTCCCCTGCCCCGAGTCCGGCAAGTCCGTCCGAACGCCGCGTCTCAATCCGGTTCTCCAGCCCGTACCGCCGGATATTCTCCTCCGCCCGTGCGAGCGGCCCCGCCGCAACGTCCATTGCGATACATCGGTCTGCCCGCCCGCCCGCCGTCAGATAAATAGCCGCATACGCGTGATCGCAGCCCACGTCCGCCAGCGTCCCGCAGCGCGGCACAAGTCCCGCATTCATCTTCAGCCGCCTTGAAATCGGCAGCCCGCTCCCCGTGCTCACAGCTCCAGATAATCCTTGAGCTTGCGGCTGCGGCTCGGATGGCGGAGCTTCCGAAGTGCCTTTGCCTCAATCTGGCGGATGCGCTCCCTTGTCACGTCAAACTCCTTGCCGACCTCCTCCAGCGTGCGCTGCCTGCCGTCGTCCAGCCCGAAGCGCAGACGGAGCACCTTCTGCTCCCGGTCGGTGAGCGTCCCGAGCACCTCGTTAAGCTGCTCCTTCAGCAGCGTAAAAGCCGCGGCCTCCGCCGGCACAGGCACCTGATCATCCTGTATGAAATCGCCGAGATGGCTGTCTTCCTCCTCGCCGATGGGCGTCTCCATGGATACCGGCTCCTGCGATATTTTCTGAATTTCGCGCACGCGTTCGAGCGACAGATTCATTTCCTTTGCGATCTCCTCCGGCTGCGGCTCGCGCCCGAGTTCCTGCAGCAGCTGCCGCTGCACTCGGATCAGCTTGTTGATCGTCTCGACCATATGCACCGGAATCCGGATTGTCCGCGCCTGGTCCGCGATGGCGCGGGTAATTGCCTGACGAATCCACCAGGTAGCATAAGTACTGAATTTATAGCCCTTCCGGTAATCAAACTTCTCCACCGCCTTGATCAGGCCAAGATTGCCCTCCTGGATCAGATCCAAAAACTGCATTCCCCTGCCCACATAGCGCTTCGCAATGCTGACAACAAGACGCAGATTGGCCTCCGCAAGCCGTTTTTTCGCATCGGCATCCCCGTTTTCCATACGCTGCGCAAGGCCGATCTCCTCGTCCGCATTCAAAAGCGGCACTTTACCGATTTCCTTCAGGTACATGCGCACCGGGTCCTCCAGTCCGATCCCCTCCGGGACGGATAAATCAATTTTGGAGAAATCCTCCGCCTCCGCCTCAATAATGGCAAGCTCGTCCTCATCCACTTCGATGTCCCCGTCAATCACTTCCCCCTGCTGCTCGCGGAGCACATCGACATTATGTTTTTCCAGGTAATCGTAGATTTTTTCCATCTGGTTTGCGTCAATTTCCAGATCAGCAAAAAAATCATTGATTTCCTCATATTCCAGAACATTCTTTTTATTTTTGGCGTACTGCAACAGCTCTTTCAGTTTCTCATGAAATTTCACCATATTTTCGTCCATACAAACTCCATCCTCCTGTACCGCCGCTTTCCCGTCCCGTCCGTTTATGATAGCTTAACCAGGATTCAGGGAACTATGCAGTTTCCCCAGTCCCTTCTGCTTCTCCATAATCCCCTGCAGGGCCGTGAAATCATTCTGCTCCACTGCCTTTTCATACTGTATCTGAAGGCTGTTCTGCTTTACCCGCACCACGGTGTCCGCAAATTCCCTGCGCCGCTGCGCTTCGTCCATCGGCGCGGGAAGCTGCGTCGAGAACAGCTCTGCCGCCTCCGTCTGCTGCTCCCTGCTCTCAAACCGGTTGATGATCCGTGCCGGGTTGACATTCCCGGTTTTCCCATATTCCTCAAATGCAAGTGCGGCAACCTCCCGGTAAAACTCCTCCGTAAAATCCTCCGGCGTGATAATGCCTTTTACCCTCTCGAATGCCTGCGGCTCCTCGATCAGCCTCGTCAGCAGCAGGCGCTGCGATTTCTTCATCCCCTCCTCCGGCCTGCTCCGCCGCCGTCCCTCCTCGCGCTCCCTCTCCACGGTCTGCGCCGCCACCCTCGACGACTCCATCTGCACGCCTAAGCGGTTGACAAGCTTTCGGAGGCTGTCAAAGCTGATCATATACTTCTGCGCCAGCGCCTCCGTATAGTTGTTACGCTCCAGCTCCTCCGGAAACTGCAGCAGAAGCTTCGCCATCTCATTGAAAAAGCGGGTCTTCTGTTCCGGGTCTCCGAGATTGTAATCCTGCTGAAGCACCTCGACCTCAAAGAAAAAGCTGTTCTGCGCATGATCGAGCCGTTTCTGATATTCCTCCGGCCCGCAGGCCTTGATAAATTCATCCGGGTCCTTGTAGGGCTTCATGCTGACAATCCGCGCCGAAATGCCCGCCTCCTTCAGGATCGGAATCGCCCGCAGCGCCGCCTTCACCCCCGCGCCGTCACTGTCGTAGGTCAGCAGAACCTCCTTGACATACCGGGCCATCATTCTCGCGTGCTGTGCTGTGAACGAGGTTCCGAGCGAGGCAACCGCATTGGTAAAGCCCGCCTGATGCAGGGAAATCACATCCATATAGCCCTCGCACAGAAGAAAAAATCCCTTCCTCTGTCCCTTTGCGATATTCAGTCCGTAGAGATTTCTGCTCTTTTCAAAGACCGGCGTCTCCGGGGAATTCAGATATTTCGGTGTTCCCTCGCCCATCACGCGGCCGCCGAACGCGATCACCCGGCTGTTCGCATCCATAATGGGGAACATGACGCGGTTCCAGAACTTATCGTATACCCCCTTCGCTTCCTCCATCGTCACAAGCCCCGACTGCCGCAGAAGTTCATCCTCATAACCCATATTTTTCAGGTATTTGTACAGATCGTCGGCATATTTCGTCGAGTAGCCCAGCCCGAAGGCCCGGATCGTATCGTCTGTGAGCGCGCGGTTTTTCAGGTATTCCAGCGCTGCCTTGCCCCGTTCCGATTTCAGCTGGTAAAAATAGTACTTCGCCGCGTCCCGGTTCACAGCGAGCAGCCTGGACTTCAGATCGGCCGTCCGCCTTGCCTCCTCCGAGTATTCCAGCTCCGGCAGCGCCACCCCTGCACGTTCGGCAAGGGCGCGCAGCGCCTCGATAAAGCTGTAGCTCTCATACTGCATCAGAAAGGTGAAAACATTACCTCCCGCTCCGCAGCCAAAGCAGTAATACATCTGCTTGGACGGACTGACCGAAAAGGAAGGTGTATTCTCATTGTGAAACGGACAGCATGCCATATAGTTCGAACCCTTTTTCTGCAGCCTGACATAAGAGCCGATCACATCAACAATATTGTTTCTGGAGCGGATCTCCTCCACCAGCTCCTCCGGATAATACATAACAATCCCTCCTGATCTGCTGCTGTCCGGCATGCGGCCTGTCCTATTTGTGCCGTTCCGGCGCATACCGGTGTTCTCAGTATACGTCCCATGCGTCCGGTATCATAATTTCGCGGTAGCGCTGCACCGCATAGCGATCCCCGCCACAAAATCACATACAACGCGGTAATCGGGCTCCTGCCTCTGTTTTATCATCCGGCAGTACTCCTCCGGCAGAAGCTCGAGGTGCCCCGCATAATAATAATACAGCTGCTCGATCATTGCCTCAGCCTTTTTTTCCTCCCCCTTTGCCGTCGGGTTCGTATAGACGCTGCGAAACATAAAGCTCCGCAGCTCGCGCATGGCCGTATGCACCTCCTCGGACATCCGGATTTCCCCGCGCCCGAAACTCTGCATGACAATATCATGAATCAGCGTATTCAGCCGCTCCCGCGGGCTTCGCCCCAGAATGCTGGACAGTTCCTCCGGAATATCGTCCTCCGTAATAATATGCCCGCGCACCGCGTCGTCTATGTCGTGATTAATATATGCAATTTTGTCGGAAAGCTGAACGATCCTTCCCTCCAGCGTGTGCGGCGTTCCTGCGGTCTGATGATGGAGTATGCCGTCGCGGACCTCCTTCGTCAGATTCAGTCCGGCGCCGTCCTTCTCCAGCCGTTCCACAACGCGCAGACTCTGCAGCTGATGCTCAAATCCGCCCGGGCAGACTCTGGCAAGCGCCCGCTCACCCGCATGGCCGAACGGCGTATGACCCAGATCATGTCCGAGCGCAATAGCCTCGGTGAGATCCTCATTCAGCCGGAGTGCCCTCGCGATCGTTCTTGCGTTCTGCGCCACCTCAAGCGTATGCGTCATGCGCGTCCGGTAATGATCCCCCTCCGGCGCCAGAAATACCTGGGTTTTTCCCTTCAGCCTGCGGAACGCCTTGCAGTGCAGAATCCTGTCCCGATCCCGCTGGTATTCCGGACGGATATCGCATGGAGCCTCCCAGATATCACGTCCCTGCGTCCGGTCGGAAAAGGCCGCCCAGGGCGACAAAAGCTCATGCTCGCGCTGCTCTGCCTGCTCCCGGAGATTCAGCTGCTCCGCACCGTAAGTATTTTCGTAATGCTCTCTTCCGTTCTTCAAGCAATGCTCCTCCCGGCTTCGACAAAATTTGTCCTCTACCTGAAATATTCTGTAAGTGTTCCCCGTTTTCCTTTTTATTTTATAAAATTTTTGCAATTTTCTTCCCGAACCTCAGGCAGCTTGCGAAACAGCAGAAAATCCCCGGGAACGCCCAGGGACTGCACCAGAGAAGCAAATATAAAAGATTCTTATAAAATAAGCGAAAATATGGATTTTACCAAACAGGATAAATTGCGGAGAAACTATCCCCGTACAGAGGCGGCGCCGGTGCCGGGGAATGATAATCCGATAACATCTCTTAATGTACCGCCGGCCGCCGGGAAGCTGCATTGTTCCGGCCGGCCGGCAATAATACACATTTTTTTAGAAAAACAATCTTCCAATCTGATACACAAGAGTAGAAAACAGCCACGCTGCAAACATCTGATAGCCAATCGTCGCTGCCGTCCACTTTGCCGATTTCAGTTCGCGGCGGATCACCCCGATCGTTGCGACACAGGGCGTGTAAAGCAGCACGAACACCATAAGGGCATAAGCGTTGAGTGCTCCGAAACCATAGCCCGCAAGCACGGCGGTCATTTCCGACATGCCGGCGGCCGAGCTGATGTTGGCGATGCCGAACAGAACCGAGAGGCTGGAAACAACAACCTCCTTGGCGGCAAGCCCGGAAAGCAGGGCAAGCGCAATCTGCCAGAGGCCAAGTCCCGCTGTGGCAAGCACCGGCGACAGCACTTTTCCGAGCAGTGCTCCGAAGCTGTCCTGCATATTCTCCACCACGCCGTGCGGGCCGATATTCAATGCAAACCATACGATAATGGAGGCAAGGAAAATGGTGGTTCCTGCCTTGGTCAGATAATCCCTCACCTTATCCCATACATAAATTGCTATTGTGCGCGTGTTCGGTGTCTTGTATTCCGGCAGCTCAATCAGCAGCGGATTCCGCGCGGCACGGCCGGCTCCCTCACCTGTCTTCGGAGTCTCCGCAGTGTTTTGGTTCACCTGCTGCCCGCCGCCTCTGCTCCTTTTCCCGCTTCCTCCTTTCAGAAGAAACGCAGTCAGAATACCGGCGGCAAGCCCGATCAGATACATGGAAAATGCGGCAAACATCGCGTATTTCCCGAAAAACATCTGTGAGAACAGCACATAGACCGGCAGCTTCGCACTGCACGACATAAACGGCGTTACAAAAACCGTCCGCCTGCGGTCAACCGGGTCTTCCAGCGCCCGCGACGCCATAACCGCCGGTACGCTGCAGCCGAAACCGAGTACCATCGGGATAAACGCGCGCCCGGAGAGCCCCAGCCGCCCCATCAATCCGTCCATCACGTAAGCGACGCGCGACATATAGCCGGAATCCTCCAGAAAGGCCAGCGCGAGAAAGAGGATAAAAATATTCGGAAGAAAGGTCAGAATTCCCCCGACACCCGAGATTATTCCGTCCACAAGCAGTGAGATCAGCAGCCGGTGAACTCCCATTTCCGTGAGTCCGTTCCGGGCTGCACCGGAAAACCACTCCAGAAGCTCCTCAAAATATCCCTTCAGCCAGTCCCCGATAAAAAAGGTGAGAAAAAACACGACCGCCATAATCCCGAGAAACATCGGCAGCCCCAGATACCGGTGCGTCAGCACACGATCTACGCGATCCGTCGTGGCCGCCTTGGCCTGCTTGCCAACCAGACATTCTTCGATAATCTCCTCAATAAAGTCATACTTCTGATTGATAATGTCCGTCTCGTAGCTGCGGTCAATAATATCCGAAAGCTCACAGTTCACCTGTGCGGTAATCTCCTCATCCTGTTCCAGCAGCTTGATTGCGTACCAGCGGTAATTCGGGCACGCAAAGCCCGCCGCCTTCAGCCGGTCCGTAATCTCGTCGATTTTGTCCTCAATCGCATCATCATACACCATCGCATACTCATCGTGGTGATCGTGCCGATGCCGGCTCGTCTTGCTTTCCGGATGCTGATGTTCCAGGATAGCGCGCCGCTTTTCCTTATGATGGGCGACGGTGTGCATGAGTATCTGCAGGCCGGTCCGCTTTCGGGCCGACACCGGAATGCACGGAATGCCGAGCATCTCCGGCAGACGGTGAAGGTCAATCTCCATGCCGCGCTCCTGCACGATATCCATCATGTTCAGAGCAAGTACAACCGGCTTGCCCAGCTCGATCAGCTGCAGCGTCAGATA